>ENA-OQAL01000406-OQAL01000406.1-human-gut-metagenome-genome-assembly--contig:-NODE-406-length-10204-cov-1.474645_pt1 | contig 10204 bp, 12 predicted proteins | sample MGYA00242491_ERZ504519 | MGnify/ENA primary metagenome ERZ504519 (study PRJEB26092, sample SAMD00036260) | human gut metagenome | host: Homo sapiens | study: EMG produced TPA metagenomics assembly of... | reverse complement strand
CTGCTTGTTCATCGAAACTCCTAAAAAGGTTGATCTTGCCAGCACCTGACGGGGTGCTGGTCTTATGCGAGTGAGTCGGTTACGACTACTTGGCGGCCTTACCCAGCTTGCGGCGGATGTGCTCGCCAACGTAGTGGATACCTTGCCCTTGTAAGGCTCGGGAGGACGATGGCCGCGGATCTCAGCGGCGATCTGACCGACCTGCTGCTTGTTGATACCCTTGACGTTCACGTGGGTGTTGTCGGGAACCTCGAAGGTGATGCCCTCGGGAGCCTCGACGATCACGGGGTGCGAGAAGCCCAGGGAGAACTCGAGGTTCTTGCCCTTCTGCTGCACGCGGTAACCGACGCCGGCGAGCTCGAGCTTCTTCTCGAAGCCCTCGGAAACGCCAACAACCATGTTGTGGATGAGGGCGCGGGTGAGGCCGTGGCGGGCACGGGTCTCACGCTCGTCGTCGGGACGGGAAACGGTGAGGACGTTGTCCTCGACGTTGATAGCGAGCTTCTCAAAGACATCGAGCTCGAGCTGGCCCTTGGGGCCCTTGACGACAACGTTGTTGCCGTTGACTGCCACTTCGACTCCGGCGGGAATCTGGACAGGCTTATTACCGATACGAGACACGGTGATCTCCTTTCCTTCTACCTACCGAGCGAATTACCAGACGTAAGCGATGATCTCGCCGCCGACGTTGTGCTTGCGAGCATCGCGGTCGGTCATGACGCCATGGCTGGTGGAAATGATGGCGGTACCAAGGCCACCGCGGACGCGGGGCATGTCGGCAACGCCGGTGTACTTACGCAGGCCCGGCTTGGAAATGCGGCGGATGCCGTTGATGACCTTAGCCTTCTTGGGACCATACTTAAGCGTGATGTGCAGAGTCTTCTGGGGAACGGTGTCCTCGACATCGTAGCCCTCGATGTAGCCCTCCTCGTGCAGAACACGAGCGATCTCGACGAGCTTCTTGCTGCTCGGCATGGAGACCGTGGCCTTGTTCACAGAGTTAGCGTTACGGATGCGCGTAAGCATATCTGCGATCGGGTCTGTAAGGTTCATACAGATTCTCCTTCGTTCTTGATGAACACGTGCTCTTGGTTCTTCGCCGCCCTTAACGGCAAAGCCTTTTTAGCGCGTTTTCCCTGTTCCAAACTGATGCTTGAAACGCTGGTAGTGACTTACCAGCTGGCCTTCTTACGCCGGGAAGCTCGCCCTTGAGTGCAAGCTCGCGGAAGCAGACACGGCACAGGCCGAACTTGCGGTACACAGAGTGCGGACGGCCGCAGCGCTGGCAGCGCGTGTACTCACGAGTAGAGAACTTCTGCTTGCGATTGCACTTGACGATCATCGATGTCTTAGCCACTTATATCCTCCTCACATAGAGTATTGTTCGCCCCAACGCGCCCCTTCTGGGAACGGCGCTCATAGGGCAGGTGAACCTATTTCTTGAACGGGAAACCGAAGGCGTCCAGAAGGGCCTTGGCCTCCTCATCGGTGTTGGCGGTGGTCACGAAAGTGATGTCCATACCACGCTGGTGATCGACGGAGTCGAAGTCGATCTCGGGGAAGATGAGCTGCTCGGTGACGCCCATGGAGAAGTTACCACGACCGTCGAAGCTCTTGGCGGAGATGCCGCGGAAGTCGCGGATACGGGGGATCGCGACGGAGGTCAGACGATCGAAGAACTCCCACATACGGTCGCCACGCAGGGTAACCTTGCAGCCGATCGGCATACCAGCGCGCAGGCGGAAGGTAGCGATGGACTTGCGGGCACGGGTGATCATCGGCTGCTGACCGGTGATGGCGCGCAGGTCGCGCACGGCACCGTCGATGGCCTTGGAATCGGTAGCGGCCTCGCCGACACCCATGTTCACGACGATCTTCTCAAACTTGGGGATCATCATGACGTTCTCGTACTGGAACTTGTCCTGAAGCTGCTGCTTGACCTCGTTGTTGTACTTGGTCTTCAGACGCGGCACATACTTCTCTTCTGCCATTGTTCACTCCTTCTTGGGGTTTTAAGCACGGGGCGTGGCCACGATGGGTTGTCCTCGTGCCTCCTGGCTGCATCCGCGCCGCTCATGGCATTTTCGCGGTTTGGACTCGACGCAGCAGGAGCCGACAAAACAATCGGTACTATACGCGCATCGGGAGCGTATTTCCAGAAAAACCTCGTCTGCCTGCACAACTCCACAACTCCCCCGCACATATTGATCCCTAGGGACGGAGGAAAAATGGCAGTTGCGGTGAAATAGGGACCGTTTGACGGCTTAACAGGCTTTAACAGTCCGTATTTCACCGCAACTCATGTATGGGGATGCGATTAGCGCTTGCGGGGGACGAGCTTGGTGCGGCGCAGGTGAATCATCTCGGCAGCGATGGAGATGGCGATCTCCTCGGGATCCTCGGCCTCGATGGCAACGCCGATCGGCAGGTGCAGCTCGTCGATCTGGTCCTGCGTAAAGCCTCCTGCTCCAAACGGGCGCGCACAAAGGCCGTCTTGCGGCGCGAGCCCAAGCAGCCAGATAGGCGGGTTTAGCGCGCATGGCCTGAATCACCACGTCGATATCGGACTTGTGGCCTGCTGTGGCCACGACCACCAGTCGCGCGGGCCGATGGGGCACTGCTTGCTCAGGTTCTTGTAATCGACCAGGCGACGATCGTAGACACCGGGCACCCATTCGGGCGTCAGCGTGCCGGGGCGGTCATCGCACGCCACAACGGCAAAGCCCGCCGCCGTGAGTACGCGCGCCGTCGCAGCGCCCACGTGTCCGCAGCCAAAGATGTAGGTCAGGCCCTCGGGGCAGAGCGTCTCGATGTGCGCCGGGGGAATCTCGGAGGCGGCGTTGGTGTAGGTGACCTTCACTCCCCTCCTCCACCAGCGAAGCTCGGGGCAGCCCGCAATGGTATGGCGCGATGCCCCGCCATGGTACTCGGCCACATCGCCCTCGAGCGCGTTTGCGATAAACGGCTCAAAGTCAATGACGAAGTCGCCGATGCGTCGATACGCCAGCACATTGGCAATCTCCTGGAACAACGGTGCCTTGGTCGCGTCCAGGTGCAGATAGCACAGGCAGATAGCTCCGCCGCAAATCATGCCGGTATCGGAGTTCTCGCCGCCCATGGTGTAGCGGACCAGACGCGATTTACCCCCGGCCAGCAGCTCGCGCGCCTCGTCCAGCGCAAAGAGCTCAATCTTGCCGCCGCCGATAGTGCCCGCCTGGCTGCCATCGGCAAAGAGTCATCCATGCGCCCACACCGCGCGGGACGGCCCGCCGTACCGGCCACTACCACCAGCTCGCACGTCTCGCCAGCACGCAGGCGGCAAGCGCCGCATTCACCACATCGAGCTTTCCATTTGCCGCCTTCTATCCTCTAAAGACATCGGTGAGCATAGCGAGTGCCTCGAGCACGCCGCCGCCGACCGACGTCGCTTTGTCCGAAATGTAGTTGATATAGCTGGCATCGCCGCGCGGATCGACATCGGCGCATTTAAAGCCCTCAGTCACCTGCACGCCGTTCGCCAAAAGCCCGCGCAGACAGCCATCGATCTGCGTGCACATGGGCATATCGCCCGCGTAGCCAATCACGTCTCCGGCGCTCACGATGTCGCCGATCACATGGTCGGACCTAAACACGCCGGCGGCGGGGCTGTGGATAACACGTTCCTTGCCATAGCCGGCGATAATGCCCGGCACGCTCGTGTTGGGCTGGGGCGAACCTTGGGTAATGACACGGCCGAGAAAATGCCCGCGCATGGTCTCGACCACGGCGTCGCAATCGACCGGCGCGGTAAAGCCCGGCCCCACAGCGATGACGGCAGGCGCCATGTCGCGCGTGGTGCCCAAGTTGCGCTTAGCCAAAAATCGCGTCGACCACAGCCGCGGGTTTAAGCTCATCGAGCATCTTGGCCTGAGGGTCCACCACAACGGCGACGTCTCCCGCTTGGGTAATCTCGAGCGCCTCAGCCGGCGTCCGTGCCAAGCGAGCGCGAATGCCTTCGACCTCGACCTCGCCCAAGCGAATGGCCTCGCAAAAACTGATTGTGCGACGGATGCACATGGGAACCGCGATATCCGCCATAACGACCGACACGCCGGCGCGCACCAAACGGGCACGACACCCGTGGCGATATCACCGGCGCGCGAACATAAACGAGCATTCCCGGGGGCACCTCCCTGTGCTACGGTTTGAGCAGAGCAAAAGCGGTCCGACCGCTACTCTGATGATTATTTATTATCACAGTATTATACGGCGGTGAACAGATGGAAACGGTTAGCGGCAATCTTGCCTCTGCGCTCAGGATCGAGCCGGGCATTACCGCGATTATCGGCAGTGGCGGCAAGTCGACGCTGCTGAAGACGCTGGGTCTCGAGCTCATGCGCACTGGCGGCCGCGTGCTCCTCTGTACCACCACGCACATGTTTCCCGTCGCCGGCGTTCCGTGGGACGGGGTCGAACCGTCGCCTGGATGCCGCGCCTTGGAAGCCGGGTGCGCGCATGCCCCCGGCTGCACCTGCAAGGTATGCGCTGGCATGAGCCGCGGAAGCATCTGCCAGGCGGGTGTTTTGGACCCGGAGACAGGCAAGCTCTCCGCCCCCGCTGAGCCGATCGACCAGCTGGCGCAGCGCTTTGACTATGTGTTGGCCGAGGCAGATGGCAGCAAGCGACTCCCGCTCAAGGCGCATGCCGCCTGGGAGCCGGTAATTCCCGCCGCCACGGCAAACGTTGTCTGGGTCGTCGGCGCCTCGGGGCTGGGCAAGCCCGTCGCCGAGGTTGTCCACCGCCCCGAGCTCTTCTGCGAGCGCTGCGGCTGCGAGCCTACCGACATCGCCACGCCCGAGCGCGTCGCCCAGGTGCTCAATGCCGAGATGCAGGCGCTGGGACTCAGCACCGCACGCGTCATGCTCAACCAAGCCGACACGCTTGCCGACCCAACAATGGCAGATCGCTTCGAGGCAGCCTCAACCGCCCCCTCATCGCCACCAGCCTCCAGGGGTAGCAATTTGGGACGGGGCTCTTTTTGCTACCCCCGTCCCAAAAAAATCATCTCCCAAATTAGCTACCCCCGGCGGTCTTCCCCGTTAGCGGGGCACGTAGCGGCCGGGTTGGGCTCCGGTGGGCTCGCCGTCGCGTGCCGCCAGCACGCCGTTCACAAACACGGCCTTGGCGCGGCCATGTGCCTCAAAGCCCTCGAGCGGCGTGTAGTCCACGGCCTGATGCTGCGTCGCGGCGCTGATCGTCCAACGCGCGCACGGATCCCACACGCACACGTCGCATCGGCGCCTCGGCAAGACAGCCCTTGCGCGGATACATGCCAAAAACGCGCGCCGGATTCTCGCTCATCAAGCGGCACAGATCCTCGGGACCCAGCTGTCCCTCAAAGCTCGTGGCAATCGCAACGGGACGATGCTCCACGCCGGGCCCGCCGTTTGGGAATCGCGCGGAAATCATCGCGTCCTCGGTCCTTTTGCCCGTGCAGGTTAAAGCTGCAATGATCGGTCGCAATAGTATCGATCTCGCCAGCCACAAGCGCCTCGCGCAGTGCCGCACGGTCACCCGCATGGCGCAGCGGCGGGCTCATCACATACTTGGCGCCCGCAAAGCCGTCCTCGCCCTGCTCCAAGTAGCGCGTATCGTCGAGCATCAGATATTGAGGACAGGTCTCGACATAGATGCTCTTCTGCCCGCGCGCCTTGGCAGCGCGAATGGCCTCGAGCCCCAGCTTGGTCGAAAGGTGCACCACGTTGACCGGAGCATCCCCGGCCAAGTGCGCCAGATATAGCAGACGGCTCACTGCCTCGGCCTCGCACACATCCGGACGGCTGAGCGCATGGCCCTCGGGCCCGTGGATACCCTGCTCAAACACGCGCTTCTGCAGCTCGTTCACGAGCGTGCCGTTCTCGCAATGCACGCACAGGATACCGCCTACGCGCTTGAGCTCCTCCAGCACCTCGAGCGTCTCGGCATCGTCCAAGCGCAGGTGGTCATAGGCAAAGTAGGTCTTGAACGACGATACGCCCGCCTCGCGCATGGCCGAAAGATCGGCGCGATTGCGCTCATTCCACTCGGCAAGCGCCATATGGAAGGCGTAGTTGGCCGTGCAGGTTCCGTCGGCGCGGCGATGCCACTCGGCCAAGGCATCGGGCATGGTCACGCCGCGATCGGCTGTCGCGTAGTCCACGATGGTCGTCGTGCCGCCGCAGGCAGCCGCACGCGTACCGGTCTCAAAGCTATCGGCCGTCCAATCCATGCCAGTCCAGCACTGCATGTGCGTGTGGCCGTCGATAAAGCCGGGAAACACCCAGCAGCCCGCGGCATCCTCGACGGTATCGCCCTCGGCCGGCTCGATTGCCGCGGCAATCCGCACAATCTTGTCGCCCTCCATGGCAAGATCGGCGCGGCGAAGCCCCTGGGGCGCACGAGCGCGCCGTTTTGATGATGATCATAATTGCTCCTTATTGATTGATGCAGTTGGCCACGCGATCAAAATACGAGCAGGCGGCGATATGCTCCGTTATGCGTCGCTGTCCCTTGACGGTATCGACGTCCCACAGCTCGTAGGCACGCGCCTCGACCAGCACCACGTCGGTACGGTCCTTGAGAATCGAACCGCCGCCGTCCTTACCCTCAAGACACATAAGTGCATCGAACAGTTCCGCCGGAAGAGCACCGGGCTCGAAGGCTCACCGTTGCACGCAAGACGCACCGGATACTTGCGGCCACGCTCATCAACGCGCGAACCATGGCCTCAAAAGAATCCGAACTCACGAGCGGCTGGTCGCCCGGCAAAAAGAGGCAACCCTTCCAGCCGCGGCTCGCCCCCCACGAAGGCCCGCACGGACGCTTTCGCTCCTGAGCTTGCCATCGTGCAGCACGCACGGGCAATGCTTGTCCTCGCAAATCTGGGCGACCTCGGGCCAACGCGTCGAAACCACGACGTCAAAGCCCCGGGGAACCGAATCGATAGTCCGGGCAATCAGCGGCTTGCCATAGATATCGGCAAGCATCTTGTTAGAGCCAAACCGCTTGCCCTCGCCCGAAGCCATAATGACGCAACCGAGTTTCATGGCGATACCTCCCCTGAAACCATCGTACCCATAACTCGCGTCGCGGGGCATCTACATCGAAAGCGCTTATCCCGCACGCCCACGATGCAAAAGGGGCACCCCGCCCGGTTGGCAGAGCGCCCCCTTTACATGGCTTACCTCAGCGCGGCTTTAGGCCTGGAACCAACGGGCGGTATTGCGCTCGCCGAGGGCCTTGAGGGTAGCGGCGGGATCGGCAACCTTCTGCAGGAACATCATGGCTGCGATGGCGTACGGCTTGTAGCTGGCCTCCTTGTACATGCCCACGCGGTGCATGTCAAAGACGTCGGCGTTGACCTCGCCGTGCTCGCAGGAGACACCGGAGATGTCGGCGGGCAGCGGGTGCATAAAGATGGTGTCCTGGCCGTTGGCGGTCTTCTCCATGAGCTCGGTCGTGGAGCACCAGTCCTGATGGGTGGCGTTCTGAGCGAGCAGCTCCTTCTCGAGCGCTGCGATGCCGGCGTCGTCGCCCTCGGCGTACAGGTTGGTACGCTTCTCCATGGCGGCAAACGGAGCCCAGCTCTTGGGGATCACGATGTCGGCGCCCTCGAAGGCCTCGGCCATGGTGTTGACCTGCTTAAAGGTGGTGCCGGACTCGGCGGCATAGCCCTTGGCGCGCTCGACGACTCGGGCATGAGGTCGTAGCCCTCGGGGTGGGCCAGGGTGACGTCCATGCCAAAGCGGGGCAGCAGGCTGATCAGCGACTGCGGGCAGGACAGCGGCTTGCCGTAAGAGGGCGAGTAGGCCCAGGTAACGGCAACCTTCTTGCCCTTGAGGTTCTCGAGGCCGCCAAACTCGTTGATGAGGTAAAGCATGTCGGCAGAGGACTGCGTGGGGTGGTCGGAATCGGACTGCAGAGAGATGAGCGTGGGACGGTGATCCAGAACGCCGTCCTCGTAGGCCTGCTGGACAGACTCGGAGACCTCGGCCATGTAGGCGTCGCCCTTGCCGATGTACATGTCGTCGCGGATGCCGATGACGTCGGCCATGAAGGAGATCATGGTAGCGGTCTCGCGGACGGTCTCGCCGTGAGCGATCTGGGACTTCTTCTCGTCCAGGTCCTGCAGCTCGAGGCCGAGCAGGTTGGCGGCCTTAGAGAAGGAGAAGCGCGTACGGGTGGAGTTGTCGCGGAACAGGGAGACGGCCAGGCCCGAGTCGAAGATCTTGGACGAAACGTTGTTCTCACGCAGCTCGCGCAGGCGTCGGCAACGATGTAGAGAGCCTTGAGCTCATCGGTGGTCTTATCCCAGGTGTGCAGGAAGTCGCTGCCGTACATGCCCTTAAAATCGAGGCCGTTCAGCTGCTCGACGAGCTCGGTAAACTTGGCGTCCATGTAAATATCCTTTCCATAGATGAAACGATCGCAATGAGTAGATGTGCTCCGGCATGCGCGTGTGGCTAGAACATGCAGAGCGCTATGACGAGGACCCGCTACCGTTGAGGAAGCATGGGAGATAACGACCGCGGGCCCCAAGTCAACAGGGGGTGCCGGGGACACGAGCGCCCCCGGCTCAACAAGATCAAGGAATGGGACTAGTCGATCTTGTTGTTGGTCAGACCGGCGCGGAACACGGTAGCGTCGCCATCGGCCTGGCTCGGATCGTAGAGGTTCAAAGCAGCAACATACATGGCGGCAGCGGTGACCAGGTCGTCCTTGTAGGTGACCTCGTTGGGAGCGTGAGCCTGAGACTCGGCACCCGGGCCAAAGCCGACGCAGGGGATGCCATAGCGGCCCTGGATGGAAACGCAGTTCGTGGAGAAGGTCCACTTGTCGCACAGCGGACGACCGGTGCGCTTGTCCATGCTGGGCTCGCAGCCGATGCGCTCGTCACCGAACATGGCCTTGTGGGCGTCGACGAGGGCCTTGACGTGCGGAGCGGTCTCCTTGTTGATCCACGTGGGGAAGTAAGCCTCGGTCTCGTAGACCTCGCCGGTCCAGGACGGACGGTCGTACATGTACATGGAGACCTTCACGTCGTCGCCGTACTTCTTGGCGGCCGGCAGGTTGCGGATCTCGTCCAGGCAGGACTCCCAGGTCTCGCCGGCGGTCATGCGACGGTCGATGGAGATGGCGCAAGAGTCAGCGACAGCGCAGCGGCTGGGGCTGGTGTAGAAGACCTGGCTGACGGTGCAGGTGCCGCGGCCCAGGAAGCGGGCGTCCTCAAAGTGCTCGGGGTTGTACTTGGGGTCGAGCATCTTGACGAGGCCCTTGATGTCGGTCGACTCGTCGCAGCCGTTGTTGTTGAGGGCGCGGACGTCGGCGATGATGTCGGCCATCTTGTAGATGGCGTTGTCGCCGCGGTCGGGAGCGGAACCGTGGCAGGAGGTGCCGTGAACGTCGACGCGGATCTCCATGCGGCCGCGGTGACCGCGATAGATGCCGCCGTCGGTGGGCTCAGTGGAAATGACGAACTCGGGCTTAATGCCGTCCTTGTTGTAGATGTACTGCCAGCACATGCCGTCGCAGTCCTCTTCCTGGACGGTGCCGACGACCATGATCTTGTAGCCCTCGGGGATGAGGCCCATGTCCTTCATCATCTTGGCAGCGTAGGTAGCAGAAGCCATGCCGCCCTCCTGGTCGGAGCCGCCGCGGCCGTAGATGATCTCGTCGGTCTCGTAGCCCTCATAGGGATCGGCATCCCAGTTCTCGATGTTGCCGATGCCGACGGTGTCGATGTGGGAGTCGATGGCGATGATCTTGTCGCCTTCGCCCATAAAGCCCATGACGTTGCCCAGGCCGTCGACCTTGACCTCGTCATAGCCAAGGCTCTCCATCTCGGCCTTGATGCAGGCGACAACCTCACCCTCTCGCAAGACTCAGAGGGGTGGGAGATCATAGCGCGCAGGAAGCGAGTCATATCAGCACGATGAGACTCAGCAGCGTTTTTAATTGCCTCGAAATCGAGTTCTTTAGTCATAACAGTCAACCTTTCTACAAGGGTTTACCTACGGGTAGATATTTCAGATAGATCATTTGTGCCAAGCAGCGTGAGGTCGAGTACCCCACAAGCAAGTAACCATAGGAGGCGGACGGAGGACTTTGCTCCGTCGCGAGTCCGCACGAGCCGAGAGCACTTAATGTGCTCTCCGTGCGAGCAGGACTGTCCGAGCAGGGAGTAAAG
>ENA-OQAL01000405-OQAL01000405.1-human-gut-metagenome-genome-assembly--contig:-NODE-405-length-10216-cov-1.445138_pt1 | contig 10216 bp, 12 predicted proteins | sample MGYA00242491_ERZ504519 | MGnify/ENA primary metagenome ERZ504519 (study PRJEB26092, sample SAMD00036260) | human gut metagenome | host: Homo sapiens | study: EMG produced TPA metagenomics assembly of... | reverse complement strand
TGCGGAAAAGAATTACAAAAAGTATCACCATAGATACCCCTCGGGCAAATGCTGTAGAGATAGCCGCACCTTCCACTCCCAAAGCCGCATGCCGAACTTAACCGAAAATCAGCGAATAGTTACCGATGATATTCAGAATATTCACACTACCGTTACCATCATGGGATAAACCGCTTTGTTAGCACTACGCAAAGAGGCAGAAATAGTCAGAGATATGGCTTGAAAAAAGCGAATGCCCCTACTATCTTCATGTAACTCACTCCATATTCCATCAGTTCGGGACGAAGTCCCATCATAGATAGCAGAGAAGTGGCTCCATAGTGCAAAATGGCACTGACAAACAGACCGAACGCCAAATTGAGTATCAATGATACTCCCACCACCTGCACCATATTCTTGTGCATTCTTGCTCCCAAATATTGCGAACAGAGTACGGAAGTTCCTATATTGATCACCTCGAATATCAGGAAAGCAAACATGATGAGCTGGTTGACCACCCCGACGGCAGCCACACTATTGTCTGAAATACTGACTCAGCATCACGGTATCTACCGCGCCCAGCATCATAATCAGCAATGTTTCAATGAAAATAGGAACCGCCAGTCTGGCAAGGTTCTTTCGTACACTTCTCGGTTTCTTGAATTACGTCCACTTGTTTACCCTTGATTTTCGGGGTGCAAAGGTACGGACTTTTCACGATGTAACGGTTTTGATTTTATATCAAGAAATACGAACTTAAGATTTTACAAGGAGATAAACAGGAATCTGATCTTTTCTTTTTATCTTTAGAACCGAATCTTAAATCAACATATTAACATGAAAAAAGGACTCCTCTTGTTATCTGCAATTCTTGCATTGGGCTCCCTGTCTTCATCCGCCCAAAGAAGAACGGCTACCATGACTGATGAAGAAATGTACCTTGATGCCATGCATCGTAACATCACTACCGAAAAGATTTTCGGTTATGTAAAGCAACTTTCAGACCCGGCCTTGGAGGGACGACTCGCAGGTTCGCCCGGAATGGCTAAAGCTGTAGATATCGTAAAAGGATATTTTAAAGAGTGGAAACTAATACCTCGTGGTGAGAATGGTTCCTACATACAGCTATTCCCCCACCCTTGTGTAGAGATACAACCGGGAAGCACTATGGATATCCTATTTCCTGTCACCCAAGACAAGAAAAAAACTGTATGGATCTCCAAGACATACCCTTGGGCAGATGGTTGGTTTGCCGGAGGAATGACCAGTAACGGAGAAGTGACAGCCGATGTGGTATATGCCGGATTTGGCGTTACAGCACCCGAATTAGGATATGATGATTACAAAGACATAGATGTAAAAGGCAAGATTGTGCTGGTAGAGGGAGAAACACCCAATATAAGCCGTAACCCCGATTCACTGGCCATGTGGTACAAACATACTTTGCACCAAACCAAGCTGAACAACGCTGCAGCCCATGGTGCGGCAGGCTTGTTATACAAATGGGTTCCCGGTCCGAATGCCCCCTATAATCCGGGATTTGTCTATTGTCATGTTACAGACACTGTGGTCAATGATATTTTCAGGGGAACAGGCAAGACCTATAAAGAAACCATCCGGCAGATTTATAAGACTCAGAAGCCTGCCTCTTTCCATACCGGAAAGAGAGCCCACATCAAAATGAATGCTACCTATAATCCCAATGCTACTGGAAAAAATATTTTGGGCATGATCAAAGGCAGTGATCCTATACTATGCAATGAATATGTAATCATTTCCGCCCATCTGGACCACTTAGGAATGATTCCTTTCCTAATTGAAGGAGCGAATGACAACAATTCTTCCTCCGCTGCCATGCTGGGAGTAGCCGAAGCACTGGCAAAATCAAAGATAAAACCGAAACGCAGCATCATCTTTATGAGTGTGGACGGCGAGGAAGCCGGACTCACCGGAAGTACCTACTACACCAACCATCCCCTTGTGCCCCAAAACAAAGTGGTAGCAATCCTGAATCTGGAACAAGTGGGTGTAGGTGAGATGCTAGGAGCGAATTATCACTATAAATACCCCGAACTGGCTGAGCTATCAGAGAAAGCCAATGATAGGTATGTACATCGACGTCTGTTCACTAGTGAGACTCATTTCCTGACCCGCCCTCGCACAGACGGTGCAGTCTTTATGAAAGCCGGTTATCCATGTATAGACTTATGGGCCTTGGGAGGCGGTTATTACCATCATCCCAAAGATAACACCCAATCTATCAATCCCGATATCCTCCGAGCTGCAACCGAATGGTTATACTGGACTACAATTTTTATAGCAGACAAGTAACCGGATATAAGAAATCCCGGCGAGTCATCGCTCTGCCGGGATTTCTTTATCTAACCGATGTTGTGTATGTGTTGTCGTAGATGTGCTTGGTGTTGTGTCATTGTTGAGTCAGATATTCCTTATACATTTTTTTCTATCTCCTTCATGGGAATATCCAATGTCTTCACTTGTCTGAAAAACTCAGGCAGGTCTTCATGCAGGAATGTATTTTTCCGTAAAGCAATAATCCGGTCTTTTAGCCCCTGCTGATACAAAATAACCAATGCCGCGTTTTATTGTAAATAATCTCTTGTCCCTGAAGGTAATCATACGTGCGGACCACCGTATTTGCATTCACCTCCACTGTGGCGGCGTATTCTCTGACCGATGGAATACGCTCTTCTTCCATATATTGTCCTTGCAGGATTTCATCACATATCCGGTCAGCTATCTGCAAGTAAATGGATTTACTTTCTTTAAATTTCATAGCAAGCGGAAATTTGGGTTTAATAACTTGTGAACGGGTAAAGAGCCGGTAACTCAGCCACCAGTGAACATGGTGAATGCACTGAAGAACGCCACTCCTAAGGAAAGTAACTTGTTTAATGTCATCCACTGGGAATTAGCTTCCACCATTCGGCGAACTACGCATTACCGTCATTTGCCTACCCATTGATATGATATGTACTTGACAAGACCGAACACAGAATAGAAATAAGCATCAATGTACCCAATGTCTTGAAAAAGGTTTCTTGTACCAAATAACTACCTCCTAGAATATAAAGTGAATGTGACCACACCAAGAAAGCCCATCCGCACAGCTCACCCAACCAATTCTGGTACGGCATATTCATAGCATAGCCTGATCCCCTATATATCTGCTCACCATCTACCGAAGCCATGGAAAGAAGGTTATATAAAACAGATTGATGGAATGTTTCAGGTACATTAAATAAAGGGAGTAACAGATAACGGGTAATTTCCGCCAATGACGCCGCAACAAAGACAGCCACCGCCAGTCCTACCGTAACAATTAAGAACCGTGCCACAAATTTCTCTATCATGGTTGCCGGAAGCATCAGAAAAGCGATGCGTTTTTCTTTGGTAATCATGTTCTCCATAATGTTGGCAGCATAGACAATGCCGAAAATACCGATGATAAGAACAAACGCCCCCAGCACATTAGAACAGTAATGCTGAAAAGCCACCTGAGGATCACTATACGACGACGCCTGTTTCGACATTGTGAACACCATCACCAATAAAATCCGGCATAAATCCCGATCAGACGATAAAGATTTGTTTTCCAATTTTCCATAATTTCGCGTTTCATGACCATTGCAATACGCGGAAAGCTAAAGAATTTATTCGTATCCATAGTGTTTGTGTATGTTACTTGTTAAACATTGACTGCATTTTTTCTCTCTCTGACAGCATAGCGTTAAACAGTACTTCCAGATTCAAATTCGTCTCCTCATTATGCGTGTTTGGGAAGATGACACTGTTTCCCTGGACGGACGGCTGGACATAGAGTGCTGTGTCTGTCGGTTCATTCATGCCTTGCTCTGCAAATAGACTTTGTCACAGATGGTCTTTACCGATGCATTCAACAATACGAGGGTACCGTCAATAATAACCACATGATCCAGCAGGCTGTCAATATCTCTCACCTGGTGCGTAGAGATGATGACTGATTTTTCATCGGTCATGCCAGAAGCGATTACTTTACGAAACTGACTTTTAGAAGGAATATCCAATCCATTACTGGGCTCGTCCATTACCAACAAAAGAGGTATTGGTAGCTAATGCAAAGCACATAAATGGCTTTCTTCTTCTGTCCCATCGAAAGCTCGCCCAAATGAATATCTTCATTCATATCAAAATCACGAAGGCAAGTGCTCAAGAGTTCATTGCTGAAATTCGGATAAAACGGAGTATTCAGCTTCAAGTATTGTTTCAAACTGACTGATGGCAAAGCAAATTCTTCAGGCACTAGAAACATGTCCTGCAAAGTCAGGGGATAGCGCATGGAAACATCCACCCCTTTGTAAAGCACCCGTCCGGCCTGAGGACGAAGCAAACCTGTCATTAAATAAAGCAAAGTAGATTTACCTGTACCGTTCTTCCCTAAAAGGCCGTAAACTGAACCTTTGTCCAATGCTAGCGAGAAGTCATCAAAGACTTTCTGTTTTCTCGTTCCATAACTGAAAGACAAGTTCTTTACTTCAATCATCATTGTGTTTATGGTTTTATTAGTTATTTAGTGTATTAGTTGATTAGTACACTGTAAATGTATATAGTTTATTTGAATAAACAAGAAGAATGACTCATCTTTAATATTCATTAACCGTTAAACGAATTAAGCGGGCGGCAACCAAGTACTGTCCGCTCAACTCAAATGATAAATGAAAAAAGAAGGACTATTTAATTCCTCCTAGTGCTTTAGTAGCAGTTTCGTTTCCAGGATCAATTTCCAATATCTTATTCCAATACAGTTTTGACTGGTTATAATCTTCTTTTACAAAATAATAATATCCCAAATAGCTGTTACATTCCACCAACACTGATTTAGTAGCATCAGGCTTCTGTTCCAGAATACTCAGTGCAGCCTCATAATAAGGCTTTGCCAATCCCTGAGTTGTTTCAGGATCACGCAAAGAATTAACACGGGCACGCCAGAAGTTTCCTAAATAGTTATCGGGAACTTTAGCAGCCACTTGTGCAAAAATAGTATCGGCTTCAGCTAGATAAAGTGGTTGCTTATCCTGATAAGCAGAATCAGTAGCCGCATAATAGTTCAAACGTCCATATAAAAACAGGTCACTAATATCCGGATCACTTTTCATTCCGCCCAAATATTTTGTAAGCCTCTATTGCCTTCGGAAAATCACGTTCCTTTTCGTATACATCAGAGATATCTTTATAGATTCCGTATGCGATTTGTCCATGGACAGTGCTTTGTCAAACTGTGCCACCGCTTCATCATACTGCTTGTCAGCTTCCAGCAAACGGGCGAAATAAACGTAATCCAAATATACATAATCCGGATTACCGGGATTAGAAAAGAAAGTGGCAGCTGCTTCCAGTCCTTCTTTGTAATCCTTTAATTCCAGATTATCATACATCGCCAGACGTTTCAGCACATGATTTTCCGGAGCAAGTTCCAAACCTTTCTTTGCCATATCCGAAGACTGCGCATAGTCCTTATTCAGATATAGCAACATGGCATAGCGGGTATAGTCCTGTTCGGTAGGCATACCTACTTTCAGATAACTTCATAAGCTTCTTTTGCTTTGCCATACTGCCCCATCGTATAATATACATCGGCCAATTCCTTACTGATACGGTTATCGTCCGGAGTCTTGGTCTGCAAACGCATCAGCATATCCAGTGACAGTTGGGGGTCTACCCCTTTATATACCTGTGCATATTTAAAATAAGCTTCGCTGCAATTTTCATCCAGATAAATAGCCTGGTTATAATCACTGCTGGCTTTGTTCACATCATTTAGTTTCAATGCCACATCACCACTCAGCAGATAGGCTACAGCACATTTACTGTTCACATCTTTAGCGCGCTGTGCATATTCGGCAGCCTCTGCTGTTTTTCCCTGGTCCAGATAAGCCCGGCCTATCTCTACCAACAAGGAAGTATTCTTCTTATTTTTACCTTTCAGCAGTTCATCAAAAGCCTCGGAGGCTTTTGCCGGATTCTCCTTTATCATCGTGGCAGCCTGTTTCACCTGGGGTGACCATTCGCTGCCTGCTGATGTCTGTCCCCACATAGTTACGGCCAGGCACAGGCTCATCACGGTTAATACTAATTTCTTCATGGTTCTTCTTTTTTGTTCATTTATTATTCCTCTTTTACATCTACAATCCTTACGGCAGCCGTAGCAGGTACCAATCCTGATTTCAAGATGATACGCTGTCCCCGGAAATCTGTCAGGAAAGAAGTCAGACCACTGGGCAGGCCACTTTTAGGATCATTGAGTAAAATGTACACATTGCGAGTTAGCGGATACTGGTTCAAAGCCAGATAAGCTTGATAAGGCTTGAAACTATTTCCCACTGTAGCCGAATCCGCACGGCTGACAGCCATTATCCGAATGGCGTCATTGAAAGAGAGTCGCGTACTATCCGCAGGATTTCCTATCCAGTTGACACCGATAACCCCTAAAGCTGCGGGATTCTTAGCCACATACGAAATCACCTCCGGATTTGTTTTCTGCGCCTTCAGGTCCTTCGACAAAGGCATACCGCCGCAGATCGAATCAAGTACATAATGTACGGTGCTCGAATTGGGATTATCAAATACCAGTTGGAGCTCACCCAAACGGGAAGCAGGATTCAACTGTTTCCAGTCAGTAACTTTCCCCGTCAGTATTTCTTTAAACTGGTCAACCGTAATTAATGAATCCGTATTTTGCTTGTTCACTATCAAGGCCAAACCATCTGTCGCCATCTTTACCGATACAGGAAAGAATTTCTTGTCATTAAGATAGGCTGTTTCCTGCGTGGTCAGTTGCCGGGTGGTTATAGCCAGACGTACACTATCCGCCAGCAAAAGTTTCATGGCTTCCACTTCGCTGCAATAAATGGGATGCACGGTGGCATCCGGTGTCAATGCATGAAACACCTGTAACTCTTCTTCTATAATGGGACGGAAAGTTTCGTCCACCGCTATCGTTATAGTGCCAGAGGTCAACGTATCGTCTTCCCCCGGTTTGGGTTTGTTGCCGCAGCCCGAAAGCAGCAGCAACAAAGCAGCCAACAATGCAATATACAGCTTCATCATCATATATAGATATTATTGTAGCTTAAAAGTTATAGGAACGGTATAGTACACGGGAACATTACGTCCGTTCTGTCTTCCCGGAATCCACTTCGGCAATGACTGGATCACCCGGATGGCTTCCTTGTCGCAATACGGGTCCAGAGAACGCATCACCTTCACATCCTTTACGTCACCTGTAGCCGAAACCACAAAGCGGACAAACACTTTACCCTGTATTCCATTTTCCTGCGCAATGGTAGGATAATGCAAATTCTTTGCTATAAAAGACAGCAATTCTCTATCACCACCCGGGAACTGAGGCATCTGTTCTACCATAGTATATGGTTTTTCTTCTGCTTCGGGGGCTTTGGTTATCACTTCTTTCAGTTCAGCAATATCTTTACCGTTCAGCTCATCATTACCTTTCACATCGGCAATAGAGATAGCCACTTTGGTCTGAGTCAATTCTTCCTGACTCTTTATCTCTTCATCATCACGCACTTCTTCATCTTTTTGATGACAGGAGCTGTAAATTTGATAGAGCTTTTCAGAGCGGGAGGCGGAGCCACCGGTTCCACTTTCTTGAACTCTTCCTGTTTCACTTCGGGTTCTTCCAGTTGTGACAAGATAGTCACCTCCGTCATCACCTCTTTTCTGCTTCGGGGTTGCCAGTTTTACCAATGTCGGTATACTGAAACCTATGGCAGCAATGATCACTACAATTACCATTGCCCACGTGTGGCGTTTAGGTGAATTGGCACGCATCTTATAGGCACCGTATGCCTTGTTCTTACCTTGGAATATCAGTTCACACCATTCAGGTGAGGTCAAATCTATTTTTGCCATTTTCTTTTTCCTCCTTTTAAATGTGTGTTACTATTCCGCAATGTCTTTACTCAGATCGCCCTTCGTATCATAGTTCTTGATCAAGAACTGATCTGCATCAGCGATGTCTGTAATTACATACTTACCTATATTGCATATTTGCATTTCATCCAGAGCATCAATCAGATTCTTGTATGAAGAGTCATCCGTTGCTTTAATAATAACAGTCGGGGTATCCTTTCCGCTTTTTATTTCAGCCAGTTTTTCGTATACTCCTCCTCTGATATCTTTAGATCAGTCTTTCTGTTTTTTCAGATCGTTTACTTCACGAACTGCCGCCGAGTTCTTTTTAAGAAGAATGGAACGCAGACCATCTGCATTATAGGAAGTTTCCTTCAGCGATGTATAGTCTTTATAATTAGGTTCTCCTTCATAATAATACAATTTATCTCCTCCGGCCAGTAACAGGGTAATTGCTTGTGAAGCCTTCACCTTGCTCTGCTGCTCTTCAGTGATGTTCTTGTCATTGCTCGGCATACTTATTTCCATCGTCTGAGGTTTGCTCAGCGTGGTACACAGCATAAAGAAAGTAATCAGCAACATGTTCATATCCACCATAGGCGTAAAGTCTACGCGGACAGTCATCTTTTTTTGCTTCGAACCCTTTCCTTTTTTGCTGCTTTCTTGTACTTCAGCACTCATAATTATTCGGTTTTATTTATCAGAAGTAGTCTTCAGAGAAGTAATCAGATTGTACCGGTTCTCTCTGAGGTCCTGAAGTGAGTTCATTACGTTTTTAATCACAGCGTAGGGAGTTGACGCATCAGCTTTGATAGCAATACGTAAATCAGGATTCACCTGACGAGCACTGCGTACCCATGATTTAAACTGATTATCTGTACTGTCACAGGGGATACCTTCATTTTTCAACAGTTTATCCTGCTGGTCGGAAGGCAGATCCAGATATTTCTGCATGCTTCTCATTGGAACACCAAATGTAGAAGCTGTCACAAATTTCTTCTCCTGCTCAGGAGTAAAATCAACTCCGTACTCCTCACCCATTTTCTCCAATACGGCCTTCATGTCGGGCTGTTTGTCGAGGCTCATAAATATTTTCCCTTGCGGGTCCACCAGAATCTGAAGGATATTCGTTTCCGGAATCTTGATTTCAGAAACGGAGGCTGGAGTAAACACCTGTACCGGCTCCTTCTTTACGAATGTTGAAGTCAACATAAAGAAAGTAAGCAGCAACACAGTGACGTCACTCATGGCCGTCATATCTATGAACATACTTTTCTTTTTAATCTTTGCTCTACCCATAGCAGTTTATTTTAAAGGGTTGGCACGATTATTTATGAGAAGCCGCAAAGGTCTGTACAATAGAGAAACCTACTTCATCAAGGCTGTAAGTCAATTTATCAATCTTATTAGTGTAGTAGTTATAAGAAATAACCGCCAATGCACCTGTCAAGATACCGAATGCCGTATTGATCAACGCCTCGGAAATACCTTGTGACAAAGCCATGGAGTCCGTACCACCACCGGCAGACAAAGCTGCAAATGAACGGATCATACCAATTACCGTACCGAGTAGTCCCATCAAGGTACCCAATGTGGTGATTGTACCGATAACAGGCAGATTCTGCTCCATCATAGGGAGCTCCAGTGCAGTTGCTTCTTCCAATTCTTTTTGAATGGCCAGTACTTTCTGGTCCTTGGAAAGTGTCGCATCGTTTTCCACGTCGGCATACTTTCTTAAAGTCGAAGTAACTACATTGGCTACAGAACCGCCTTGTTTATCACATAGCTCTTGTGCCTTTTTCATATCACCAGCGGCCAGGGTAGATTTAATATTAGCGACGAATTTCACCAGCGAACCTCTGCCAAAAGCAGACCGGATGGCTAAATAACGCTCAACGCTCAACGCTATGACGGTGAGCAACAGGGTCTGGATAATGGGCACCACTACACCACCTTTGTAAATTGTTCCCAGGAACTGCCCGGCAACGGATGGTTATTAGGGTCATTATTCATAAAGTTGGATGGATTCCCCAATATGAAGTGATAGATACAAACTGCAATGATAAAGCAGCATATAATTACCCAACCCGCATTTTTAATACCTACAATCTTATTAGTAGTTTTATTTTGAATAGTTTCCATGATATATGTTTAATTAATCGTTATAGTTAAAAAATGACAATTCTATACCAACCCGACACTCTGCAGGGCGCCGGAGAAGGTGAAACAACTAAATTTATAACGATTAATTAAATCAAAATGCGTCTCAGCGTGAACACGAAATAATGACATGCCGGAGACACAA
>ENA-OQAL01000404-OQAL01000404.1-human-gut-metagenome-genome-assembly--contig:-NODE-404-length-10228-cov-1.751708_pt1 | contig 10228 bp, 12 predicted proteins | sample MGYA00242491_ERZ504519 | MGnify/ENA primary metagenome ERZ504519 (study PRJEB26092, sample SAMD00036260) | human gut metagenome | host: Homo sapiens | study: EMG produced TPA metagenomics assembly of... | reverse complement strand
CGAAAGCACGTGCCTTTGTGCAACAACAGTCTTCTTTCGGCGGACGGAGAGGAAGTATGCCCGTACAATATGTACTACAAGCTGTCAGTATAGAAAAACTGGAGAAAGTATTACCGGCTTTTTTAAGCAAAGTATATGACAACCCTACTTTCCAGATGGCGGACGTGGACCTGAAGTTCAGCAGCCCGGAAAGAGAGTGAATATTAACCGTGATAAGGCAGGTACAATGGGAGCACCGTGCGTGATATAGCCGAAACACTGCAATACGGTCTCAGCGGACAACGTATGGGCTATTTTTATATGAATGGAAAACAATATGAGATTTTGGGTCAGATAAACCGCCAACAACGTAATACACCGGCCAATATCAAATCTATTTACATACGAAGCGACAAAGGGGAAATGATTCAATTGGACAATCTGGTAGAATTTGTAGAATCCGTAGCTCCTCCTAAATTGTACCACTACAACCGTTTTATTTCCGCTACCGTATCTGCCGGACTGGCAGATGGAAAGACCATCGGACAAGGCTTGGAAGAAATGGATAAAATCGCCGCCCAGACTTTGGACGAAACTTTCCGTACCGCCTTGTCGGGAGACTCCAAAGACTATCGGGAAAGTTCATCCAGCCTGATGTTTGCTTTCATTCTGGCATTGATACTTATCTATCTTATTCTGGCGGCACAGTTCGAAAGTTTCAAGGACCCTTTCATCATCATGCTTACCGTTCCTCTGGCCATTGCAGGAGCACTGATTTTCATGTATGCCGGTGGCATTACCATGAACATATTCAGCCAGATCGGTATTATTATGCTGATTGGTCTGGTAGCAAAGAATGGTATCTTGATTGTGGAATTTGCCAATCAGAAACAAGAATCCGGTGAAAACAAGATGCAGGCCATACGGGATGCCGCTTTGCAACGCTTGCGCCCTATTCTCATGACAAGTGCCTCTACCGTATTAGGCTTGATCCCGCTGGCATTCGCAACAGGAGAAGGCGCCAACCAACGTATCGCCATGGGTACGGCTGTTGTGGGAGGAATGTTAGTATCTACTTTCCTGACCATGTATATCGTACCGGCTATTTATAGTTATATATCTACCAAACCGAAACGTTAAAACAGAAACTGTATGAAACGAATCATTATAACTTTATGTATCTGTACTGCATGGGTGGCTTCCACCTATGGCGCAATATCCTTATACGCTGAAAAAATGTCTGGAGGAAGGACTTGCAAACAATTATTCCATACGTATCACCCGTAATGAAGAACAGATCAGCCATAACAATGCCACATTAGCAAATGCCGGTTATCTGCCGACTGTTGATTTGTCTGCCGGATATACAGGAACGTTGGACAATACGGATACCAAGAGTAGAAGTACAGGCACCACAGCCAGTGAACGAAACATCTACGACCAAACCTTAAAGGCCGGACTGGATGTAAACTGGACTCTGTTCGACGGATTCAATATCAGCACCACCTACAAAAAACTGAAGGAACTGGAACGCCAGGGAGAAACCAACACGCGTATTACCCTTGAAGACTTCATAGCAGGACTCACTGCCGAATACTATAATTATGTACAACAGGAAATACGTCTGAAGAACTTCCTTTACGCTGTGTCTTTATCCAAAGAACGCCTGCGCATTGTAGAAGAACGATACCATATCGGTAATTTTTCCCGGCTGGATTATCAACAAGCCAAAGTGGACTTCAATGCAGACAGTGCACAATATATGAAACAACAGGAACTGGTGGTTACCTCACGTATCAACCTGAACGAGTTAATGGCTGTACAGGAAGTCAACCGACCGCTACGTGTCAATGACTCCATTATAACAGTGAATGATGCGCTGAATTACGATGAATTATGGGAATCCACCCTCAAGACGAATGCCAACCTGCTGAAAGCTGATCAAAATACAACAATTGCCTAATTGGATTACCGTCAGGTTCTATCCCGTAATTATCCCTATGTGAAATTGAACGCCGGTTATGGCTATACATTCAACAAATATGAAACAAACGCCACCAGCCGGAGAAGCAATTGGGGACTAAACGGAGGAATTACCGTAGGCATTAACCTATGGGATGGTAACCGTCGCCGTGAAAAGCGCAATGCCAGCCTGCAAATACGTAACTCGCAACTGGAAAGAGAACAGCTGAAATTGGGCTTGAAAGCGGATTTAAGCAATCTGTGGCAGGCCTATCGCAATAATTTACGTTTATTAAATTTGGAACGCCAGAATCTGGTTGCCGCCCGTGAAAACCATGAAATAGCCAAAGAACGTTATCTGTTGGGAGATCTCTCCGGTATCGAGATGCGTGAAGCCCAAAAGAGCCTGCTTGATGCGGAAGAACGTATTTTGTCTGCTGAATATAACACCAAAGTCTGTGAAATTTCCCTGCTCCAACTAAGTGGAAGAATAACGAAATATCTCGAATAATCGTTATAGCCTTTACTTATAGCTTGTAATTCAGGGCAGTTATCCGTACCTTTGCACACAATTATCACTAAATATGTTGTAAAAGATATGGGATTATTTATCAAGAAGCCTTTTGCTGCATTACAAGCCGAAGCCAATGAATCTGGAAACAAGACCCTGAAAAGAGTCTTGGGACCATGGAGCTTGATCGCATTAGGAGTAGGTGTTATCATCGGTGCCGGATTATTCTCCATCACCGGAACAGTAGCCGCAGGATACACAGGGCCTGCCATTACTTTATCTTTCGCCATAGCGGCAATAGGTTGTTGCTTTGCCGGTTTTATGTTATGCCGAGTTTGCTTCCATGATACCTGTAGCAGGTAGTGCTTATACATACTCATATGCTACAATGGGCGAACTTATAGCATGGGATTATCGGCTGGGATCTAGTATTGGAATATACTGTTGCCGCTACTACCGTCAGTATCAGCTGGAGCAGATATCTCGTTGTTTTTTCTGGAAGGAGTGGGGATAAATATCCCCCCATGCACTTGCTGCTTGTCCCTGGGACGGAGGTATTGTGAATATACCGGCCGCACTGATTGTAGTGCTGATGAGTATTTTTCTGATTCGTGGAACAGAAGGAAGTTCTATCTTTAACGGCTTCATTGTGTTCCTGAAAGTGGCAGTGATTCTTATTTTCGTTGTATTAGGATGGAAATACATTAATGCAGAGAATTATGTTCCTTATATCCCTGCCAATACTGGTACTTTAGGCGAGTTCGGATTCTCGGGTGTATTGCGTGGAGCAGCGATTGTATTTTTCGCCTTTCTTGGTTTTGATGCCGTAAGTACAGCCGCTCAGGAAACAAAAAATCCGAAACGGGATATGCCCGTCGGCATTCTAGGTTCCCTGCTGATTTGCACCATTCTTTATATGGTGTTTGCTTACGTAATGACGGGAGTTGCCCATTATTCTGACTTTGCAGGACAACAAGGTATCGCACCTGTTGCCGTAGCGATTGACCACATGGGACATGCAGATGCCACAGGAGTAATTCATCCGGATTATCCGTGGTTGAACCGGGCCATCGTACTGGCTATCCTGTTTGGTTACTGCTCGGTTATTATGGTAACTTTGCTAGGACAAAGCCGTGTATTTCTAAGTATGAGCCGCGACGGACTGTTGCCTCCTTTCTTTTCAAAGATTCACGAGAAATACCGGACACCGGCACACAGTAATTTGTTATTCATGGTCATTGTAGGAGGGCTGGCAGCATTTGTTCCGGCACGTGTAGCCGGAGAAATGACCAGTATAGGTACCTTATTCGCCTTCACATTGGTTTGCGCGGCAGTATTGATCGTGCGTAAAAGTATGCCTGACGTACATCGTGCCTTTAAAACTCCTTTTGTTCCCACGGTACCGATTCTGGGCATCCTTACCTGCCTTTGTATGATGTTGTTTCTTCCGGCTGACACTTGGATCCGATTGGTATTATGGATGCTGATAGGTCTGGATGTTTATGCCTGCTATGGAGTAAAACACAGCAAACTGGAACATAACGTAAAACGACGCAAAGGACTCACCATATTGAATATGACAGGAATCGCCCTGTCTGTACTTTCAGTTATTACAGGATTGTGGCATCAACAGACAGTAGGCTGGGAAGAAGACAAGACATTGCTCGCTATTTTCGTTCGTCTTTGCGTTCACACATTGCGCATTCTATATGGTACGTATCTGGAAACAGACATCCGAGAAGAAGAAGTAAGCGTTTTCCACACGCTATCTGTTTCCATAACTTTCATTCACCGTAAGGGGGTAAATTCAATCCACCCCCTACCGTGAATAAAGTTATCATAGTTTCATACCCATCGGTTCTGAACCCATAATCAAGCCTTATAACCTATGAAAGTCTTAAGTTATCCATAGTAGAAAGAACATTTAAAAAACTTCTTCAAAAATGTTTTTAGCTACTACCACAGTATTTCCTTCAGGAATTGAGGAATAGAATCCTGTTTCTTTAGTCCATGCTTCTTCCAAGGTATAAAAATCAAGTTCCTCCGGTTGCTTTCCATCCAGGACACAAGCTAAATAATCAAAATAAGCCTTCCATCTCATAAAATAGAAATCTTTCAAAATGCCATTCCATTCTTTATGAGCATAATCACGAAGTCCGCCTTGATCTGCCGCTACACGATTTCCCCATGTAGTAATCTGAACACGTGCATTCCATTCGTATAATGCTTTTTCTTCCTGGGTCTGTCCTGCTGAACGTGCCGCTTCAATCCAAGTTCCAACCTTGAATTCTTTCCGGGTACCCAACAACTGGTCTTGCAATAGAATAAGATGCAGAAAATGCTGTGAAGCCAACTCAAATACTTGCTTGTCTCCTGCCCGAAACGCAGCCGTTACCACTTTTTGCATCAAACGCCCCTTTTCTGCCAATGCCTGCCGGAGCACATCCACCAAATCGAACTCAAAATTATTATTACCCTGATATTTATCAGCCACAGAAACCATCAGTCGGGCAGCCTCTATCACATCCTGCGGATTATAGTATTCTTTCATCTCCGACCAACTGGATACCTGATATACATCCAACCCCGGACGAGCGCAGAATACAGACTCATGCGTTCCCTGTTGTATTTTCTCCTTGGGACTATTATAAATACCGTTACCCAATAAATCCCAAACTTGTTGCAAAGCCTCATCCTCTACCCCATAACGAGCATATACGTATCCTTTCAACCACTCATCACGAGTAAACCGATGTTCACGCCACGGCAATTCCATCACCAGCTCATACATAACCGGATTGTTCTCAATACCTTCCGGAGTCATCCCTACTCCACGCAATGTCCTTCCGGCATGAACATCTGCTTTCGCGTCATAAAAGCCATCAATCAGCGCATCCATTTTACCATGAAGCCCAATGTTACCACCAAAATTCAACAACATGCAGTACACCCACCCATGCTGCCCGTATCCTCCTTTGCGACACCACTCTGACGCCGGGTCTCCCCATTGCGGACGGCATTCGCTATGCAAGTCCAAGACTAACAGGTCTCCTGCTTCCAGATGCTCTATCATCGGAGTACGAGGATTGTCCTGCCATGCCTGAGCCACCCACACAGCATCCGGATTTGTTTTTTCATGGCTTTCATGATGGCTTTACCGGCTGCATCCAAATTTACTCCTTGAGTACTTCCCCCTTCATGAAACGGATCAATAGCGTAAAAACCAGTTTTTCCATACAGTTTTGTCAGTTCTCTATAATACAAAGCAGAGATTTCTTCAAAGCGTTCATCCTCCGGCTGTAAAAGGCAGGACGATGATAGCTGCACCAAAATCCGGGATCAGCAACATTCAATCCTAATTTCTCCTTTGCATTATGAGGAACCATGCCACAATATCCCGGCAACACAGGTTCGATGCCATATTCACGCATTCTTTTTACAATCTTCTTCTGAAGTTTTTCCTGACGGGTATACCAACTTTCAGGATTAGGTCCTCCCCACCCTTCCAGATTATTCATCAACCACCAAGCTGTAAAACCCGGTCCGGCTACAAATTCATTAATTTCATCCTTAGTATATCCCAGTTTTAGAAGTACATTTCTCCAAACCGACTCAGTCCCTGTCAATGCCAGGGAAAGATTGATACCGTGAAGCGCCATCCAATCTATCTCCTTTTCCCAACGCTCCCAGTCCCAAAAAGCCATGGAATAAGAGAAAGTACAATAATTCAGATCATAACGATAGGGCAGATCCGTTTCATGCCGTTCCTTTTTAGTCACAGGAGGCAAAACAGCAGGCAGTTTTGCAGTCATTCCATTCCAAGAAAGATGTATGCCTGCATAATATTTCAAATACCAATTAATCCGGTAGCAATATTTCACATAGTCATTACCCCGGATAATTACTTTATCACCTTTCTGATCGAGTTCAAAAAATCGGTTTCCGATTTCTGACGTTCAATAATAAATTTGGAGGAAGCTCCTTTGTCGATGCGCTCTAATAATCCTGTAACAGGAGAAGAAAATAAGTTGCTTGTCATCCATAACAGCACAAACAACAATCGTAGTTTTTCATCATATTATTAAGGTAACGGATAACACCAATTAAATAAAAACAGAACAGCCCCCTCGCCTTTAAAGGGAGGAAGGCTGTATTAGTATTATTACGGAATTATTTAATTATTTACAATTTCCAAGGCAACGCGGCTTCAACTGCTTGAAGAAGTCATTACCTTTATCGTCCACCAAGATGAATGCCGGGAAATCTTCCACTTCAATTTTCCAGATAGCTTCCATACCCAATTCCGGATATTCCACACACTCAATGCTCTTGATATTATTCTGAGCAAGGATAGCAGCCGGACCACCAATAGAGCCCAGATAGAAACCGCCATACTTCTTACAAGCATCCGTTACCTGCTGGCTACGATTACCTTTTGCCAACATTATCATCTACCGCCATGTGACTGGAACAAATCCACATACGGGTCCATACGTCCTGCTGTAGTGGGGCCCATAGAACCACAAGCCATACCCTGCGGAGTCTTAGCCGGACCAGCATAATAAATAGGATGATCTTTGATATACTGCGGCAATCTTCGCCACGATCCAAACGCTCTTTCAATTTAGCATGAGCGATATCGCGACCTACAATAATGGTTCCGTTCAATGACAGACGGGTAGCTACCGGATACTTGGTCAATTCTTTCAGGATATCCGCCATCGGTTGGTTCAAATCAATCTTAACCACATCGCCTTCACCGGCTTCACGGAGTTCTGCCGGAATCAGCTCACCCGGTTTATCATCCATCTTTTCAATCCAGATACCATCTTTATTGATCTTACATTTTATATTACGGTCAGCAGAACAGGAAACGCCCAGACCGATAGGACAAGAAGCACCGTGACGAGGCAAGCGGATGATGCGAACATCGTGAGCCATATACTTACCACCAAACTGTGCACCCAAGCCAATCTTATAAGCTTCTTCCAATACTTGTTTTTCCAGTTCCACATCGCGGAAAGCACGCCCGTATTCATTACCGGTAGTAGGCAACTCGTCATAATAGTGAGTAGAAGCTAGCTTAACAGTCAGCAAGTTCTTCTCTGCCGATGTACCACCGATTACAAATGCAATATGATAAGGAGGACAAGCAGCCGTACCCAAAGTCTTCATTTTTTCAACAAGGAAAGGAACCAATGTAGCCGGATTCAATACAGCTTTCGTTTCCTGATATAAAATAGGTCTTGTTCGCCGAACCACCACCTTTAGTCACACAAAGGAACTTGTATTCCATACCTTCAGTAGCTTCCAAATCAATTTGTGCAGGCAGGTTACATTTGGTGTTCACCTCATCGTACATAGTCAAAGGAGCATTCTGAGAATAACGAAGATTTTCTTCCGTATAAGTCTTATAAACTCCCAAGGAAAGGGCTTCTTCATCACAATAGCCGGTCCATACCTGCTGACCTTTCTCACCATGGATAATAGCAGTACCCGTATCTTGACAAAGAGGTAATTTGCCTTTAGCTGAAACTTCCGCATTACGCAAGAAAGTCAATGCTACATACTTATCGTTATCACTGGCTTCGGGATCACTCAGAATCTTAGCAACCTGTTCATTGTGTGAACGGCGAAGCAAGAAAGAAACATCACGGAAAGCAGCGTTAGCCATAGCAGTCAGACCTTCTTTTTCAATCTTCAAGATAGGTTTTCCTTCAAACTCACTTACTGACACATAATCTTTAGTCAGCAAATAATACTCGGTTTTATCAGGTCCCAACGGGAACATGTGCTGATAATGGAACGGAGGTGTTGCCATATTGATACTTATTTTAGTTAAAAGTTATTAGTGTGACAAAGGTAGTAACTATTATCGAAATTTTTCCTTAATTAGCGTGAAAACTTTCAAGGAATGTACTTACCTTTGCCAACTCATTAAAATAACATCACATTATACATGAAAAGATTAGGCAAATTCTTATTTATTACTTCATTACTGTTATGCTTTCTCATCCCTCGAGGATGGACACAAACCCAAGCAAAAAAACCAACCGGACAGTATCGAACTCAAACTGAAGGAAATCTACACGAAACGGGAAGTCATGATTCCCATGCGTGACGGAATCAAGCTTTACACCGCTGTCTACGAACCGAAAGACAACAGCAGGCAGCATCCTATCCTGATGCACCGCAGCCCTTACTCTTGTTCCCCATACGGAGAAGGATTTGACCGTCATTTCAGAACTAATCTGAAAAACTATATAGAGCACCGATATATTATCGTCTTCCAAGATGTACGTGGACGGCATAAGAGTGAAGGAATATTTATCCAAGTACGCCCTCTCAACAAAAACAAAAAGGGTAAGAAAGATAAAAAGAATATAGACGAAGCAACGGACACATACGATACCATAGAATGGTTGATTCACAACACATATAATAACGGAAATGTAGGAACATGGGGAATCAGTTATGATGGTTCTATGCCACTATGACAGCCTCCTCCAATCATCCGGCTTTGAAAGCTGTTTCTCCGCAAGCTCCCGTCACCGACTGGTTCCGTGGAGATGACCGTCATCACAACGGAGCCTTCACCCTGCTGCAAACCACTAATTTCCTTCCCAGACTGGAAGGACGCCACATGGGAAAAGGAGTGATGAACCAAATTGTAAAGAATGATGTTTACACAGATTTTCTGGCACTCGGTACCTTTAAGAATGTAGACGACCTGGTACGTGATACCACACAGACATTGTGGAATGATATCAAAAACCATCCTGATTTCGATGATTTCTGGAAAGAGCGCGATGCACGCACCTCCTGTTATAACTTGAAGCCAGCCATATTGGTGGTAGGTGGACTGTATGACTCCGAAGACTGTTACGGAGCCTGGAATCTTTATAAAGCCATCAAAGAGCAATCACCGGACACAGATTTATATCTGACATTCGGTCCTTGGTGGCATGGAGCATGGACAGTACGCGGGTTCCAAGGTTTCGGTAATCTGTATTTCGGTAAAGCACTTCAGCTTATTACATGGACAAATAGAATATCCTTTTTCCGATATTTCCTGGAAGGAAAGGGAGAAAAGCCCAAGCATAAAGTAAATATATTCCATACAGGTGAAAACGAATGGAAACATACGACGAATGGCCTGTACAAAAGACTGCCGGTACACCTTATTATATACATAAAAACGGATCAGTATCCACACAAGCACCGGCAGAACAAGAGTCTTATTCTGAATATATTTCAGATATGTCACGTCCGGTACCCTATACGGCAAACCCTACCACTTACCGGACAAAAGAATTCATGGTAGATGACCAACGCTTTGCTACTTCACGTCCCGATGTCATTACTTTCATGACGGAGCCGCTATGTGATACTTTAACATTGGCCGGTCCTATAGAAGTGGAATTAATGACTGCCATCAGTAGTACTGACGCTGATTTTATGGTGAAAGTAATTGATGTATACTCTGAAAAATTTGAATATTCCAAAACTGCACGCAGTTATTTAAAGAGTGACTACCCAATGAGTGGGTACCAGCTGATGATTCGTGGCGAATTATTCAGAGGACGCTTCCGTAAGGGATTCGACAATCCCCTGCCTTTCAAACCGGAAGAAAATAACTCCGGTTAATTACACACTGTATGATGTGGCACACACATTCCTGCCGGGACACAGACTGATGATTCAAATTCAAAAGTTCCTGGTTCCCCATTATTGACCGCAATCCACAAAGGTTTATTGATACCTATCATTGTACGG
>ENA-OQAL01000403-OQAL01000403.1-human-gut-metagenome-genome-assembly--contig:-NODE-403-length-10238-cov-1.794283_pt1 | contig 10238 bp, 13 predicted proteins | sample MGYA00242491_ERZ504519 | MGnify/ENA primary metagenome ERZ504519 (study PRJEB26092, sample SAMD00036260) | human gut metagenome | host: Homo sapiens | study: EMG produced TPA metagenomics assembly of... | reverse complement strand
CGCGAACACGGGAGCCGTCCACACGGACTTCCTGATGTTTCGGATCGACGCGAGTGCCCAATTCGGTAACAAGCTCGCCGTCGATTTCGACACGTCCTTCAGTAATGATCTCTTCACATTTGCGACGGGATCCGAATCCTGCCTGAGCAAGAAGCTTCTGCAGACGGATACCTTCATTATCGTGTGTGTGCGCCTTCGCGGCGCGGGAATATGCGTTTGGCATCGTTCTCCCAACGTGGCCGGATAATACTTACAGGGACTGCTGGTAGTATGGCAGTCGTTTGGCGATTTCCCAAAATCGCAACTTGTCCACTATATGACAGAGGAAAGACTATGACTGCTGTTGAAGCAACGCCCATAACCAAGGAAGAACAAAGCAAGCCGTTGACACTTCGTGTCGGAGCGGAACTTGTGGGAAGCTTCATCATTTGCTTCGCGATTTATGCGATCTGCTCGCTTGGTTCCGCGGTGTATGGCATTAACATGGCGTTCATCGCCCTGTTGACGGGCATCGTATACGCCGCCGTCACCGTAATCTTCGGTTCCATTTCCGGAGCACAGTTCAATCCGGCCGTATCCGCGCCGCCATGCTCACTGGCAAACCCACGTGCTTGATGGCATTCTGTACATCATTGCCCAAGTGCTCGGCGGTATCGCGCGGGTGCCGCTATCCGGTTCCTTCTGCCCGACTTCCGAGCAGGTGACATTCAAGATCTGGATGACACCAACGGTCAACGGTTTCGATAAGAATTCCGTCTCCTACTCCACCCTCGGCAATTATGGAGTGACCCTCGGCATCACTCTGGCCATCGCCGTTGAAGTCGTCGCAGGTATCATTATCGTTGCCTCCGCACTGCGCACCACGGACGGACACGGCGAGTCCAAAACAAACCACGCCGTTGCCATGGGCCTTGCCTACGGCATCGGCACCGCTATCACCTATCCGGTGACCGGAGCCGCACTGAATCCGGCACGTGCCACGGGCATTGCCATTTTCGCACAGAATCAAGGACTGAATGAAGAGCCGCTGCAACAGCTGTGGGTCTTCTGGATTTGCCCTGTTCTTGCCGCTGCAGTTGTTGCTCTCGTCGTCATCGTCGCCGGCATGATTGGTACGAAGAAGAACGTGCCGGATACTGTCGAGACAATCGATAAGGTCGAAGGCAATACCGTTCTTGGCGAAGCGTCAGTTGCCGACGGGGAACGATGGTGAGCAGGATGGACAGTCCTACGCCCAAGCCAATGCCGATGAAAGCGCGAAAGCAACTGACCGACCTTCCATGGACTGCGCTCACGCAATGCCAGTCTGACCAGTCCAGTCGCTATGGCCGTCACCGCAATCGCAGCGGTGGCGGCTTTTGTATATCCTGCGACCGCAAGCACCGTCGCAACAATCACTACCGCGGCGACGATCCATTCGAACCACGGTTTGCCCTCATGATCTTCGGAAACGTAAGGATGGCTCATTCCGGGGCCTTTCATCTTGCTTGCTGTACAACAACCGTAATCATAATAAAACGTGGCGTCCGAAACCAATACGGAATCGGACGCCACGTTGACCAATACCCTCACATGAGAGGCGGCGTATCAGTGGAAGAAGTGACGGGTGCCGGTCACATACATGGTGACGCCGGCCTTACGAGCCGCTTCGAACACTTCCTCGTCGCGAATGGAACCGCCCGGCTGAACGATAGCCTTAACGCCTGCATTGATGAGAATTTCCGCACCATCCGCGAATGGGAAGAACGCGTCGGATGCAGCGACAGCGCCCTTGGTGCGGTTTGCGCCATCAGCCAGCGTGTTGGCGCGTTCGACGGACAGGTTCGCGGAATCGACACGATTCACCTGACCCATGCCAATGCCAACAGTGGCCTGATCGTGGGCGATCAGGATAGCGTTCGACTTGACACAGCGGATGGCCCGCCAAGCGAAAACCAGATCCTTGACGGTCTGCTCATCAGCAGGCTCGCCGGAAACCAGTTTCCAAGCGTTCGGATCGTCGCCCGGAGCATCGATAAGATCCGTGGACTGCACCAACAGACCGCCGTCGATCTGACGGAACTGCGTCTTGGACTTCGGCGGCTCGGAAACCTTCAGAATGCGTAGGTTCTTTTTTCTTGGTCTGCAGCAGTTCGAGAGCGTCGGCATCATAGTCGGGAGCAACAATCACCTCGGTGAAAATCGGGCGGACGCTTTCCGCCATTTCCATGGTGACCTTGCTGTTCGCGGCGATCACACCGCCATAGGCGCTCATCGGATCACAGGCATGTGCCTTCTTGTGCGCTTCCGCAACAGTGGCGCCAACGGCGAGGCCGCACGGATTGTTGTGCTTGACCACGGCGACGGCAATCTGGGGAGCAAAATCCCATACGGCACGCCAAGCAGCATCAGCATCAACATAGTTGTTGTAGCTCATCGGCTTGCCACCGAGCTGTTCGGCATGCGCGAAACCATCCTGGTTCAGCGGATCCAGATACAGCGCGGCCTGCTGGTGGGGATTCTCACCGTAACGCAGCACGTGGGCACGGTCCCAAGTACGAGTGAATGCGGCCGGGAACTTGGTCTCATTCACTTCCGGCTCGTCTTCGGCGGTTGGCTGCTCAACGGTCAAAGGCTTCGGCCAGTGCTTTGCAGTCCACTCGTTAATGGTGGCATCGTAGGCGGCAGTATGGGCGAACGCCTTGCCGGCCAGCCAACGACGTTCTTCGAGAGAGAAGCCCTCTCCGTTTTCGATGCGCGCAGCTACCAGTGTGTAATCGTTCGGATCGGTGATGATGGCCACAGTGGCGCTGTTCTTGGCCGCACCGCGAACCATGGACGGACCACCGATGTCGATCTTCTCGATGGTGGCCGCCTCATCCGCGCCAGAACGAACCGTATCGGCGAATGGATACAGGTTGACGACCACCAGATCGAACGCTTGATGCCGAACTTTTCCAGCTGTGCCGCGTGGTCCTCATTGGTCATGTCAGCGAGAATGCCCGCGTGGATATGCGGGTCGAGGGTTTTGCGCGACCGTCAAGGCACTCCGGAAGCCGGTTACTTCCGAGACTTCCGTCACCTTGACGCCAAGTTCCGCAAGACGCTTCGCAGTGGAACCAGTGGAACCACTTCAGTGCCGGCCTTGATGAACGCTTCGGCAAGAACCTCGATGCCTTCCTTATGGAAGACCGATACCAGAGCTCGCCGTATCGGTCGATTCGTTGTTGTCACCCTGATCCTCCTTGTTATTGATGGTTGAGGTCACTGTGCGGGCCGCATTGGCGACCTCACGATTATCTGGTTCAAGAGCCGCAGTGGACGCACCACTCCTGCTCTCGCGGACACGCTTTACTATCCAGCGTATTCCAAAAAACATGGATACGGCCACCAAAGTCAGCAGCCATGACGAAAACAGTCCCACGGCAGTAGGCTGTCCAATCTTACGGGTCGATGAAATCACGTCGACGCCGATGTGCGCAAGATGTTTTGAGCCCAACGCTCCACTGGAGATGGCAAAAAGCAGACTCGAACATACCGATACAACGGTGCAGGAAATGCAGAACGCTCCCGCTGGATAGGCAAAGCCAAGCACTACCCTCTTGACATCAATCTGCTGATCGGAGTTGCCTACTCTGATATGAAAGCCCTTGTTGAACAGCATGACCACCATGCCCGCGGCACAAGCTAAAGCCAAAGGAACGCACATCAACGCGATCCGAATCCAATTCGTTTCAATCGCTTGAGGAAGCAAACCGAATATCGGCAGAGACGGCAATGCCGACCCCTGACCGCTCCACATGGTGAATTCCGCTAGATCGCCAATCGAAAAACCGGCCCCGAATACCCAGGAAATAGCCCAAATCGCGATATTTGGAATCCAAGCGATCATGGCGATCGTGGTGAGGATGCGAGAACCGTTCTGCATTCCCGATAGCTCATACAACTTCACCATGGCCGACTGGTTGCTGAATGCCCAGTACAAGACCACAATCAGTCCAATGACCAGATAGACCGTGATCAACAGCACACCCAAGGCAACACCAATGGTGACGGTTTTACGGACCGGAGACGAAACATGCTCGCTGATCCAATCCAAATCTCGTTTGGTCAGTGGTGATTCGGGAATCGCGGCAATGGCATAGCCAAGTACAAAGACGATCGCTGTTTTCACAGCAACCACGCCCGTCGTATCAACGAGTTTGATGTCAAGGCTATTGGCGAAGAACACATTGATCAACACCCAGCCTATGGTTCCTGCCACGCATCCGGACAGACTCGTTCCGACGCGTTTGGCGAGCGATGCGATAAGAGCGATCAGCAAAACCGTAAGCAGCAACGGCATAATCGTCAAAGTGATGGATCCGGTTTTGAAACCGTTCCCTTGGCTGAGAAGCACAACCGCCTCGGTCAAGGAAACAGAGAAGGCGGAGAGATTGTCCCCGCCTTCTTCCATGGAAATAACCAGAAGCATCAGCGCAATGTAGCAGCCTAGGGCACCGGCATAGACGACCATGGACAATGCCGCCACGGCAAGCCCCTTCAACCAATACTTCAGGTTCGCCATCATATCGACTTGGAAGCGAGCACCTCGCGCATGATTTCAGCGGTCTGCCCCGGAGTGCGTCCGACACGAATACCCACGGCTTCGAGCGCTTCCTTCTTATCTTGCGCAGTTCCCTTGCCTCCGGAAACGATGGCACCAGCGTGGCCCATCTGCTTGCCTTCCGGCGCGGTGAAGCCTGCAATATAGGCGACAACCGGCTTGGTCATATGCTCGGATGCCACTTGGCCGCATCCTGTTCGGCACTACCGCCGATTTCACCGATCATCACGACAGCCTTGGTGGCATCATCGTTTTCAAACGCCTCAAGCGCCTCCTGCAACGTAGTGCCGACGATAGGGTCGCCGCCAGCACCCAAACATGCGGTAAAACCAATGTCAGACAACTCTCCCATCAGTTGATAGGTGAGCGTACCGGACTTAGACACCAAACCCAAAGGTCCACGGGAGACGATGCCGTCCGGAATAATGCCAAGATTGCAACCATTCACACCTTCCGTAGAAGGCAGGGTAAGCAGACCAGGGCAGTTCGGACCGACAATACGCACATCCTTGCGCAATGCGAGTTCAACAAAGTACGCGCTATCGGCAACAGGAATGCCTTCGGTGATGACAACAATCAGCTTGATGCCGGCTTCAATGGCTTCGACCACGGCATCCTTGGCGAAACGCGGCGGCACGAACACGACGCTCGCTTGGGCGCCGGTGACTTCCACGGCTTCGGCGCAATTGCCGAACACACGCAACGTAACATCCTCGCCGTCTTTGGCCGCTGGGAAATTGACTTCCTGGCCGGCCTTGCGGGCGTTGACGCCGCCGACGATATTGGTGCCGGCCTTCAGCATGCGGGCGGTATGGGTCATGCCCTGATGTCCGGTCATACCCTGCACGATGACAGGTGCGCCATCCTCAATGAAAAGCGTCATTTCAGCGAACCTCCTTGCCATTGGCCGCAAGACGCGCGGCCTGCTGTGCGGCTTCTTCCATGGTCTGTGCAACATGCAGATTGACACGATCGGCCTGAGCCAGAATATGTAGACCTTCTGCCGCCGCGTTGCCGTCGAAACGGACTACCAGAGGCTTGGAACTGCCAAGCTTGTCAAGGGCTTCCAGAATGCCCTTGGCAACTTGCTCGCAGGATGTGATGCCACCGTACACGTTGATCAACACCGATTCGACTTGCGGGTCGGACAGCACGATCTCCAAACTGCCGCACATCACTTCGGCGGACGCACCACCACCGATATCAAGGAAGTTTGCCGGTTTGACATTGGTGCCCTGATCTTCTCCAGCTCCGGAAACCGCGTCAAGTGAGCTCATCACCAAACCAGCACCGTTGCCAATGACACCGACGGAACCCTGAAGGTGCACATAGTGCAGACCATGCTCTCGCGCCTTCTGCTCAAAACGGATCCACATGCACTGGGTCAGCGAAGCGCTTCCAGCCATCATGACGGAACGCAGCATTGTCATCTAAAGAAATCTTGGCGTCCAGGGCGCACAATGTCTTGGAAGACTCGTCATCCGGATCGCCGATCTTGGCAAGCGGATTGATTTCCACAAGCGTGGCGTCGTTCTCTTTGAAGCACTGCCACATCTTCAGCAGAATCTGTGCTGCCTGGTTGACGTCGGCATGATAGAAGCCAATGCTTTCCGCCATCTTGGTCGCAGCCTCGATATCGAAATCCTCCAGAGCGTCGATATGCAGACGCTTCACAGATTCCGGGTGTTCCTTGGCGATCTCCTCGACCTCGGTTCCACCATTCGCAGTAGCGAGCACGTCAAAATCGCGAGACGAACGATCCACGGAAATAGAGACATAATACTCGTGAAGAATGTTCTTTGCCTCGGCCACCAACACGCCGCTGACCTTGTGCTTGTGAATGGTCATCGGCAGGATGTCTTCGGATGCAAGAATGGCCTCATCACGATTCTTCGCCAGCTTGACGCCACCAGCCTGACCGCGGTGGCAATCTTCACCTGAGCCTTAATCACGTTGGGGTAGCCAATCTGCTCGGCAGCCTCAGCCACTTCGTGAGAGTTCTGCGCGAACACTGCCTTAGGCGTTGGAATACCCTGCTCTTCAAGCAGTTCCCTAGCCTGGTACTCATAGAGATCCATGGATTCTTTTCCCTTGATGCTATTGGTTATTTACGAAGAATGTACTTAACTCACGCAGGCATGGTGATCAGTGAACTTGTCGGGCAGTCTCCCAGCGATGCCATGCCACCAATGCCGACAAGCTCCATGACGAAGCTGAAACCTGCCACCGTGCCGCCACACTTTCGATCAACGAAGCAGCCGCACGCGCTGTTCCTCCAGTGGCAATCAGATCATCAACGACAAGCACACGAGATCCCTCATGCACGATATTCGTCTCGATTTCGACGGTGGCCTGCCCATATTCAAGGTCATAGCTTTCGCTAACGGTTTCCGGAGGAGCTTGCCAGCCTTGCGCACTGCGATGAAGCCCTTGCCCAGACGCGCTGCCAACGCAGGACCAAAAGGAATCCGCGGGCTTCCAAACCTGCGATGATATCGAATTCATCGGCAGCGACCGGCAACGCGGCTTCGAGTGCGTCAAGTAGCAATCCGAAGGCACGCGCATCTGCCAGAACAGGCATGAAATCACGAAAAAGAATACCTTCCTTGGGGAATCCCGGAATGGTGCGAATCTTTGAAACAAGGTACTCGGCGTTTTCGTTTCCAATCTTGCTAAGACCGGAAACGGTAATATCCGACGATGCCATGACTGTATTGTCCTTCTTTTGTAGTGCTACGGCACTTTGCATTATAGGTTTCCGTCAGGAATAAAATCGGCGAAAACCTCAAAAATGAGATTTTCGCCGATGCCTTAATGAGCTTGTCAGCTGTTCTTCTGCTCGGTCTCAGTCTGCGCCGCTTCGATTTCGCCTTCAATCGGCTCCTGAGCAGCCTGATCTTCGTCTGTGGAATCGGTGAGAGGATTACCGTTTTCATCGACCTCATCGTCGTGTACGTACGCAGGACGCACGTATTCGCGGCTGATGGCGTTGAAACCGAAACGAATCTGAGAGCCTTCGGAATCGATGACGATCTCCTCGTATTCGGTATCGACGGAAACAACCTTGCCGATCACACCACCAATGGTGATGACCTCAGTGCCCGGCTGCAGGTTGGCACGGAAATCCTGACGCTCGGCCTGCTGCTGCTTAGCCTTCTTGGACTGCCAGAACATCATGCCAAACATGACGACAATGAAGACGATAAGAAATATGTAATCCAAAGCACAACTCCTTGGGATGGACGCTCGAACAGGACTCTATGTCCAGAACACCGAGTCTAAGCTAGCTTGCTGACATCAACCTGAGATTCGTCAGAAGTCAAGCCGAGATGATCCCATGCCTTGCGCGTCGCCACACGCCCTTTCGGGGTGCGCACAAGGAATCCTTCTCGGACCAGATACGGCTCGCACACCGTTTCCACGGTCTCCGATTCCTCACCGACCATGGCCGACAGGTTGTTCAGACCGACCGGACCGCCGTTGAAATTGGTGACAATGGCTTTCAATACCGCAATATCCAAACGATCCAAGCCCTCGGTATCAATCTGGTACAGTGCCAACGCCTCCTTGACATCGTCCGGATGCACAGTTTCTAAATCGTGCACAATGGCCCAATCCCTTACGCGGCGAAGCAATCGGTTGGCGATACGCGGCGTGCCCCTTGAACGCATGGCAAGCTGATGGGCCGCTCCCTCTTCGAGACTGATGCCCAGCACCGAAGAGGATCGTTCGATGAGCTTTTCAAGCTCCTCATGCGGATAAAAGTCAAGATGCGCGGTAAAACCAAAACGAGCCCTCAACGGTGATGGCAGCATGCCTTCGCGAGTGGTGGCGCCAATCACCGTGAATCTCGGCAAAGTAAGGGGAATGGAGGAAGCACCCGGCCCTTTGCCCACCATCACATCAACACGGAAATCCTCCATGGCGATATACAGCAGCTCCTCGGCCGCTCGTGGAAGGCGGTGGATCTCGTCGATGAACAGCACCTCCCCTGCGTCAAGGGAGCTTAGAATCGAGGCCAAATCACCAGCATGCTGGATAGCAGGTCCGGAAGTGACTCGAATCGGCACTCCAAGCTCGTTGGCTACAATCATGGCCAACGTGGTTTTTCCCAAGCCCGGAGGCCCCGCCAGCAGGATGTGGTCAGGGGGAACGTCACGTTTACGGGCAGCATCCAAAAACACTGCAATTTGCGCCTTTGAGTCTTGGCTGTCCAATAAAAACCATCGAGGACGTGAGGACGCAGTTCCTCATGCTTACCGGCTCGTTGCCGACAGGCGACGCGGAAACCATGCGAAGCGATTCCTCATTGGCACCGGTATTCGACTGTTCGAATGCGACGTCGTTCGTCATGATGATGCGTTTCACCTACCTCGGTCAAGAGAAGCCAATGCAAGTTTGAGCACGCGGGGCACATCATCGTCCCTCAATGGAACATTGATATGATTGCTCTCGCAGACTGTCTGCACGGCATGCAAGGCATCCTGCTGACGCCACCCTAGTGACATCAGACCTTCCACGACCTGTTCCGAACCGGCATCTTCCGCAGAACGAACCTCTTTGGAAGCCCCCTCGATCTGACTGAGATCGATGGACCCCTTGAGTTCGAGAATAATCTTCTGCGCACCCTTCTTGCCTAGACCAGCGCCTTCGCCAGCGCGGTGGCATCCCCCGTCCGCCACAGCTTTCGCCAAACGTTCCGGAGGCAACGTCGAAAGCAAGGAAAGCGCGACTTTCGGACCAATTCCGCTGACCTTCTGTAATTGCAAAACATGCGTTTCGAAGCAAGCGAGGAAAACCCATACAATGTAATCGCATCCTGCGAAACATTCAATGACGTGTATACCTTCACCGTCTGCCCAGCGTGCATGGACGCCAAATCCGCCGAAGGCATACGGGTCTCATATCCCACTCCCCCGACCTCAATAATCGCCGAAGCGGCGTCAATGAAATCGACCTGGCCATGCAACATGCCTATCATGCCGTCACCTCCCGCATACAACTGTAGAACATCTGTTCGATAGTCTACATTCCCCTACGGACGCCGCGTTGTCGCGCCGCCTTCTGTGAGGCCAGAGCCCATTGACGCTGTGCATCGGTCAAGTGTTGTTCACGCTCTCCCCCCTGTAACGCGCCTGCGGGGCGAAGCGCATGACAAATCGCTATAGCCAACGCATCGGCGGCATCGGCGGGCTTAGGCAAGGTATTGAGCCCCAGAATACGGGCGACCATGCGTTCCATCTGAATCTTTTCGGCCTGCCGTTGCCGGTAATCGCCATTTTGATTCAGTGGCGTATGGCAAGGCGACGGGAATGCCCCTCTGGGCCGGCAGCCAGCATGGCCAGTCCGGCGCCTGTGCAGTCCCCAGTACGGTGTTGCGATTCTCCTGTGCAAACACACGCTCGATGGACACCGTATCCGGTGCGAACCGTTCGATCTTTTCCACCAAACCGTTATAGATGGCTAACAGACGTAAGTCCTGCGACATTTTCGGATCGGAACGTACCACGTCCACATGAATAAAAGAAGCCGGCGGTATGCGCCGGCTTCAATCACGCCGACCCCGCAGCGAGTCAGCCCGGGGTCGACGCCAAGAATAATCACGCTGGATTACTCCTCGTCAAGCTGGGCCATGACCTCGTCGGAGGCGGTC
>ENA-OQAL01000402-OQAL01000402.1-human-gut-metagenome-genome-assembly--contig:-NODE-402-length-10247-cov-1.948320_pt1 | contig 10247 bp, 14 predicted proteins | sample MGYA00242491_ERZ504519 | MGnify/ENA primary metagenome ERZ504519 (study PRJEB26092, sample SAMD00036260) | human gut metagenome | host: Homo sapiens | study: EMG produced TPA metagenomics assembly of... | reverse complement strand
CCGCGGCTGGGAAGCGTATCTGGCGGGGGTAAGGGGCTGCTACGGAAAGCGCATCCCGGATATGCGCTCAGACTGGGATGCGGTTCGCGAGGGGCGGTCGCGGAAACCGCATCCCAAAAATTTGCGCTTGGAATGGGATGCGTTTTCCGCTGGCCCTCTATATGGAAAGCGCATCCCAGAAGGCGTCCAAACTGGGATGCGCTTTCCGCTGTCGAGGTATGAGGCTGCGGAGCAGCTGCTCGGCATAGGCCTATGCCTGCTGCCAGGTGTCGATGAGCTCCTTGGGCCGCGGCGTAGGGGGTCATCGGCGCTGCAGACGGCGCTCACCACAAAGAAGCTGTCGACGCCCGGTGGCCTTGAGCTGCGGCAAGTCGGCCGTCTTGACGCCGCCGCCCACCACGATGGGCACGGGGCTTGCCGTGTGGAGTGCGGCCAGGTCCTCAAAGCTCTTGGTGATGATGGAGCCATCGGCTGCGCGTCCGCAGTCGCGCTTGGTCTCGGTCTCGTGGAGCGGGCCGATGCCCAGGTAGTCGACCAGGCTCATGTCGGCGGTTTTGACGTACTCGAGCATCTCCTCGCAACGGGCCGAAAGGCCCACGATGGCGTCGGGGCCCAGCAGCTTGCGACAGACCTCGACGGGAATGTCGCTCTGGCCCACGTGCACGCCGTCGACGGCAATGCCCTGCTCGCGCGCGGCAAGCACGCAGTCCAGACGGTCGTCGATTAACAGGCGACCTGACCGGTCTTGCCAGCCTGTGCGATTGCCTGCGCGGCGTCGCCGGTCAGCGCAATGATCTCGCGGGCGCTTGCCACCTTGGAGCGCACCTGGATGCAGGTAAAGCCCGCGTCGAGTGCCTGGGCCACCACATCGCCCACGGGGCGCGAGGGTGTTTTCGGGGCCGAGTACCAGATAGGCCGAGATATCAAGGTTGTCGCGGATGCTCATCGTGCTTCCTCCTGCTTCTTGATCTGTGCTTCCATGCGCTCGAGCTTGCCGGTCATGGTGTCGGTAAATCCGGGCCGAATATCGGCTTTGAGCACGACTTCGGTGCGGATGCCCTTGCTCGCCAACACAAAGGTTGCGTCGCGCACGACCTGCATGACCTCGTTCCAGTCGCCCTCGATCTCGGTGAACATCGAGGTGGTGCGGTTGGGGAGGCCGCTCTCGCGAATGACGCGCACGACCTCGGCGACCTCGGCGGACAGCTCATCGCCGGTGCCGCACGGGGCGATGGCCACGGCGACGAGTGTGTTCATGCCGGCATTGGTTGCGGGCTCGGACATGGCTTATGCCTCCTCGAGTTCGAGTCGGTTATCGGCAATGTCCTGGGCGGTCGCGCGGTAGAGCTCGTCGATAAAAGGCGACCTTAAAGCTTGCCGGGGCATCGGCGACAGCGGCGGCACGCGTGCCGGCGACGTTGTAGACGGCGGTGCCGCAGATGGCTGCCGTAAACGGGTCGACGGCACAGGCGTATACGGCCAGTACGCCGCCCTGCGAGCAGCCGCAGCCCGGTGATCTTGGACATGAGCGGGCTGCCGCCGTGGGATTTGGCCACGGTCGTGCCGTCGGTGATCAGGTCGACTTCGCCCGAGACCACTACGGCGCCGCCGGTGTAGCGGGCGAGCGCCACGGCGGCATCGCGGGCGGCGTCGACCGTGTCGGTGGTATCGACACCGCGCACGCGGCTCAGATCGGCTGCCTCGCCCTCAAGACCCCACAGGCCGGCGAGCGCGATGATCTCGGAGGCGTTGCCGCGTACGATGGCGGGCTTGTACTGCTTGAGCTCGTTTACCAGCTGGGTGCGCAGGCTACCGATGCCCAGACCCACCGGATCGAGCACCCAGGCTTGCCGGCGTCGTGTGCCGCCTTGGCCGCGCGGGGAATCGTCTGCTCGTAGATGGGGAAGAGCGTGCCCATATTGAGATAGATGGCGCCGCCGCCGGCAACGAGCGCCTCGCCCTCGTCTGGCAGATAGACCATGGCGGCCGATCCGCCCACGGCGAGCTGTGCGTTGGCGACAAAGTCGATCGTCACCGTGTTGGTGATGGAGCCGGCCATCGGATTGGTGGCGCGAATCTCTTCCACGGCCTTGACCATATGTTGCTTAAGCTGTTCCGAATCAATCACTGCACATGCCTCCTTGGCATAGAAAAGGGGCGCTGTGCATAGACAGCGCCCCTGTAAAGGCGGCATGCTCCCTACGCCAGCATTAACTGACAGGTTCAAAGGATTGGGCCCCATGCCCTCTCAGCCTTGTGGTATGCACCGCCGGCACTCCCGCATCGAATCTGTTGTTCCCTATACTAGCGCATCGGTACAATAGACGGGATTAAGAATGACCGAGGGGACCTTATGATTAAACTTGTGCTGACCGATATGGACGATACGCTGATTCCTGCTGGACACGATGGCGCCAGCGACTGCGCCATCGAGGGCATTCATGCCATGCAGGCGGCGGGCCTGCATTTTGGCCCGGTTTCGGGTCGCCAGCCGTCCGCGATGAGCTGGATGTTCCGCAATCGCTCCGAGTGCTTCTCGACCGGTGCGTTTTGCAACGGCCAGGTGATGTTTGTCGATGGCGAGGCGGTTGCCTCGCGCGCAACTGATAACGATGCCCTTATGCGCCTGGCCGACTACCTGGAGCAAGAGACCGACGATACCTATTTGAAGGTCTACCGTCTGGGTGATGACTTTTGGGACAACGACGCCTATTGCGTGACAAGCGATCCCGAGCGTGTGCGTCGCGCCATGGAGTCAGGCGGCAACGCGTGGCTCAAGGGCGAAGAGGCTCCCTGTCGCCCTGTCGTTGACGATGCCCCGGTATACAAGGCGAATATCTGGAGTGCCCGTTCGCGCGAGGAGCTCGCCGAGCTGCGCGAGCGTGTTGCCGCCGAGGTGCCGGAGCTCTCGCTCGTGTTTCCCAACAACCGCGTGCGCCTGTTCGACGTTCTTCCGACCGGCTGGGACAAGGGCTGTGCTGCGCTGGAGCTGGCGCGCGCTTTGGGCCTGACGCCCGACGAGGTGGCCGTATTCGGCGATTCCGATAACGATTTGCCCATGATCGATGCCGTTCCCAATTCCGTTGCAGTCGCCAATGCCAACGAGGCCGTCACGGCTGCCGCGCGCTGGCATATCGGCGCTGCGGCAGATGATGCGGTTGCCGGGCTCTGCATCAGATTGCCGCCTGCGCCGCGACGGGGGGAGATGCCGTCGTTATGCGTCAGATGGACGCGACGGGTTTCGACGTCACGAACGTCTAGGGAGAAAGCCATGAAGCTCCAGCAGCTCAGATATGTCGTCAAAGTTGCCGAATGCGGCAGCATCACCGAGGCCTCGCGCCGGCTCTTTGTGTCGCAGCCTTCGATTACCGCGTCAATTCGCGATCTCGAAAACGAGATGGGTGTACACATCTTTGAGCGCACCAACAAGGGCGTCATTGTGTCCGAGGAAGGCGAGACCTTCTTGGGCTACGCGCGCCAGGTGCTCGACCAGGCCGACCTGCTCGAGGGCAAGTACAAAGGCACGTCCGAGCAGGTGCCGCACTTTAGTGTGAGCTGCCAGCATTATTCCTTTGCCGTTAATGCGTTTGTCGATGTGATCCGCGAGTTCGATGCCGCGCGCTACGACTTTACCCTGCGCGAGGAACAGACTCACGAGATTATCGAGGACGTCGCGCATATGAAAAGTGAACTGGGCATCCTGTACTTATCCGAGCATAACCGCGAGGTCATCGAGCGCATGCTCGCCGCCAACGAACTCGTATTCGAGGGGCTCTTCTGCGCCACGCCGCATGTCTTTGTATGCGCCGACCATCCACTGGCGGACCACGCCAGCGTGACGCTCGAAGATCTCGAGGACTACCCGTTCCTGTCCTATGAGCAGGGCAGCTACAACTCGTTTTACTATTCCGAGGAACTGACCTCGACCTTTGAGCGTCGCAAGAATATCCGCGTGCGCGACCGTGCGACGTTGTTCAATCTGGCCATGGGCCTTAACGGCTACACGGTTTGTTCGGGCGTGATCAGCCATGAACTTAACGGCCCCGGCATTATCTCCATTCCCGCTCGATGTAGACGAGTACATGGAGATCGGCATCATCACGCGCAAGAACACGACACTTACGCGCTACGGGCAGGCCTATATCGAAGCGATTCGTCAGCACATCTAGACTGCTGCGCTCTGCACGGGTCAAATCTCTTTATGGCAGTCCCAACTAATATAGGAAGCATCTATATCAAACTGTTATAAACGCATATTTTACGATGGCCATATGAGCGCTCATACTCTGTCCCAGTAAAGCAACCAATGCAAAGGGAGATATCTATGAGCACTTCGATTCAACCGAACGCGCCGTTTCGTGCCGATATCGTCGGCAGCTTTCTTCGTCCGCAGGCTGTAAAGGACGCCCGTGCCGCCTATGTCGCGGGTAAACTCGACGCTTCCGGCCTTAAGGCCGTCGAGGACGAGGCCATCCGCGACTTAGTGGCCAAGCAGAAGGCTGCCGGCCTGCAGGTGATTACCGATGGCCGAGTTCCGCCGCAGCTACTGGCACCTCGATTTTATGTGGGGCCTCAACGGCATTGAGCGCCGCGCCTCGCGCACGGGCTACATGTTCCACGATGAGGAGACTACCGCCGACACCGCCGTGGTAACCGGTCCCATTAGCGGCGAGAATCATCCGTTCGTCGAGCACTTCAAAATTTATCAAGTCGCTCGAGGGAGAGGGCCAGGTCGCGCGCCAGACCATTCCGGCGCCGATCCAGACGTTCTCCGAAGTCACACTCGACCGCTGCGATGGCCAGCAGGAGAGTCTGCACGCCGTCTACAAGACCGACGAAGAGCTCGTCGATGCCATTGCCGCAGCATACCGCACCGTGATTGCTGACCTGTATGCCGCGGGCTGCCGCAACATCCAGTTTGATGACTGCACCTGGGGCATCTACTGCGATACCGATTTTGTTGCCAAAACCGGCATGAGCCCGGTCGACCTGCAAAAGGTAAGCGAGCTGGGCGTGGCGCTCAACAATGCCGCCATCGAGGGCAAGCCCGACGATCTGGTTATCAACACGCATGTATGCCGCGGCAACTACCACTCCACCTACGCTTTTGAGGGCGGCTACGACCCCATCGCGCCGTACCTGTTTGCGCATGAGGACGTGACGCGTCTATCTGGAGTTCGACACGCCCGCGCCGGTGGTTTTGAGCCGCTCAAGTACGTTGCTCCCGGCAAGAAGGTCGTGCTGGGCTTGGTGACCACCAAGGCGGCAGAGCTCGAGAACGAGGATGTTATCGTCGAGCGCATCCGCGAGGCGGCAAAGTACGTGCCGCTCGAGAACCTGTATCTGTCTCCGCAGTGTGGCTTTGCCAGCTGCGAGATTGGCAATAAGCTGACCGAGGACGAGCAGTGGGCAAAGATTGCGCTGGTCAGGCGTATTGCCGAGCGCGTTTGGAAATAGCGCTAGCGTTTGCAGGTGGCGGCGCGTGCGAGGTACTGCATATCGCGTACAATGGTTCGGATCGTATCGTTCGGGCAGGTTATCCGATATGCCTGATCGCCCTTCCATTCGAAAGGACTTCCCATGTCCCAGTCTTCGCGCCCGCCGTCACCGATGCCATCTACGATGCATTCGTCGCTCCGGCCGCCCGCGCATGTTTGTGTTTGGGTTTGCAACACATGTTTGCGATGTTCGGAGCCACGGTGCTCGTGCCCGTGCTCACCGGCCTTTCCGTTTCGGCGACGCTTCTGTTCGCCGGCATCGGCACGCTGCTGTTTCATTTTCTATCGCGCGGTAAGGTGCCCGCGTTCCTGGGCTCCTCGTTTGCCTTTATCGCGGGTTATGCCGCCATTGCGCCCAACGGCGAGGCTGAGCTTTTGCCCTACGCTTGCCTGGGCGTAGCTTGTGCCGGCCTGCTCTATCCGGTGCTTGCGGCCCTGTTCCGCGCCTTTTGGCGCCAAGCGTGTCATGCGTTTCTTCCCGCCGGTGGTGACTGGCCCCATCGTCATTTCCATCGGCTTGATCCTGGCAAGCTCTGCCATTGCTAACTGCCAGACCAACTGGTTTGTTGCTGCTATTGCCGTTGCCGTGATCATCATCTGCAACATTTGGGGCCGCGGCATGGTCAAGATCGTGCCGATTCTGCTGGGCGTTGTGGTGAGCTATGCCGTTGCGGCCGCGCTGGGCGAGGTCGACTTCTCTGGCGTCGCAGCCGCCCCCTGGGTTGGCTTGCCCGTCGTGTGGGACAACACCGTGTTCGCGCTCTTTGGACCGCAGTTCGATAGCAGTCTTGCCACGACGGCCATTATCACCATCATGCCACTGGCCTTTGCGACCATGATTGAGCACATTGGAGATATTTCCGCCATTGGCTCTACCTGCGAACGCAATTACATTGCCGATCCCGGTCTGCACCGTACCCTGCTCGGCGATGGCCTGGCGACTATCTTGGCATCGCTCTTTGGCGCCCCTGCCAATACGACGTATGGTGAGAACACCGGTGTGCTTGCCCTGACGCGCGTGTTCGACCCGCGCGTGATTCGCATTGCCGCCTGCTGTGCCATTGTGCTTTCGTTCTGCCCCAAGTTCGCTGCTGTGATCGCTGCTATGCCGGCATGCGTTATCGGTGGCGTGTCGCTTGTGCTCTACGGCATGATCAGCGCCGTTGGTGTACGTAACCTCATCGAGAACCAGGTTGATTTCCAGAACAACCGCAACGTGCTGGTGGCGGCTCTGGTGCTCGTGCTTTCGCTCGGCATTGCCTACAGTACCACCGGCGCATGTGCTGGAGCTGGGCGGCGTGACGATTTCGCTTCGGGCCTTGCCGTGGGCTCGCTGGTGGGCATTGTGCTCAACGCCATCCTGCCAGGTAATGACTTTGAGTTCGATACTTCCGAGCTTGAGGAGACTGCTGAATAGTAGCTGCGTTCAGCCAAATTAAAAATGGCGTCCATGCGTATGTACGCGTGGGCGCCATTTTTAATGCGTCAGTATCCAGTGGATGCCGCGCGCCATGCGCAGGTCAGTTTGGGCAAAGTGATTGCCGGGGTTGAGCTCCAGCATTGTTGGAATGTCACGCTCGATAAACAGCTCTTCCATCGCGCGCGTATCGTCGAGTACGTGCCGCATCATGCGGTTGGGCGTCTTGGTTTCCTTTTTACCGAGTGACAGATAGACGGCGTCGGGCGTAGCTGTCATCGTGCGCTCGCGCGCGTAGTCGATAAAGCCGGGGAACCACAGCGACCCCGATGCACTTGCCGCGCGCTCAAAGACATCTGTTTGCCAAAGTGCCCACAGTGCAAAAAGACCCGCCAAGGAGTAGCCGGCAACGCCGCGCCAGGCGGGCGGTTGCGGGAGCGATGATTCGGCCTCTGGGATTATCTGCTTCAACAACTCGTCAAGAAAACCAGCAGCCTGTCCGCCAAAGGGCTCGGCATCTCGTATAGTTCCGTCGCATTCCCAGGGGCTCAGCTCGTGATTCCAATCGAGCCCTCCAATGGCGACAAGGGTGAACGGCGGGCAGTCGAGCTCTCGGCAGCGCTCGTAGACTTCATTACCGTCGCCCATAACCACGGGGAGGTAAATGACGGGCGCTCCTTCTGTGCACTCTGGATAAACGGTTATCTGCTTATGATGCGCTTCCAAGGCAGGCTTCTCTCGGTGTTGTGATATTGACAGCCTCAATTGTCGCACGCTGGCACGGGGGCAGACGCTAAAAGAAAGGCGCGGAGCCGCTTGGTGCGACTCTGCGCCTTATGGTTTTGCTTTGGCAGGCTGTGCCGTTACGCCACGAAGAAGTAGACGAGGAAGGCAAGGGCTGCGATCCACATGAGCGGCTTGATCTTGGAGGCCTCGCCCTTAAAGAGCGCGACGATCACGTAGGCGATAAGCCCAGGCCAATGCCGGCAGAGATGGAGTAAGTGAAGGGCACGCCGGCGACAATCATGACGCCGGGAAACCCTGCGACACGTCGGACCAGTCGATCTCGGAGGCTCGCTCATCATGAGGTAACCGACGTAGACCAGAGCACCGCAGGTGGCGGCGCTGGAAACGATGGTGACGATGGGGGAGAAGAACGCGGCGAGAATGAACAGCACGCCGGTGGTGACGGAGGTGAGGCCCGTGCGGCCACCGTCGGCAGCGCCAGAGGTGGACTCGACGAAGGTGGTGATGGAGGAGACGCCCATAAAGCCACCGGCAGCAGCGGCCACGGAGTCGACGACCAGGATGGGACGGATGTCCTCGACATTGCCGTCCTCGGTCAAGAACTCGCCCTGCTTGGCGACGGCCATCGCGGTGCCCATGGTGTCGAAGAAGTCGCTCATGAGCAGCGAGAAGGCAACGACGAGCAGCATCGGGTCGGTCAGGACCTTCACGATGGCAAGGTTGCCGTCGGCAGTGCTGGCAAACGGGGCGCCGAAGGTCGAGAAGTCGAGCGGTGCGATGAGGCCCTCGGGCGCATGGGTGACGCCCAGCGGGATTCCGGCGATAACGGCGACGATGATGCCGATGAGCAGCGAGCCCGGCACGTTGCGGGAAGCCAGGGCAACCGTCACGACGATGGAGATGATGCCGACGATAAAAGGTGGGGGAGGCGATGTCGCCCAGGCCGACGAGCGTACCGGCGCAGCGGTGATGATGCCGGCGTCGCACAGGCCGATCATGGCGATAAACAGGCCCAGACCCACCGAGATGGCGTGGCGCAGGACCACGGGGGATGGCGTCCATGATGGCCTCGCGCAGGCCGCAAAGGACGAGCAGCAAGATGACGATACCCTCGAGGAAGATAACGCTCATGGCGACGTGCCAGTCACCGCCGCACATGGTGGTGGTGATGCCCGCGATCATGGCGTTGATGCCCAGGCCTGAAGCGCAGGCGAGCGGGCGGTTTGCGAAGATGGCCCATGCAGATGGTCATGATGCCGGCGCCCAGGCAGGTGGCGCAGGCGAGCGCTCCCGCATCAATGCCAGCGCCCGAGGGCACTGCGGGGTTGACGGCGATGATGTAGGCCATCGCCCAGGAATGTTGTCAGTCCAGCGCGAAGTTCGGTCCCGATTGTGGACTTGCGCTCACTGACGTGAAAAAAGTTTCGTCCATGCATACCCTTTCCCTTGTTCGGCCCCGAGTTTAGGCCGATTGACACGAACTCATTTACTATATCGCCTTTACAACCTTGCTGTTCCTCGCATGTTGATGTTCGGCGCTTTGTAACAGACGGACGGTATTTATCGCATGAAAATGTGTGGGTACCGTATACTTAAGCGGTTACAACGACCCCTATGGAGGAACGTATGATTAAAGAGCTTTGCCACGACGAGGCTATCCTGTCCCAGCGTTGCGAGGTTGCGACCGTCGAGGACGAGTCGGTTGCTCAGGACCTGATCGATACCATCAAGTCGCTCGATGATGCCGGCTGCTTGGCCGCCAACCAGATCGGCGTTACCAAGAAGGTCTGCGTCTACCTGGACGACGCCGGCGAGCCCCACGTGCTCTACAACCCCCGTCTGGTGTTTGGCCTGGGCGCCAGCAAGATGGAGGAGAGCTGCCTGACGCACGAGGAAGTCACCAAGTCCACGCGCTATATCAAGTGCAAGGTTGCCTTTGACCAGATCGTCGATGGCAAGATGCGCGAGCGCAAGCAGGACTTTGTGGGCTTCGAGGCGCAGATGGTCCAGCATATGATCGACCACTGTCTTGGAAAGTTGGTCTAAGGGGACCAAAGCACCGCACTTCGTCTCTTTTGGTCCGGGCGTGACATTGTTGTCATGTCCGGGCTTTTGTGTTTAGCGCCTTTTTGTTTGGTGACAATAACCTTAGCAGGACCGTAAAGCTAGGAGGCGCTATGTGCACGAGCATTCGATTTACCGATAATTCTGGCCACATGTATCTGGGCCGCAACCTCGACTGGAGCTTTGACTACGGCCAACAGGTTCGCGTGATGCCGCGCGGGTTCCACATTCCGTATTCGTTTATCGACGATGCGTCGGCGGCACACGCGGTAATCGGCATGTGCATCGATTACAAGAACTATCCCATGTTTTTCGACTGTGGTAACGATGCGGGTCTGGCTGTGGCGGGGCTCAACTTTCCCGGCTATGCCGAGTATGCCGAGGCCCTGTCGACGGCAAGAACAATATCGCGGCTATGAGTTTCCCCTGTGGGTGGCAGCGACGTTCTCGACGGTCGATGAGGTCGAGGCCGCGCTGCGCGACACGGTGATTGTCGCCAAATCTGCCGGAGAGGGGCTGGG
>ENA-OQAL01000401-OQAL01000401.1-human-gut-metagenome-genome-assembly--contig:-NODE-401-length-10249-cov-1.605513_pt1 | contig 10249 bp, 12 predicted proteins | sample MGYA00242491_ERZ504519 | MGnify/ENA primary metagenome ERZ504519 (study PRJEB26092, sample SAMD00036260) | human gut metagenome | host: Homo sapiens | study: EMG produced TPA metagenomics assembly of... | reverse complement strand
CATCCCCGGCTTTCCCCTCATTACGGCAGGCCTCGACATCGCAAAGCTCGATATGCGAAGCGGCATCGAGCGTCTTTCGTATGCTGTGTCAATTATTGTGATGGCGACCCTCGTAGCTGGATGGTTGCCGAGTGTGTGGGACTGGCGCCGGATGACTTCGCCCCGCTCGGCCTCTCACCGTTGGCTCTTACGCTCTTGCGCATACTGATGAGCTTTATCGGTGTATTTGGCTTCTCGGTTATGTTCAACAGTCCGATAAAGATGGCCGCGGCGGCTGGGCTCATCGGTGCCGTGTCTAATACCTTGCGCCTTACGCTCGTCGATGCGCCGACGCTGTTTCCCTTTCTGGGCCTGAGTGCAGGCATGCCTCCCGAGGCGGCGGCGTTTATCGGCGCGCTGGTGTCGGGACTGCTTGCGAGCCTGGCCGAAATCAAGCTCACGTACCCGCGCATCGCCCTCACGGTGCCATCGATTGTCATCATGGTGCCGGGACTGTATCTGTATCGCTCGATGTACTACATGTGCACGTTTGACACGGTTAATATGCTTGGCTGGTTTGTGCGTGCGGTGCTCATCGTGGCGTTCCTTCCCGTCGGCCTGAGCGTAGCGAGAACTCTCACCGATCCCCGCTGGCGCCACACCAGCTAATTGGTGCAAGGGGGACAGGTTACTTTGCACCAATACGCCGAGCATCTCCACAAACTCAACGCTTACGAAGCGCGTGTTGTTCGTGTTAGGGTAGTTCCACCACATAAGTAGTCGCAGACGCACGTACCGCGGGCGGGCGAGATGAAGTCCCAGTAACTCCATCTCGCCTGCCCGTTTTTTTGCACGCGCCGCGGCGTAACACAGAAAGGATTTCGCCCTTTATGCCTATCAACAAACGAGAGAGCCTGCTGTTCACCTTTATCATGTGTTTTTGTATGGTGCTCTGGATGAGCATCTACAACGTTGCCCTGCAGCATGGGGCCATCAACGGCGAGGTTGTTGCCGCTGCATGGCTTGGCTTCCCCGTTGCCTACGTCTTTGCCATGTGCTGCGACTGGTTTATCGCCAGCCCGCCAGCCAAAGGCTTCGCCTTCAAGTTCCTGGTTACTCCGGGCAAGAGCTCGCCGCTCGCTATGACGCTCGCCGTCAGCTCCTGCATGGTCGTCCCCATGGTCATCATCATGTCGCTCTACGGCGCCTGCGAGGGCCTGTTCCATATGCCCGGCGGCCCGCTTGCCAATTTGCAGGCGCTGCCGATGATGTGGCTCGTCAACATTCCGCGCAACTTTATCATGGCCCTGCCCTGGAACCTGCTGGTGGCCGGTCCGGTTGCCCGGTTTGTCTTCCGTCGCGCCTTCCCCATGGGCACGGTCTTTGCCGAGCCGCACATGGAGCTCGTGCACATGCCGGGTGCTCCCGCTGCCGAGGAGGTTGCCAACATTTCCGAGGGCATGGACGTCGAGCCTGCCTGCTAGGCAACGCTCAGAACCAGACCCCCAAACAGACCGGAGCGATTCCTTTTTTGTAGACGTTGTCGTATGGCTCCGTGCGGAAAAGGTCCCAACGGTTAACATATACTCCATATGGGTAAAGAGACCAAAGCGCTGCCGCGGGGCGGCGCTTTGCGTTTGAAAAAACTAGCTCGTCTAAGAGGAACTAGCATGTTAGACCGTTTTACCGATCGCGCGCGCAAGGTCATGTCCATGGCCAAGCAAGAGGCGCTCGATCTACACTCAAATAAAGTGGGTACCGAGCATCTGCTGCTCGCGCTCGCTAAGGAGGACGAGGGCATTGCCGCCGAGGCACTGCGCTCGCTCGATATCTCCTACGACGACATCATGGACACCCTCAAGGAGGTCCAGACCACCGTTCCCGAGCCCAGCGAGGAGACCGAGGCCGCCAAGCTCGCCTTTACGCCGCTCGTCATTAGCGTGATGGAGCGTTCCTTCCGTGTGGCGCGCGAGAACAACCAGACCTATGTGTCGACCGAGCACCTGCTCATCGGTATCGTCGAAGAGGGCAACGGAATGGCCATGGACATCCTCATGCGCCTGGGTGTTTCGTCCGCTTCTATCAAAAAGGCCATCGAAAAGCTCACCGCCAAGGACCAGGACAAGAAGCGTCCGCTCGCCGGAGCTGGCGCCGGCCGCCCCGGTGCGGGCCTGCCGTTCTTTAGCGGCTCGGACGCCTCACAGCAAAAGGGGGACGGCACCGACACGCTCAAGCAGTTCGCCACCAACCTCACACAGAAGGCGCGCGACGGCAAGCTCGATCCCGTGATCGGTCGCGAAAAGGAAGTCCAGCGCATGATGGAGATCCTTTCGCGCCGCACCAAGAACAACCCGCTTATCTTGGGTGATCCCGGCGTGGGCAAGACAGCCATCGTCGAGGGCCTGGCTCAGCAGATTGCCGCCGGCAACGTGCCCGAGAACCTCATGAACCAGAATATCTGGACACTCGACCTGCCGGGTCTTGTTGCGGGCGCCAAGTATCGCGGCGAGTTCGAGGAGCGTCTCAAGAACGTGATCCAGGAGGCGACCGAAGCCGACGACGTTATCTTGTTTATCGACGAGATGCACACCATCATCGGTGCCGGCTCTGCTGAGGGTTCTATCGATGCGAGCTCCATGCTCAAGCCCGTTCTCGCACGCGGTGCCTTCCAGATCATCGGCGCCACCACGGCCGAGGAGTTCCGCAAGTACCTCACCAAGGATCCGGCCTTTGAGCGTCGCTTCCAGACAATCGATGTCGAGGAGCCGAGCGTCGAGGACACGGTCAAGATCCTGACCGCGCTCAAGCCGCGCTACGAGGAGCACCACCATGTGCGTTACACACAGGGTGCTATCGAGGCCGCCGCGAACTCTCCAACCGCTACATTCAGGACCGCTTCCTGCCCGATAAGGCCATCGACCTTATCGACGAGGCCGGTGCCCGCGCCCGCATCGCCGCTAACCGCGCGCCCGAGCCGGTGCGCGAGGCCGAGCATCGCGTCGAAGAGCTCAAGGCTGCCGCACAGGAGGCCACCGAGAGCGACGACATGAACAAGGCTGCCGAGATCACTGAGCAGCAAAAGGCTGCCGAGATTGAGGTTGCCGAGGCCAAGGCTGCCTGGACGGCCGAGCTCGACGCGAGCCCGCTCACCATCGACGTCGCCCAGATCGCCGACATCGTCTCCGTGACCTCGGGTGTGCCGGTGTCTTCGCTCACCGAGAGCGAGAGCCGTCGCCTGCTGCAGACCGAAAGCGTGCTCAAGACCCGCATTATCGGCCAGGACGAGGCAGTCGAGGCCGTTGCCAAGGCCGTGCGCCGCAGTCGCTCGCCGCTCAAGGACCCGCGTCGCCCCGGCGGCAGCTTTATCTTCCTGGGTCCCACCGGCACGGGCAAGACCGAGCTCGCCAAGACGCTTGCCGAGTATCTCTTTGGCAGCAAGGACGCGCTCATCAGCTTCGACATGTCGGAGTTTGGCAGCGAGTTCGAGGTCTCCAAGCTTATCGGTAGCCCCCCGGGCTACGTCGGTCATGACGAGGGCGGTCAGCTCACCAAGGCCGTGCGCCGTCATCCGTACTCGGTTGTGCTGTTTGACGAGATCGAGAAGGCGCACCCCGATATCTTCAACATTCTGCTGCAGGTGCTGGAGGAGGGCCGCCTGACCGATAGCCAAGGCAAGACGGTCGACTTCCGCAATACCGTGATCATCATGACGTCCAACGTGGGCGCCCGCGAGATTGCGCAGGATGCGAGCGTTGGCTTTGGCACCACCGGCGAGCACGGCCTTACCTCGAGCGAGATTAAGGGCCGTGCGATGGGCGAACTCAAGCGCCTGTTCCGCCCCGAGCTGCTCAACCGTATCGACGACATCGTGGTGTTCCAGAAGCTTTCGGGCGAGAATCTGACCAAGATCGCGCACCTGCTGGTGGACGACTTGCGTCAACGCCTGATTGCCAACGGCATGAACATCAAGCTCACCGATGCGGCCTACGACAAGATTGTGGCCGAGGGCACCGACCTCACCAATGGCGCGCGTCCGCTGCGCCGCGCCATCCAAAGCTCATTGAGGACCCGCTGTCCGAGGAGCTGCTGGCCGGCGAGTGGGGCGAGGGCGATACCGTCCTGTGCGATGTGGCCGACGGCAAGTTTGTCTTTAGCCACGGCACGGGCGAGATTCCGGCACCGCGTCCGGTCGGCGCGCTCGGCGGCGATACCGCTCCGGCGGCGCCGCACACCGGCAACGCCACGCCCGTAAGCGGCGGCGTGACCTCGGGCCCCGGCGGCATGATGCAAGCCGGCTCTGGCGCGCTGTAAAGTGTGAAATAGTCTGAATGAAGGGGATGTTCCAGCTGGGACGTCCCCTTTCTGGTAAAGGCGGCATTCATCCTAAATGCTATACTAAGTAAAGGAAAGCGTATAGCAAAGGAGCCAACATGTCTATGTCGATACTAGACTCACGGCCGGTTCAGATGAACGTGCGCATGGATCGCCAACTCAAGGATGCCGGGGACGCCGTTTTGGCACAGATTGGCATGACGCCGTCGCAAGCCGTTCGGACACTTTGGGAGTATCTGGTCGTTAACGGACATATGCCCTCGAAGGGAGACGCGGCGGCTCCAGTTTCTGACGGAGTGGAGCCCCGGCGCATGGAGTCAAGGGCCGCGCAAGGCAGCCATATCGTTCGCGATTCGTGCCTCAAATACGGCATCCCCATCCCTGAGTTCTCGGGAGACTATGACGACCTCTATGAGGAGGCCATGGCGGAGCGCTATCCCGAGTGGGTGGAACTATGAGCACAGAAGGCGTCCTCAAGCTGTTAATCGATACCAACGTATGGATGGATTATTTTTCTGGCAGGTCCGACCGTACGGCAAATGTCGCCCATCTGATCGAGATTGCCGACGCTCGGAGCGGATTGCCCTGTTTGCCTCGTCGCTTTCGGTCAAAGACGTTCATATCTTGTCTCGGCGGCAATCAAGCAGGAGTGCCGAAGAAAGACTGGCTCACTGAGCGATAACGCCATTGCGGCGGCAGACGAAACGGCCTGGGCATGCGTTCGACAGATGCGCGAGCTAGCCTCATCGCCCCCGGTCGGTGCAGATGAGGTCTTCGACTCCTTTGTGTTCAAGTATCATCACAACGACTTTGAGGACGACCTGATACTGGGCGTCGCTAATCGCATTGATGCCGATTACGTCGTGACGGAGGACAAAAACCTCATTAAACATACCAATGGCGTATGCATAAAACGTTGATCAAGCTTTGAGGTTGGTTGAAGGGTCCAACGCCCCTTCGGTGCGGCCCGTCTAACCTGCTTTATCTTAATAAAGTAGCGTTTCCCCGCCGTTAGCCGATGATGCGAGGGCGCTCGGCGTTTTCGACTGGTTTATGCACGCAAAGTCTGGGAATATACAAGGCGCATGTCTTACTGTCTAACCAGTTGCGCCAAGGAGGCACCATGGATTACAAGATTACCGGCTACGAGCCCGCCCAGCTGTTCCATTTCTTTGAGGAGGTCAGCGCGATCCCCCGTGGGTCTGGCAACGAGAAGGGCATCAGCGATTTCCTGGTTGCGTTTGCCAAGGAGCGCGGCCTCGATGTGTACCAGGACGAGGTCTACAACGTCATCATTCGCAAGCCCGCTTCTGCCGGCGCCGAGAATGCTCCGGCCGTGATGCTGCAGGGCCACATCGATATGGTGTGCGACAAGTTGGGCTCCGTTGAGCACGACTTTACGACCGACGGTATCGACCTGGTCGTCAAGGACGGCGTCCTCACCGCTAACGGCACCACCCTGGGTGCCGACAACGGCATTGCTGTCGCTCTGATGCTCACTGTTCTCGATGACGATTCGATCGTTCACCCCGCCCTCGAGTGCGTATTCACCACCGACGAGGAGACTGGCCTGGTCGGTGCCGAGACGCTCGACAAGTCCCAGATTAGCGCCCGCACCATGATTAACCTTGACTCCGAGGAAGAGGGCGTTGCCACCGTCAGCTGCGCCGGCGGCGTCGTTGTTACCTACGCCTGCCCCATCGTGCGCGAGCACAAGACCGGCAGCACCCTCACGCTCGACATCTCCGGCCTACTGGGTGGTCATTCCGGCAACGATATCAACCTAGAGCGCGGCAACGGCAACCTCATCATGGCCCGCATCATCGACCGCCTGATGGTTGCCGGCGAGCCCGCCATCGTTAGCTTTAACGGCGGCACCAAGGACAACGCCATCAACCGTGAGTGCAAGGCTGTTCTGGTCTACGCCGACCACGCTGCCGCCGAGGCCGCGGCCAGATCGCAAAGGGCATCATCGCCGACGTCACTGCCGAGCTCGAGGTCTTCGACCCCGGCTTTACCTGCACCGTCGAGATTGCCGATAACGCTGAGGTCGAGGCCATGGACCAGAAGTCCGCGCTTGCCCTCATCCGCGCCCTGCGTCTTGCCCCTAACGGCGTGATTCGCCGCACGTCGCCACCGACGGCTCCGTCGAGGTTTCCTCCAACATCGGTGTGGTTGCCACTTCTGACGACGAGGTCAAGATCATGCTGTCCCCGCGCTCCTCGATCACCTCGCTGCAGGACGAGTTCAAGGACCGCCTGCAGACGCTGGCCGATGTCCTGGGCTTCGACGCCAAGTTTGAGTTCGAGTATCCCGGCTGGAGCTATGCCGAGCATTCGCCGGTCCGCGACGTCTTTGTCGAGAGCTATCGTGAGCTCTTTGGCTCCGAGCTGCGCATCGAGTCCATTCACGCCGGCCTTGAGTGCGGCCTGTTTGCCGAGGCCCTGCACGGTCTGGACGCCATCGCCGTGGGCCCGACGCTCTCCGATGTCCACACCCCGGACGAGAGCATGGAGCTCGCTTCTGCCGAGCGCTTCTACGAGCTGCTCATCGACGTCCTCAAGCGCCTTGCCGCGTAAAGGTCACGCCGGCAGCGGTCCGAGCCACGTGCTAGCGGATTGCAAATGACATTACGAGAGGGGACACCCGGTCTTTTGCGACAGGTGCCCCCTCTCTTCTTTTAAGAAATGGGAAATTGCCTGGCGTCTAACCCATATCACCCTTTAGTCAATTTGGAACGTGTCTCTATAGTTTTGTCCACTCTCCCGGGACGACCCCGCCTTCCTTGAGGCGCGTCGGGAGGCTCGGCGTTACAGAGACGGCAAGCGGACGGGGATTACCTCTTCGCGATGGAGGGGAACCCCCGGCGCTGGAGGGCGACGGGGAAGAGCCATGCGATCAAAACGGGGAGCAGCGACTGCCGAAAGTTGATCGTCTCGCACAAGCGCCAGCACGACATTCGGGCTTTCGGATCCTAGGGAGCGGATGGCCGGGGCGGAGATTCCGGTTCAGAGTCAGAGAAGAAGAGGTGAAGGCTTGAGCCCCGGTGGAGGGAATTAGTGCCTTCCCGGGCGTAGCGCCATGTCTCCTCCACGGTATCGCCCGGACCTTTACGTCCCGCTTCGGAGCAGATTGATGAAACCCTCGGGGTCGGTTCCGGTATTCTTGCCGAAGGCTGCGGAAAGCTGCCTCTTCTCGTCATCGCTGAATTCGCGTACGGAGCCGTAGAGCGCATGCTCGAGGTTGCGGGACATGAAGTAGACTCTGTAGGGGACTGCGTGTTTTCTGTGCTTGAGCTCGCGCGTGCCCGCGAGCTCAAGCAGCGCGGCAGACTTTCTCTCGTTTCTGTCTACCACCCTAGCGGTGTCCCGGGCGGTGATAGAGTCGCGGCCATAGACGAATCCATCGCAGTCCCCCTCGACGATGCACTCGTTCGGTATGAAGGCGCCGTCCAGGTCGACGATGTGGATGATCCGGTCGAGGTCGGTCCATTCGTACTCGTGCCGCGACCGCGATGCGGCGACGACGAACTGGCGCACGGTGTCGCGCACCCTGTCCTTGACGGCGAAGGAGGCCTCCCATGAGAAGGGTCGCACCGTGGTACGTCGCAGTGGAAGGCGAGCGCCCTCGCCTCGGGCGGTGCACCGTTTGCGGCGAAGTTGAGCGCGGCCTGCATGGGCTCGAGGAGCGCGTTTTCATCGCTCGGCCCCTCCACGAGAATCAGGACGACCCGCTTCTCCCTTGCCATGGTCACTCGCCTCCCATGGAGGACAGAAGGGAGTCGAAGTCGAGGGCCTGGGGGCTTCCAGCCTCAAGGAGGGCGGAGCCTATCGCGGAGGTTCTGGTCGGCTCGTACAGCTGTTCCTTCTGCCCCCCGAGGTTGATGGCTCTCAGGTATTGGTTCCTGAGGTTGTTCGAGGGTGCCATGCCCCGGAACCCGATGTAGCGGTTGTTGGGGTTGGAGGTCGAGAAGACGAGGCATCCGACCGGGGAGACATTCAAGCGCTCGCAGGTTGTGAGCGGTGAAGATGAGCTGGCCCTTGCCCTGCTCGGTCACGACTTCGAGAGCTCGCCGAGCAGGAACTCGAACACTCCGGAGTCGATCTCGTCAACGACGAGACAGGCGCTGTCGTCATTGAAGACGTTATCAGCCAGCCGAGCATCGATGCGATCTTCTTGATTCCTTCCGATTCTGTTCTGAAGGGGACGCGTACCCCCTGCCGGCATGATAGGAGCTCGACGCGCTCGCCCGGTGTGCCGTCTTCCATCGTTTCGCCGTGGAGGGTGTTCACTTGGATGCTGAGTCCCGGAACGATTGCCCCAAGCGCGCAGTTGATGGTCTCGACGGTCTTGCGGACCGAGTCGCAGACTTCTGAGGGGAGGACCGTTGTCTGATCGATAGGGAGTGACACGTCGCGGATGACAGGGGCCTTTCCGGCCTCCTCGGGTGACCATCCGCCTGTGCTGCTGCCCGGGGGAGGCGAGGAGGAAGATGTTGAACGCCAGCGCCGCGCTTCGGCGCGTGTCACAGACCCTCATCTTATCGTCGGCGAACCTGTTCAGGAGCGTCGTGGAGTCCATGAGTGGAACCAATACGCTCTCGTACGCCGTCCCTCGCCGCCTCGGGATAGGGAGTTTATTTCCCGAGCGCTCGAGATAGGACTTTCTCGCGGCGACCGCGAAGGCGACCATGGCGTTCGAGAACAGCTTCGAGGAGCCCTGCAGGTCGGGGGAGCGCCGTGCGACGGTGAGGTCGAGGTCGGCCTCCCTTCCGGCGAGATTTCTGAGTGCCCGCCACCTGTTGACGGGCTCAGGTTCTGGCTGTCCTCGGTATCGGCCGCATCGTAGGCGGCGAGCCTTCTCTTGACGAGCCCCTCGGCGCGGACGGAGAGGTCCTCGGAGAGGAGGCGCGGTCTGTCGTCGAGCCTGTCGAAGGAGAACGAGTAGCAAACTGTGAAGGGCTTCCCGGCCGCTACGGTGCCGCCGAGCCCGCCTACGAAGCCGAGCGAGGAAGGGGAACCCTCCGTCACCTCGACCTCGATGCTGATTTTGGCGCACTCGGCAGAGGGCCGATCAGATCGACGCTTTCACGGTCGAGCGGAAAGCCGCACATCAAATCCTGGACTCGCGCGAGGGATTCGACGACGGCGGTCTTGCCCGATCCGTTCTGACCGTATATTCCCATCACGCTGGAACCGAAGGGGCTGTCCTTGAAGCCGATCGTGCCGTTAGCAACGTTTTTCACATTTGAGAGCTCTATGGAGCGAATACGGATCATGGTGCCCTCCTTGAACACAATTTTATATTACTATATATCGAATAATCGATATAAAATCAAGATAACAATTATTAAGAATGGAAATGAGATCAACCAATAATTGAAACAATTTGCATTCAAGCTATTATTTTTTACTTGATTTAAGACGAGTGGAATGTGAGCGCACAAGGAGATGCGGAATCGATGAGAGCCTCGAAAAAAAATTACTGCAGTGTTATCATCTTTCATCCTCTCTATTCTTCCATTTCTGATTCTATGGGCGGCTTGGTCAGCCCTCCCTGATACAATTCCCGCTCATTGGAGTGGGGGTGTGGTTGATCGATGGGGTAATAAGCTTGAATTGCTGGTTGTTCCGCTGTTTTCTCTGATTGGTTCTATTGCAATTTCTGTGTACCTTATTGTTTCCACGCGGCGAAGAGAGTTCGCGGATTTCTCTGTTCGAATGCGACGGGACTTTCTTGCGTGCTATATTTCTAGCCTTCTTTTTATCGACAACCTGCTCAGTGATAATTGCCGTTTGGGTTCAGTTGATTCTTACGCAAAACACTGCGGTTGATGGGGGGCTTGGACTATCGATCCTGTATTCCCTTCCCCGGGCTATATGTGATCTTGTGCGCTTTGCCGCCTTTTTTATGCGAGCGGCGAGAGCAAAAAAGGCAA
>ENA-OQAL01000400-OQAL01000400.1-human-gut-metagenome-genome-assembly--contig:-NODE-400-length-10291-cov-1.742523_pt1 | contig 10291 bp, 17 predicted proteins | sample MGYA00242491_ERZ504519 | MGnify/ENA primary metagenome ERZ504519 (study PRJEB26092, sample SAMD00036260) | human gut metagenome | host: Homo sapiens | study: EMG produced TPA metagenomics assembly of... | reverse complement strand
ATCTGCCCGGCAAAATTCCGCCCAGGCTTTCCACCCAGCCCGCTGCCCGATGTAGGTAGCCCTCCGCGCCGACGCTTTTGCACCGTGTGACCCACTACCAGGCCGCCCGGCGGTATCCGTCAGCCGCTCCAGCTCCGCCATAGAGGCCTCTGCGTCATAATCGCCGCAGTCCAGACCGATCAGCAGCACCCGCTCCGGGGCGGCTGCGTCTGTTTTTGTCCACTGGTACGCCACGGTTACTTACTCTCCTTGTCCACCAAGGTGCGCAGCACGGAGCCGGCAATGGGACCGGCCGTCTGCGAGCCGGAGCCGCCGTGCTCCACCACTACCACAAAGGCATACGGGTGGTCCGCGTCGTCCATAAAGCCCACAAACCAAGCGGTGTTGTGGTCCGTGTCCTTGTCCACCTCAGCCGTACCGCTTTTGGCACACAGGTGCAAGCCCTTGTAGTTATATTCGCCGTACTGGGCTTTTACATTATTGCGCATCAGCTTCTTCAGCTGGGCGGCAGTCTCTGTGCTCAGCAACTGAGTCTCGTTCTTGGTAATATTCAAATTCAGTGCCTTGCCCGCCTGGGTGGCCAAAGAATTCACCTCGTTAAAGGACACCGCCTTGCCGTCGTTGGCAATGGCCGCCATATAGCGCAGCATGGCAATGGGGGGCAGCAGCGTGTCGCCCTGACCGATGCCCGTCCAACCCACATAATCGTCCGGGTCGCTCTTTTCCAGGAAAAGCGCCCCTGCTCGGAATTCAGCTTGTTGCTGACGGTAACCCGGCTGGTCAGCCCCAAGGTCTCTACGGTGCTTGCCAGCTTCTCCGGCCCCAGCTCAATGGCGATCTGCGCAAAAGTGGCGTTGCAGCTCTTAGCCAGCGCCTGCTTAAAGGTCAGGCGGCCGTGCACGCCGTTGCAGCGGATGGGCTTGCCCTTGCCCGGGTCATACTCCCCGGTGCACTCCCAGGTGCGGTCCATCAAGTCCGGAATATTCTCAATGGCACAGGCGGCGGTCACCAGCTTAAAAGTGGAACCGGGGGTATAAAGCCCGGTCATCAGCCGGTTGATATACACGCCCTCATAGGCAGAATTGGTGTTCAGGTCCGACGGCTCGTCCTCCATGTCATAAGAGGGGGTGGACACAGCGCACACAATGTCACCGGTTTTGTAATTGACCACGCCCACGGTGCCCGCCTTGTAGTCGCTGAGCAGACTGTACGCCTTGGCGCACACCTGGCTGTCTATGGTCAGCTGCATATTGTTACCCTTGCCGTAGCGCTCAATGGAATACACGCCGAACAGCAGGTTGTAGCCGGTTAAATCGGCCTTATACACGGACTGAATACCGGAGGAGATAAAGCCCTTGGTGTCGCCCACCGTGTGCAGGGTGGCCTTGCGCACCGTAGGGTCTTCAGCATACACCCGCTTGCCGTCCTTGGTCTCTGCCAACACCGCGCCGTCCGCAGACTTGATGGTGCCGGCGCCGATCAAATCGCCGTTTTTGTAAATATGGGTATTGTAGGTTTTCATCACCCAGGTGTCGCCGTTCTCCACCAGGCTGTAAGTCATAAAGCCCAGCCCAAAGAGAAAGGCAACTGCCAGGATCCACAGGAAAATGCCCCGCTTGGTAATCATCTTCATTTCTTGCGCACACCTCCCAGATAGTTGTATGTCCGCACATCGGAGGCCTTAATAAAGGCCAGCACTGCCCAGCAGGAGATCATGGAAGAACCGCCCTGGCTCACAAAGGGCAGGGTCACACCGGTAAGCGGCAGCACATCGGTAATGCCAAAGATATTCAGCGCCGTTTGGAACAGCAGCAGGCCCGCTGCCGCCACGGCGGCGATGGAGTAGAAAGTGGAGCGGGCGGCAATGCTGTTTACCAGTGCAGACACGGCGATGGCCACAAAGGACAGCACCAGCAGCAGCCCAAAAAGAAAGCCCATTCCTCGCAAATAACGCCAAAAAATCAGGTCTGTGGTCCGCGCCCACACACCGCGGGTGGTGCCGGCGCCGATGCCCAGCCCCCAGCAGTCCGCCGGAGGCCAGACCCACCAGTACCCGGGTCTGTTGATACCCGCTGTCGTTATAATGCTCCCACACATGGCGGTACACGGAGAAACGGGCAGTCACATAGGATTTGTATTTAATCACAATAAACCCGCCCATAGCCGCAGAGGCCAAGGCCAGAAAAATGGTTTTAATATCGCCGGAGTTCATAAAGGCGATAATGAGAAAGGTCACAAAAAAGATCAGCGCCGTGCCAAAATCCTTAATGACGATCAGCGCCCCCACGCACACCAGCGAAAAGGCAATAAAGGCATACAGGTTCTTAGAGGTCTGAATTTTTTCCAGCGTGGCAGCGCCTACAAAGATAAAGGCAACCTTTACAAATTCCGAGGGCTGGAAAGTCACACCGAATATGGTAATCCAGTTGCGGGCGCCGTGGGTCACCTTGGCAATGGCAATGTTGACGATCAGCAGCAAAATAGCCGCCACCGCCACCGGCAGGCGTAGGCGCATACACAGGTCCACATCACCCATCAAGAACACCAGCACAATAAAGCCGATGACCCCGGCGATCAGCATCAGCAGCTGCTTAAAGGCGTCATCCGGCTTAATGCTGCCGATGACGGTAATGCCCACCCCGGATAGGAAAAAGGCAATGAATTCCAACTCAAAATTCCGCCGGTGCATGGCAAAGTAAAACACACTCACATACAGCCACTCCAGCACGATCAGCGCCAGCGTGCACAGCAGCACCTTAACTTCAAAGGTGCCGGTGCCGCCGCGGCCGCCGTGCCGCTGAGCAGCTGAAACACGCTAAGCACCATTAAAAAGGGCAAAGTTGTTAATGGGTTTAATACGGGGCAGCTTCTTTTGCTTGGTGGCTGCCGTTTTCTTCTTTGGCATAGGGCTGCTCCTTTCTTATTTTTCGTAAAACAGAAACACCTTGTCCCCAAAGGTGAGCATATCTTCGTCAAAAATCAGTTGGGGCTGCGTAATAAACCGACCGTTGAGCTTAGTGCCGTTGTGGCTGTCCAGGTCATACACCGCCCATCCCTTGGAGGTGCGGCGCAGCCGTGCGTGGTGGGCACTGACCGTGGGGCTGAGCAGCTGAATATCCGCGTCCTCGCCTCGACCGATAAGCACATCCTGCTTTTGATATATACCGGGCGGTGGGTCTCTGCGTCCACCAATACGCCATAGGCCACCGTTTGACCCCGGTTCTGCCTGGCGGCGGTGCGCATTTGACTGCGGTCGTCGGTAGAGATGGCTCCTTGCACAGGAATTGCAGCGGAATGGTGCCGATCATCAGAATATCCCCGTCCGCCAGCGGTGCCCGCTGGTCCACCGGCACGCCGTTCACCTGCACGCCGTTCTTGGAGAAGGTGTCCGTTACCATCCAGCCGTCCTTTTTCTTGGCGATCACCGCGTGAAAGCGGCTGACGCTGGGCAAAGGCAGCACCACATCGTTGGCCTTACTCTTGCCGATAGAGGTCTCCCAGTGGGTAATATCCATCACGGATCCGTTATTTTGGTCCACCAGCTGGGCCATCTTGTGCACCCGGGGCCGGTTGCGAAACAGAGAGATCACGCACACCGCCAGGATCAGCAGCGCCAGCACCGGCAGCACATACCGCAGCACGCCGGTCAAGAATTGTAAAATCGTATCCATAGGTTCAACATCCTTTTTATCTGCATTTCAAAAGGCAAATTATACTTCTTATTATTAACAGAATACTGATAAAGGGAGAAAAAGTCAAGAAGTATTGCAATTCCCGCCCCTTTCGTTTATACTGAAAATGGAAAATTGGGCGGCATTTTCGCCCGGCAAGGAGCATTTGTTATGATTGAAAAGACTGTTTTTGGCCATCTGCTCCGGGGAGCAAGTGGACCTGTATACCATCACCAACAGCCGGGGCGGCCAGCGTATCGCTGCAAACCCTGGGCGCGGGATCGTGCGCCTGTATATGCCGGACAGGAACGGGCAATTTGGGCGATGTGGTGCTGGGCTTTGACGACCCGGCTCTTTATACAGACCCGGACCTGGGCTACCAGGGACTGGTGGTGGGTCGCTGGGCCAACCGTATTCGCGGCGCCGCCTTTGACTTTCAGGGCCAAACCTACCACACCCCCATGAATCAGGGGCAGTGGACCCTCCACAGCGGCGGGCGTATGAGCTTTCACCTGTGGCAGGTGAAGGACACCGCAGAGAACAGCATCACCTTTTCCCGCTTTTCGCCGGATATGGAGGACGGCTTCCCCGGCAACTTCACTTTGCAGGTGACTTATACGCTGACGGAAGAGAACACCCTGCGGCTGGCCTACCGGGTAGACAGTGACCGAGACACGGTAGCCAACCCCACCAACCATGTGTACTTTAATCTGTCCTGCAACCCGGCAAAGACCATTGAGGAGCATGTGCTCACTGTCCACGCGAATCGGTTTACGGAGACGGACGACGACCAACTGCCCACCGGCGAGCTGGGCGACCTGACCGGTACAATGATGGACTTTTTCTACCCCCCCACCCCCATCGGGGGAGCGGATCGATGCGCCTTTCCGTGCCGTGATTCCCCGGTATCGGCTATGATAACAATTTCTGCCTGACCAAGGCGAACCCCAGAGCCTTTGCCGAAGCGGCGGTGCTGTGGGAGCCGGAGAGCGGACGGCGGCTGTCCGTGTGGACGGACCTGCCCGGTGTGCAGGTCTATTGCGGCGGCTGGCTAAAGAAAGACGGTAACCCGGGCAAGGGCGACTCCAAGGTTACCTACCGCCGGGGCGTAGCGCTGGAAACCCAGTTCTACCCGGACAGCCTTCATTGCCCCAACTTCCCGGTAGAATTCGTCAAAGCCGGCGTGCCCTTCACCACCACCACCGAATTCCGCTTTGATACAAAATAAATATCTATAGCTAACAAAAAGGCCACCCGCTGTGGGTGGTCTTTTTTATGGCTTGTAGCCGTATGGGCGAGGGCAATCCCTCCGCTTTTCTTTGCGCAACGCCTCCCTGACAGGGGAGGAAAATCGGGTTTCGCATTTTACTTCTCCGGAATATAGATCTTGGCTACCAGAGCGGTGACAGCGGAGAGGGGCAGCAGCTTATTCAACCCGCAAAGGAACTTATACTTGATGCCCATGGTGGTCACCGGAGGCAGGTGCTTCTTATGGGCGGCACGAACCACAGCGGCGGCAATGGCAGCCGGGGGCATACCGTTTTGCTCGTCGCGCTCCATCACCGCCACGCTGCGCGCAATGCGCCCGGCGACAAATCATCACCGGAGCCACTCTTTTGACGGGCGGCGGTAAAGCCGGTCTTACATCCCCCAGCCGCACGGGCGCCAACGGTAATCCCCAAAGGGCGCCAGCTCGCTGCGCAGGGCGCAGGTCAAGCTTTCCACCGCCGCCTTGGTGGCAGAGTAAAAGCTCTGGAACGGAATGGAAAACACCGCTGCGGCGGAGGAAATATTGAGAATACGCCCCCGACTCTCTCGCAAGGCCGGCAGGGCCGCCTGAATCACCGTGCACCCATCCAAAAAATTCAAATCAAACTGGCCGGCGCATTTCTGCCTCCCCGGTGCACTCCACCGCGCCGGAAATACCGAACCCGGCGTTATTCACCAGCAGATCTACCCGGTCAACGGCTGCAAAGGCCGCCTGCACCTGGACGCTGTCCGTTATATCGCATGGAATGCTGCGCACCCCCTCCAACGGGCAGGCATGGCGGCTTAGGCACACCACCTGCCAGCCGTCTGCCAAAAGCGCCCGCGCCGTCTCCAATCCAATGCCGCCGGATGCGCCGGTAACTACCGCTGTCTTCATACCCATTCCTCCAAAAAAACAAATAAAAAGGTGAAGAGCCTACTGCCCTTACCCTCTCTTGGTTTGCATTACTGCTCTACGGGATAAACAGAAACTTTCTTTCTGTCCTTGCCCAGCTTTTCAAACTTCACGGTGCCGTCCACCAGTGCATACAGGGTATCGTCAGAGCCGATGCCTACATTGGTGCCGGGGTGAATATGGGTGCCGCGCTGGCGATACAGAATGTTGCCGGCCAGCACGAACTGACCGTCTGCGCGCTTGGCGCCCAGGCGCTTGGACTCGCTGTCACGGCCGTTCTTGGTAGAACCCATACCTTTTTTATGTGCAAAAAGCTGAATATCTAACTTGAGCATGACTTACACCTCCGAAATCAAAACTTGAATACTTTGCGGGTACTGCTCTGAAAGGGCGCTCAAATGGAGCTTTAGCCTTGCAGGAGCACCTGCGCCGGGGCGGTATCCCCACTGAGCCGCAACTGAAGGAACCCGTCCTTCATCTCCGCTGCGGCCGGCAGGTGCAGCACCTCGGTTATGGTGTTGGCAGTGAGCAGGCAGGCGCTGGATACGGCGGCGCAAACAATGTCCTCTCCATAAGGGGCTGTGTCTGCGTGACCGTGGGCGGAAAAGCCCGTAAGCGCTCCCTGCGCTGCGAAAAAATCAATGGAAATCATTATGCCTTGATGGAAGTGATCTCAACCTTAGTGTAAGGCTGACGGTGACCCATCTTCCGCTTCTCGTCCTTCTTGGGCTTGTAGGTAAAGACGGTGATCTTCTTTGCCTTGCCGTTCTTCAGGACCTTAGCGCTAACAGCAGCCTTGGCACAATCCTTGCCTACCTTCAGCCCGTCGTCGGTGCCTACTGCAAGTACGGTGTCAAAGGTGATCTCGGCGTCTGCCTCGGCGTTCAGCTTCTCGATATAAAGCACATCGCCCTCAGACACCTTGTACTGTTTACCGCCGGTAACAATAACTGCGTACATCTGTCATTCTCCTTTACTTAAACTCGCTACGGCAGGCGCGCGCCAAAAGGGCGCAACTTACCAGCCCGCAATATGCGGCTTAATTATTATAACAGAATTCAGCCGATTGTCAAGATTTTTTGTGAACCGAGGGCGCACGGTAATCTCACCGCTGCGCAGGGTAATCACGCTACCGTCTTCCAGGCGCACCACCAGCCCACCGGTCTCATCAATCCCAATGGCCGTAGCCGGTGTGGTCACGCCGTCCCGGATAAAAGTAACGGCCTTGCCCAACAGCATACTGTGACTGCGGTAATAATCAATATAACTTTCGTAACCGTCGTCCAAGATCTCCCACAAATGGTCCGCAATCGCGGCGATCATGTCCGCCCGGCTCACATCTGCATCCAAAGACGCGGCGTTCTCCACATCTGCGGGAAACTGCTCCGTCTGCATATTGACACCGATACCGATGATCATGGCCTCGCTACGCCGCTCTCCATACCCACAACAGCCTCGGTCAAAATGCCGCAGATCTTCTTGTCGTCTATGTACACATCATTGACCCACTTGATTTGGGGGAGCTTGTCCGTCAGCTCCTCAATGGCTCGACACACCGCCACACCGGCAGCAGTGGTCACAGACACTGCGTCTTGCAGCCGTCGGCCGTGATGCACCACCACGGTCATATAGATCCCGGTGCTCCGGGGAGAATAAAACTGCTTGCCCTGGCGGCCGCGGCCGGCGGTCTGCTCATCTGCCACCACCAAAAAATTGCCTCGATACCCGGCGTTCAGCAGCCGCTTGGCCTCCGTGTTGGTGGAGTCCACTGTGGCATAATAAATGGGCTCCAGCGGGCAATGCAGCCGGGGGGTAAGCACCTCTGCCGTAACCAAATTGTTGTCGCCCAGGAACTTATAGCCCAGTCGCTGGGTGGCTTCAATTTTGTACCCTTCCTCCCGCAATTGCTGTACACACTTGCCGACGGTTTGGCGGCTGACCCCCAATCGATTGGCCAGCTCCTGACCGCTGATGTAATTGGGGCTGCCCAGCAACATATGCAGCACCGCACTCTGCTTTAACGCGCATACGATCACCTCATATCTCCTCATATTTCTTTTTATTTAATAAAAGCCACGCTCTTATTTTTGCAGATAAAACACCGCCAGCGTGCCCGGTCCGCAGTGACTGGAAATAGTGCACCCGGCATCCGCCAGGATCAATTCCTTGCACCCGGTCTTGCCGCTGATAACGCCTCGCAAAAACGCCAGCGTATCCGGCGCAACACCGCCGCTGTCTGCCAGCACAATTCGGCCGGTGTCCATACGCTTCAAATCCAGCAGTCGGTCCGTTACATACTGGCGGTAAACACTATCAATCTTCGCCCGATATTTTTTAGACACTTCAAGGCTGCCCTCCGGGGTGACGGCGATGCTGGGCTTGATCCCCAGCACATTGGCGCCGAAGCGGGCCACGCCGGAGCAGCGCCCGCCTTTATACAAATACTCCAAGTCGCTGAGCACAAAGGTGGAAGACACCTTGGGCACCAACCGGCTCACCTTGGCGGCGATCCGCCGGGCGTCCATACCGCTGTCCCGCAGATCGCAGGCACGCAGCACCAGCAGCCCCATGCCCATACACAAATTCTTAGAGTCGATACAATATACATTGTCCAGATCCGCCGCAGCGGTGCAGGCGTTTTTGATAACTGGAGGAAATGGCGGAGGACAGGCCAATGTGCACCACGCTGTACCCGGCGTCCGTCCACTGCTTAAATTTGTCATAATACACACCGGGGGGCACCGCCGCCGTTTTGGGCAGGCGATGGTTCTCCGCCACATCGGCGTAAATATCCGCCGGGCGAATTTCCACCCCGTCTGCATACGCCGTATCGCCCAGCAAAATAGACAGGGCAAAGCAGTACACATGGCGCTGCCGTTGCAGATCCACCGGCAGATCGCAGGTGGAGTCCGCCGAGATCATGACTTGGTTCATAATAACGCCTCCGAAAATAGTATAACACAAAAGCAGTGTCTGTCAACCAATGCGTGCAATGTTTACAGCAAACGAAAAATTCTATGCACCAAAGCGCAGGGACACCTTTTGCAGGTCGCTGCGCTTGTAGCTTTTGTCCAGCGTAAAGGTAAGCACACTGCGGCCGTTTGCCTCTGTGATCTCGGCACTTTTATCAATACGGTAGGTCACTTTGTTCCGGGTGATCTGCACCGCATAGTCCCGGGCATTCGCCGTATTTTGCATAAAGCTGTAGCCCTCCGCTGCCGTCAGCACAATCTGCTTGTTGGTAAAGCGCACGGCGCTCACCGCCTTGATCTGACTGTCCATCCCGCTAAAGGAACGCACCCCGTCCGCGCCGCTGTCCGGCACGGTAAAGGTACCCTCCACCCGGCTCAGCTGCGGCTCGGTAATGCCTGCGGCGCCGGAAGCGTAGTGAGGGTATAGGCCCAGTCCCGCTCCGCCACATCCCGGGGGTCCGTAATGCGGTAGTCCTTGGCAGCCCGATAGTAAACGCTGCCTTTCTTTAAAGAGAAGCCGCCCCCCAAATAATCCAGGCCACAGTGGATGTAGCCCGTAATCTTGATCTGGCGGGAGCTTGTAGTCGATACGCACGGCGATTTTGACTTTAATCTGCCCGTCCTCCACCGTGTAGGTGCCGATACCGTAGTCCCAGCCGTAAATGGTTTGCGGGGTGCCGTCCGTATTCGTTTCCGCCCGGGAAAATGCGGTGTACTTGGAGGTGGAAATACCGGTTTTTTCGTCAAAACTCAGGCTGCCGGAGGCATTGCCCATGGCCACCTGTACCCGCATAGGGTCATTCTTCAACTGGGTAACGCTGCACTTCACCGCCTGGGTAAAGGGCCGCTTCCAGCTTTCTCGGTCGGCAACCACAAGATCGTATTCAAAGCTGCCGTCCTTTTGCTTGTGGGGGGTGAGCACATACAGATCATAGGTGTACAGCTCCTGCCCGGTGGACCGGTCAATACCACTGACCAATCGCACCACCAGCTCTTTCTTTTTGTCGCCGTTCAGATCCGTATAGTAGAGCTTGGGTCGTTCCTTGGTCAAGTAACGGCTCCAGCCGGAAAAGGTCTTGCTTTTGCCATGATGGACCAAGATGGCCTTGTCCCCCTGGGCGTACAGCTGAAAGTCGCCCTCTTTATTCTCTGCCAAAAGGGCGCGTTTATTAGAAGCGGTGGTGCTTTCAACGGTAACCACCGTCAGTCCTTCCTCCGGCGCCTTGCGTGGCGGTAGGTCTGAAAATAATAACCCACCCCCACCAGCAGCCCGATCACCACCAGCGCAGAAAGCAAAATAATAGGTAAATTCTTTCTCATTCCGGAAAATCCTTAAAAAAATGTCAGTCTTTATATTGGGTTCGGTAGTCAAGAGATGGGGGTGCATGGCCGGTCACATGGTAACAGGTGCCGGTTGCCAGGCCGAAAATGGGTTTGTCGTGGCCCAAAGAATCGGAGTACACATCCACCACCTGCACACCGGG
>ENA-OQAL01000399-OQAL01000399.1-human-gut-metagenome-genome-assembly--contig:-NODE-399-length-10305-cov-4.331499_pt1 | contig 10305 bp, 14 predicted proteins | sample MGYA00242491_ERZ504519 | MGnify/ENA primary metagenome ERZ504519 (study PRJEB26092, sample SAMD00036260) | human gut metagenome | host: Homo sapiens | study: EMG produced TPA metagenomics assembly of... | reverse complement strand
CGCCCGCTGGTGATGGTGAACTTCAACAACAGTTTCACACTTCCATCCGGATTCCTGTTGTCTGCTGATTTTAATTATGGTTCCAGAGGATATTATCAGTTGTACGAGGCGAAGAGTTATACCTCCTTCAACCTGAGTCTGAAAAAATCGTTCCTGAAAGACAAGCTTCAACTTTCACTGGATGCTTATGACATTTTCAATAAGAACAATACGCGTGCTTCTGCTCGTCTGAATGATATTATCATGCACAGTGTCGGAAAGGAGGAAACCCGAAAAGTCGGTTTCACGATTACTTATCGCTTCCGCACCGAAAAGAAGATGAATAATCAGAGTGCAGCTGAGACGGAAATGTCACGATTGAATATGGATAATCAGTAAAGACGGCTGAATGAACACTCTCCAACGATATATGGTGTTGAATTCTCTTTTGCTGGTGGTGATACCTGTGATGGGCCAGCAAAAGGAAGACAAGGAAATTAAGCTGAATGAAGAAACGGTAAAACTCATTCAGTTTGATTTCCTTCCAGGGGATATGGAGAATTACAACAAGCCTTTGGAAGCCCCGTTGGAAAAGAAATGGATGGAGTACAAGAATCCTTTTGATGAAGGAATTCCCCGAAGTCTGACAGACAGTCTTATGGCAAAGAAACCGAAGGGATATATCCGCATGTGTCCTTATTCCATTTGGACAAAACGGGGAGAAGATCCGGTGTATGATGTGACTGTGGAAGGTCGTCCGCCTGAACTTATCATGAACGAGGGACCGGACGTCAGTAAAAAACTTCAGACAGATTACGGGCATTCTCTCAAGCCCTCAACGGGCAGAACGTATGATATGCTGAATAACTCCACTCCCATTGAAGTAGGAAAAATTTTCAAGAAATATATAAAGCCGTTGCTACCTGCAAAAAAGAGTAAATAGTTTCTTATAGATTCTTCAGTTTCCTTCCGTATATTCCTTAAAATAGAGTTAAATTTACCTCGACACGTACGTGACGAGGTCTTGACACGTACGTGCTGATGTCTCGTCACGTTCGTGTCGAGATATTGACAGCTACGTGTCAAGGTATTTTTGAATAGGAGTTTCTCTTTTATATAAGGCGGTTTAGAAGATTTATGACGGCCCAGTTACTTCTATTAGGACTGGTGTAGAGGCAAATCGTAGATTTTGAGGAAGTTATAGTGATAATCATTCAGTAATCATTATATTTGTGAGAATTTGCATGGTTGGTTTATATAGAAGGATATAATCGTACTATGCATTTTCGGTTTGCAGATAAAAGCTGAATGAAACTTAAAACATAATACAATGAAAAAAAGAGTATGGATTGGCAATTTATTTGCCTTTGTTTGTCCGCAGGCTGCCTGCACAAGATTCATTAAAGGTAAATACGAAACAAAATTGGTGTGGAGGATATTGTAGATGTGCTGAATGTGATGCGTGTAAAGATGTTCCATTTTGACCTGATGCCGTTCCTGACAGATACGTATGAAGTACAAGTATATGTGGAGGAACATGAGAAAGGGAAAACATCCAAACGTATCGAGCTGTTTCGGATGGGGAAAAATAAGGAGCTGCTGAAAGATTCCTGGAGATACAAGGATTTGCCGGAGGACACAGAAGTGTGGAATAAAATCACAGACCTGTCTTTATTCCTGACAAGCAGAAATGACTCTACAACTTTGCTTACTATTAAAGTTCCGAATGCGATGACTGCGAATGTGGCATTGAAGTTGCATCCGTTAGGAAAAGAAAAGGTGTATTTTTACGAAGCCAGACCTTATATCTTACGGAATAATCCGAATGCAGACAGCCTGAACATACCTTTAATCTTATACGGCTCTGGCTGGGTAGATGAACAATACGGATTTATGCGCTTCTGTGGGGAAAGAGAAATTGACGGGAATGATAAGACCGGAATGATTTTGTCGAACGTACCACATTATTATGTGGTGGGAGTGGAGTTGCATAAGGCAGCCAAGTAAAGGAAATTTTGATTTCTTGAATATAGGATGCGGTTCGGCAATACTTGTGCTCAAAAGCAGGCTTTTGGCTTGGTATTGCTCTCACCTTTCACTATCTTTGCGGCTTAATCGGACATTTGTCCGGAAAGTGAAAAGGATATGATAAAATTTACGGATATGAAGACTAAACTATTGATGTTGCTTGTCCTTTTGGGAAGCCTGTGGACGAGCAACTTGTATGCTCAGACACGTTATCCCAAACGGGAGTTTCGCGGAGCCTGGATACAGTGTGTAAACGGACAGTTCCAGGGGATGCCTACGGAGAAAATGAAGAAGGTGCTGGTGAGCCAGTTGGACAACTTGCAGAAGGCTGGTATCAATGCCATCATTTTTCAGGTGAGGGCAGAGGCGGATGCCTTGTATAAATCTCCTTACGAACCATGGAGCCGTTTCTTGACCGGTGTGCAGGGAAAAGCTCCTTCGCCTATGTGGGACCCTTTGCAGTTTATGATTGAGGAATGCCACAAGCGGAACATGGAACTTCATGCGTGGATTAATCCGTATCGTGCCAAGACGAAAGGCACAGGTGCTTTGTCGCCCATGCATCCCTACAGCAAGAATCCGGAACTGTTTGTGCAGTATGCCGGCCAACTGTATTTTGATCCGGGGCTGCCGGAGTCCAGAAAATACATCTGCAAGATTGTACGCGACATTGTGACCCGCTATGATGTGGATGCCATTCACATGGACGACTATTTCTATCCTTATCCGAATCCGGGAGAGGAGTTTCCGGATAATGTCAGCTTTGCAGCATACGGTCGCGGATTTACTTGTCGGGCAGACTGGCGTCGGGATAATGTGAACGTGTTGATTAAGGAAATTCATGAAACCGTACGCGAATGTAAACCGTGGGTGAAGTTTGGTGTATCACGTTCGGTATTTATCGTAACAAGAAGAATGACCCGAACGGAAGTGAGACAAACGGCTTGCAGAACTACGATGACTTGTATGCCGACGTGCTTTTGTGGGTAAACAATGGCTGGGTAGATTACAATATCCCGCAGATTTATTGGGAAATCGGACATCCGGCAGCCGATTATGATACACTGATTCGCTGGTGGGCACGCCATTCGGCAGCTCGTCCGCTGTATATCGGTCAGGATGTGATACGCACGGTATCGAAAGCAGATTTGATGAATCCGAACCAGAGCCAGATTCCGGCAAAGTATAATTTGCAGCGTTCATTGCCTACCGTACAGGGAAGCTGTCAGTGGTATGCGGCGGCAGTGGTAGAGAACAAGGGAAATTACCGGGATATGCTGGTGAAAGAATATCACAAGTATCCGGCATTGCTTCCGGCTTCTCCGTTTATGGACGACAAGGCTCCGGGCAAAGTGCGTAAGCTGAAACCGGTATGGACCGCAGACGGATACATCTTGTTCTGGACGGCACCGAAGGCAAAGACCGAGATGGACAAGGCTTATCATTATGTGGTGTACCGCTTCGGAAGCAAGGAGAAGGTGAACCTGAACGATCCTTCACACATTGTAGCGATTACGCACGATGAATTCTATAAGTTGCCGTATGAAGATGGAAAAACGAAATATCGTTACGTAGTGACTGCACTCGACCGTCTGCACAATGAGTCGAAATCGGTATCAAAGAAGATCAAGCTGTAAATATCAGTCTGATAGAAAATAGAAAGGGCAGGAAGAAAGGTTTGTGGTTTTCTTCCTGCCCTTTTTTATGGATTTCCCTATAAGTTATTTGATATTTTTTCGAATCTTGCTAAGATAGGCATGCATGCCTTCTGCATCTTTCCGGCTGATAATATCTAACAGTTCGTTTAGCTCCGTACGGATATTTTCTACCTGAGCCGGAGTGCGTGGATTGAACAAGATTTCCTGTAGCAGAAAATCATCTTCGCTCAGCACACCTTGCGCAATGGCCATGTGGCGCTTGAAGGTAGTACCCGGTGCATCTTGGTGTTTCATGACGGCTGCAAACACAAAGGTAGATACGAACGGGGATGGACAAGGAGTAAGCCACAGTTTCGTCGTGCTCCTCGAAGGTGTATTCAAAGATGTTCAGCTTCAGGTGCTGGTAAAGGTCCTTGAAGAAAATCTTTCCCAGGTGGTCACCTTCCTTGATGATGATGGCATTCTCCGTACTCAGTTTGTCGAGGTTGGCAAATGTAGGACCGAACATCGGGTGGGTAGATACATAACGGAAGCCGCAGTTTTCATAAAACTCCTTTAATCCGGTTTTCACGGAAGCGATGTCGCTGATGATACAGTCCTTCGGCAGTACCGGAAGGACCTGATGGAAAGCATCGAGTGTGTATTTTACCGTGGCAGCATTGATGACCAGCTCCGGCTTGAATTCGCTGATTTCTTCCAGCTTGGTGAAGCGGTAGCAGTTGTACATAAAGCGCAGGCGTTGGGGATTCACATCGTATACGGCGACTTCATGTTCAAAACTCAATACATCGGTAAAGAAGGAGCCCATTTTCCCGGCTCCTAAAATCAATATTTTCATGCTTTGTTTCTGTTATTTGTTGATGATTTCCATTTGCTGGCGCACGCTTTCTTCGTGAATCAGCTCGAATACTTGTTTGACGAAATCGGAATCCATGCCGCAAAGTGAGCCTTGTGCGCCACGCTTGTCCAGAATTTCGTTGTAACGTCCGGTCTGCAGGATGGTCATGTTATGTTCCTTTTTGAAGGTACCGATTTCACGGCACACACGCATACGTTTGGCGAGTATGTCCATCAGGTCGTTGTCACATTCGTCAATCTGCCGGCGGAGCTCGTTCAGGTTTTCTGTCGTCTGATGCTCAGAACGGATTACGAGTAGGTTCAGGATGTAGTCTAGAATATCGGGAGTAACCTGCTGTGCGGCATCGCTCCATGCACATTCCGGATTGCAGTGTGATTCGATAATGAGTCCGTCGAAGCCTAAGTCCATGGCCTGCTGGCACAGCGGAGCAATCAGTTCACGTTTTCCGCCGATATGGCTCGGGTCGCAGATAATAGGCAGGTTCGGGATACGGCGGCGCAGTTCGATAGGAATGTGCCACTGCGGCAGGTTGCGGTAAATTTTCTTGTCGTATGAAGAGAATCCACGATGAATGGCACCGATACGTTTCAGTCCGGCATTGTTGATGCGTTCCAATGCACCAATCCATAGTTCTAGATCAGGGTTTACCGGATTCTTCACATAGACGGGAATATCCACGCCTTTCAGTGCATCGGCAATTTCCTGTACGGCAAACGGGTTGGCAGTAGTACGGGCACCAATCCATACGATGTCTACATCAGCTTTCAGGCATTCGTACACATGCTTGGCGGTAGCTACTTCCGTGGCTACGTACATGCCGGTTTCCTTCTTCACTTCTTTCAGCCAGGAAAGTCCTTCCACGCCGATACCCTCGAAACCTCCCGGTTTGGTGCGGGGTTTCCAGATTCCGGCACGGAATATCTTGATACCTTTGTCAGACAGTGACTTGGCTGTAGTCATAACTTGTTCTTCTGTTTCGGCACTGCAAGGGCCTGCAATGATCAACGGGCGTTCCTGAGAAACACCTTCCAGTTCAATAGGGAGTAAATCTAACTGTTCCATGGTAGTATTTGATTTTTGTAATGTTATTTATTCATGATGGCCTGGATTCGTTTTAACGCCTCCTCCAGTTGAGGCTCTTTGGCGCAGAGTGAAATACGGATATACCGTTTTCCGTTGCTGCCGAAAATGAATCCCGGAGTGATGAACACGCGGGCTTCGTGCAAGACTTTCTCGGTCAGTTCTTCTACGTCGGCATAGTGGTCTGGAATGCGTCCCCACAAGAACATACCTACTTGTTCCGGGTCGAAGGTACATCCCAAGGTATGCATAATTTCTTCAGCCAGTTTCCGGCGGCGTGCGTAGTCTGGATATTGGCTTCTTCGTGCCATTCTGCGCTGTTGTGGTAAGCCTGTGCGGCTGCCAGCTGCAAGGGGCGGAAAGTACCGGAATCAATGTTGCTCTTGATTTTCAGAATCCACTGTACGAAAGTGGCATTGGTTGCCAGCATACCTACGCGCCATCCCGGCATGTTGTGGCTCTTGCTCATGGAGTTGAACTCGATACAGCATTCTTTGGCTCCCGGCACGTTCAGGATACTGATAGGTTTACGGTTCAGAATGAAACTGTACGGATTGTCGTTGACGATGACAATCTGGTGACGGTGTGCAAAATCCACCAGCTTCTCGTAAAGCTCCATGGTGGCATTGGCACCGGTCGGCATGTTGGGATAGTTGGTCCACATGATTTTTACCCGACTTAAATCCATCTTTTCCAGCTCTTCGAAATCCGGTTGCCAGTGATTGTCTTCCCGCAGGTTGTAGTTCACGATTTCACTTCCCAAAATCTTGTTCAGTGAAGTGTAGGTAGGGTATCCGGGGTTTGGAACCAGCACCTGGTCACCGGGGTTCACCAGTGCAAGTGTGACGTGAAGGATACCTTCCTTCGAACCGATAAGCGGCTGGATTTCCGTTGCCGGGTCCAGGTCTACATCATACCATCTTTTATACCAGTCGGCCATGGCTTTGCGCAGTTCCGGTATTCCCACCGTAGGCTGGTAGCCGTGTGCGTCCGGCTTGCGGGCATTCTCACACAACACGTTGATGGTCTCTTCTGAAGGCGGCATGTCCGGGCTTCCGATTCCTAAGCTGATGACATTCTTTCCTTCGGCATTCATCCGTGCCACTTCTTTGAGTTTCCGGCTAAAGTAGTATTCGCTGACGTGGCTCAGTCGGCTGGCCGGCTCTATCTTATAAGGTTGATTCTCCTTCTGCATATTCTCCTAAAATTTTAAGTGCTTTGGTTAATGGCATTACTGCATCAATGGATTGTTTGTATCTCAAATAGTCGTTGAACATCACGTCTACGTAGAACAGGTATTCCCATTCCCGCCCGATGATGGGCAACGACTGTATTTTTGTCAAGTTAATGTGATAGAACGAAAAGATGGACAACACTTGTGACAAGCTTCCTTCATTATGAGGCAGGGAGAAAACAATGTTGGCCTTGTTGATTTTGGAACGGTCTTTCAGTTCGTCGGCCATCCAGGGATCGCATATCACCAGAAAGCGGGTGAAATTATGCTTGTTGGTTTCAATGCCTTCCTGCAGGATTTTCATGCCGTAAAGCTCGGCTGCATATTTGGAGCAGATGGCAGCATGTCCTTTTAATCCCTTTTCCTTGATGTCGCGTGCGCTGCCTGCGGTATCTTCCGTTTCTACCACCTTCAGTTGTGGATGGTGTTGCAGGAAATCCCGGCATTGTGCCAGTGCTACCGGGTGGGAGTTTACCTCTGTCAGTGTACTCCAGTCTTCTCCGGGCAGACACATGATGCTGTGGCTGATTCGTAATTTGTGTTCTCCAATAATCGTAGCTCCACTGTCTCTGAGCAATTCGTAATTGTGAAGGAGACTTCCGGCAATCGTATTCTCAATGGCAATCATTCCGATGATGCTGCTGTCTTTTTCAGGTTATCGAACACCTCTTCGAATGTGTTGCAGCAAATCAGTTCGATTTCTTCATCCTTGAAAAACTTATGGGCTGCAATGTCGTGATACGAGCCCGGAACTCCTTGTATGGCTATCTTCTTCATCTTTTGTGTAACTATAAAAAAAAAAGTCCCGCTCCATCGAAGCGGGACTTGTATTATCATTTCATTCTTGTTTTCTCTATTAACGTATGCATGCAAACTCCCGCTTCACTTCATTGCTAAAGTAAAAGAAATAAAAAGTAAAAGAAGAAGTATGATGCAAATGTTCTCATTTGTTTGTTATTTTGTTGTTATTTCTGCTGCAAATGTAATACTTTTCTTTAAAAAACAAATGTTCCGACAAACTTTTTTTCTTCTTATTTTTAAAAAAATAGCCTCAGAATGGCGGATATGAATGTATTTTCTTACCTTTGTTGTACAGAGATATTTCATTTGTAAAACAGCCAAAATAAATAAGAACATGAACTATAATTTTGATGAAGTGATTGACCGTCGCGGCACATGCAGTGAGAAAGTAGACGGTATGGTAAACGTATGGGGAAAGTCTGATTTGATTCCGATGTGGGTGGCCGATATGGATTTTGCCACACCTCCGTTTATCTTGGAAGCCATTCGCAAACGTTGCGAACATCCGGTGTTGGGATATACCTTCCGTTCAGACGATTACTATCAGTCTATTATCGGATGGGTAAAGAAAACGTTATGGCATGTCGGTAGAGAAGGAAGAAATCAATTTTGTACCGGGCATTGTACCGGGTTTGGGAATGGCTATCAACTGTTTCACAAAGCCGGGCGACAAGATTATGATTATGCCTCCGGTGTACCATCCTTTTGCCTGGCTGGTGACACGCAACAACCGTCGCTTGGTGGAATGCCCGCTGAAGGAAGTGGACGGACATTATCGTATGGATTTGGATTTGATTCGCCGTTCCATAAAGGGAGTGCGGGTATTGATTCTGTGTAATCCTCACAACCCGGGAGGAGTGGTTTGGAAGAAAGAAGAATTGCAGGAACTGGCCGAAATCTGTGCTGATGACAATGTGATTGTCTTTTCGGATGAAATTCATGCCGACTTGACTTTACCGCCTTATCAGCATCTGCCTTTTGCCATGGTGTCAGAAAAAGCCCGCAACAACTCCGTTACTTTCATGGCACCCAGCAAGACTTTCAATATGCCGGGAGTAGCCGCTTCGCATACCATTATTTACAATGAAGGACTTCGTTCACGTTTTGTGACTTACCTGGATGCAGGAGAACTGAATGCGGGACATGTATTTGCCTGGCCTGCCGTAACCGCTGCTTACACTGAAGGAGAGGAGTGGCTGAAACAGTGTCTGGCTTATATTCAGGGAAATATTGACTATGCAGATGCCTATACAAAAGCACATACTCCTAAGATTAAGGTGATGCGTCCGCAGGCTTCTTACCTGATTTGGCTGGATTGTCGCGAACTGGGATTGTCGCACGAAGCATTGAATGCTTTCTTCGTCGACAAAGCCGGACTGGCATTGAACGATGGAGAGATGTTCGGTAAGGAAGGAGCAGGCTTTATGCGAATGAATGTAGGTTGTCCGCGTGTGACACTTGAAAAGGCCTTACAGCAATTGAAAGCAGCTTACGAAGCACTTTTAATGCATTTATTATATATAAAAAAGAACGGGTGCGGAATTCATTGAATGAATGTTCCGCACCCGTTCTTTTTTGAGAAGTATCGTTTAGTAGATTCCGGTTTGCAGATTGCTCTTTTCAAAGTTATTGAAATTGCCGGAAATCAGGTTCTCTTTTTCAGGAGCCAGCTCGATGGCCTTTTTCATGTCTTCTGCTGCACCGGCCTTGTCGCCCATCAGCAGGTGAACGCGTCCTCTTTCCTGGTACAGTTGCGCTTCCTGCGGAATCAGTTCAATAGCTTCCTGATAATTCTCGAGTGCCTTGTCCAGTTGTTTTCCTCTATCAGCAAGCCACCTTTCAGCAAATACGCTTTCACGTTGAACGGGTTCAAAGCTATAACTTGTTCCACGCATGCTTCTCCTTCCTGATTTTCTCCCATACCGATGTGATGGTAGCTTTCAGGAGAAGCGCTTCCTCTTCTTCCGGATTCAGTTTCAGTACCTGCTCCAAGTCATTGAGCGCATCTTTCGCCTGGCGCATTTCCCACAGCACTTCGGCACGCAGAAGATAAGCTTCTGTGAAACTCTCGTTTTGTACGATGGCCTTAGTCAGCATGACAATGGCTTGCAAGTCATTTTTCAAGCCACGTGCTGCACGAGCGGCTAAGTAGTAAGCCTGGGCATTCTTTTCATCCAGGGCGATGGCTTTCTGGCTGGCTTTCTCCATACCTTCATAGTCCTCTTGTATATAGCATACGCTGGCCAGAGACAGCAAGGCCTGTACGTTTGTCTCATCTTGGGCAATCAGCCGGTCAAGGGTGATACGTGCATCCTCCGTACGGTTGGCCTGAAGATATGCACTGGCCAGTAAACCCAGCGTTTCCTTTTCTTCTTGATGTGCCACTGCTTCTTCAAAACATTTGATGGCGTAGGGCAGCTTGCCCATGTTGCGGGCACGGATGCCGTCATATTTCAGGATGTCGAAATTCTTCTTGTCTTGTTTCTCTTGTTCGTTTGCATCGGATTTACTTTTTCCGAATAAAGATGATAATAATCCCATGATAAACTGATTTAATGTTTTTTCTGTGGCAAAGATAGGCAGAAAAAGAAAGAAATTGTATGTTTGTACCGTATTTTACTTTAAAAGATGAAAACTATGAAGAAGGCTAATGTTTTGGTGGCAGT
>ENA-OQAL01000398-OQAL01000398.1-human-gut-metagenome-genome-assembly--contig:-NODE-398-length-10313-cov-1.623012_pt1 | contig 10313 bp, 15 predicted proteins | sample MGYA00242491_ERZ504519 | MGnify/ENA primary metagenome ERZ504519 (study PRJEB26092, sample SAMD00036260) | human gut metagenome | host: Homo sapiens | study: EMG produced TPA metagenomics assembly of... | reverse complement strand
AGAAGCATGAATGCCAATGCAGTCACCACTCCGGCTCCGGTTCCTACTGTGGAACCTGCTGCCCCCCATTTTGCAATGCTGTTCTCTGTTCCATCTGAGAATGCATTGATAAATCCCCATGCAGCCAGAAGACTGACTGCCGCATTAAATACCTGCTCAAGATCTGGGAGATAGATGTTGGCATCATATTTCTGTATGCCTGAAAATATCCTCTGAATACCCCAAGAATACCGGACAAAAATCGTCGGAGCCAGGATCTGAAGTGCCGGAATGCATCCTTCTGATTCTGAGGGATGATCAGCCCTGCTCCAAAGAGACAGAATAAACCGACCACTCCGCCAATCACCATGGCATAGATCATGGCACCCTTAAAGAACTTATGTGCATTTCTGTAATCCTTCAGAGCAATACGCTCGGAGATCAGCTTGGATACCGCCTGTGGAATACTAAAGGATGCGATCATCAGAAGGATCATATAGGATTCTGTGCAAGACTTGTATAGCCCATTCCAAGGCTTCCGATAATATTGGAAGGGGACTCTTGTACAGAAGACCGATCACCTTGGAGATCATAGCTGCAATCATCAGAAAGGATGCATTTTTACTAAATTGTTTTCTGATTCATGTTATCACTGTGTGTCTTTTTACCTGACTACACATTACCTCTTTTCTTATATATTTTCTATCTGCCAGTCGATTTGGTTTCCAGACCATTGGCAACAAGAAATTCGTTTGTTTTTACTGAAATGTTTTACATCCGAAAAATCCCCTGTAAGCAGACAGAGGACTTGGATGAGGTGCCTCCAGGATCAGATGCTTCGGATTATTTCAGCATGGATTTTTCATCTGCGCCGGACGTCCCCATAGCAGAAATACAATAGGACGGTCCTGCTCATTCAGAACCTGGATCGCAGCATCCGTAAACTGCTCCCAGCCGATCCCCCTGTGTGAATTGCCTGATGGGCGCGTACAGTCAGAACTGTGTTCAGAAGAAGCACTCCCTGCTTCGCCCACTTCTCCAGATAGCCGTTATTGGGGATATAGCATCCACAGTCATCATGAAGCTCCTGATAAATATTCACCAGTGACGGCGGAGTCTCCACTCCTCTCTTTACGGAAAACAAAGCCCATGAGCCTGCCCGTCATTATGATAGATCCTGACCCAGGATCACTACCTTCACTTCATTCAACGGTGTAAAATGAAATGCATTAAACAGATCATCCGCAGGAGGAAAAATCTTCCTAGTCTGATATTCTGTCATCACCGTTTTATATAATTTCGCATAATACGGCTGGTGAAACTCCCCCTTCAGGGCTTCCAGCCAGTCACCTGAAATTGCTGACATACCTTATCCTTCACCTCTTATATTTTTCGTGGTCATCGTCTGACAGAAATTCCCCTGTCAGACAGATAATCCTTCACCTGAGTGCCGGGGATCAAGAGGAAACCAATCGCCAGGCCGGTAACGGTATCGGTTTGTCGCTGATTACAGGTGTGCTGTTTTCCGCGCTGGCGCTGCTGGTTCTGCACCCGATGCTGGGGTGGATTCATACCCCGAAAGAGATCTATGACCTGTCTGTGCAGTATGCGGCAATTATGTATCTGGGTGTGCCGGCACAGCTGCTTTACAATGTGTTTACCGGTATTGCTCGCAGCGTGGGGACAGCAAAAAGCCCCTGTTGTTTTTGCTGATCAGCGTGGCTGTTAATTTGGTGCTGGACCTGTTTTTTGTGGCACATTTCGGTTGGGGCGTGGCAGGTGCCGCTTGGGCAACTTTGATCTCTCAAATCGTGGCAGCTGTGTCTGCCGGGATTTATGTGTTCCGGGGCATACCGGTTTTGCAGCTGAAAGCGCGTATGCTGGTACCTACCGCTAAGCGCACCCGCCGCCAGCTGGCGCTGGGCATTCCGGTGTCCTTGCAGTTTACCATTACCAGTATCGGCTCTATGATTTTGCAAAGCGCCGTGAACGGCTTTGGCGCCGATGTGGTGGCGGCTTTTACTGCCGCCGGTCGGGCGGAGAGCATTACCAATATTCCTATGAGCAATCTGGCGGTGGCCGCGTCTACCTTTGTGGCCCAGAATTATGGCGCCGGGCAGTATCGGCGAATTCTCACCACCGTGCGCAAGGTGTTTGTGGTGGATCTGGGGTTGTCTGTTCTCTGCTCCCTGGTACTCTTTTCGGCGGAGAGCAGATCGTGGGTCTGTTTATGACGGATTATAACAGCCAAATTGTGTACGCTGCAAAAGAATACCTGTTTGCCATCTCCCTGTGTTACAGCTTGGTAAGCGTACTGTTTGTGCTGCGTAATACCCTGCAGGGTCTGGGCTGTACCTACGCAAATGCAGTGGCAGGTGCTGGAGAGTTAATAGGCAGAATTGCCGTTTCGTATCTTTTTACACCGCTGTTTGGGTTCAAAGCTGTCTGTTTTGCCGGTCCTGTGGCTTGGTTACTTGCAGACCTACCCCTAATTGTGCTATACTGGAGAAAAGCCAAGCAAATGCGTGAGTTGTCAAATCAATAAGGGGGATTCATTATGACTTATTACATTGCTATGGGCATCGGCGTAGCGTTTCACTGGCCTTCGTCTTTGTCCGCTCCGGGGGGAACTCTGTTCGAAACCTGATTTTCAAATCCGTGTCCAGTCTGTTCTTTATGCTGTCGGCGGTGTTTGCTGTGATTGAGAATTACACCAATGCTGCCCAGTATGGCTCGCTGATCATTATGGGCGGTGCCTTGGGACTTGTGGGTGACATTCTGTTGGATTTGAAGGGGTTTACAAAAGGACGCCAATAATTATCTAAAGGCGGCTTTATCTTCTTTCTGATCGGTCATGTATTTTATACCGCGGCTTTGATCCATTTTACCAAGCTGGATTGGTGGAAGGTCCTGATCAGCGCCGCAGTTGCTATTGCCGTTGGCGCAGTGATGATCGGCTACCGCCAACATCATGCGGGTGCATTATGGCAAGTATCGCCGCATTGTATTCTTTTACGTGTGCTTTTTGATCATGACCAATGTCACCGCTATTTTCGCCGCCTTTACTACCGGCGAAAAGTCCATGATCCTAATGGCTATCGGTGCAACGCTCTTTACCATTTCGGACGCGATTCTCAGCAATACCTATTTCGGTCGCGGGTTTGACGGCAGCATTTGGCTGTTCCTGAACCACTTTGCCTACTACGCCGGACAGTATCTGATCGCTTCCTCTGTGTTCTTCTTTGGTAAATAATATCACTGCTTTTTCGGCTCCTCTTGTGCGCAAGGGGAGCCGTTATTTTTATTTTATGGGGCAGGGGCTTGCTCCCGCTGTTAGGGTCGCCGCATTTGGAGTGGTTGCGACCCTCCGATTTTGCCAAACTTGCATTTTTTCTTCAAATGGCGTATAATCTAATGCGTTTGAGTAATCGCTCAAAGGGGGAACTTTTATTTCTATTCAAAAAAGAAATTAAGCTGCGGCTGCCGGTTAGCGCTTGCATGATTTTGTGCAGCACCGCGCCGGCACTGGCTTCGCCTGTTGCCGCCGCTACGGCGCAGACCCAGATTGCGCCCGGTCCTGCCTTGCCGGTGAACATTATGAATACCGAGCAGCAGACGAACGCGGTACACGCCAAAATCAAGGTCACCGACCTGACCGGCAAGCATGCCACCCTGTCCTGGGACAGCGGCAGTCCCTTTGCCATCTACAATGTGTACCAGTATGATTACATTCTCAAAAGCTGGAGCCTGCATACGCAGGTGCGGGTAAATACGGTGGAATTGACGGACCTGACCCCCGGCCATGTTCTATAAATTCAAGATCACTGTGCCCGGCAGCGACGTTCTCCAGGAGAGCACCGTGGGGGAGACGGATTTTTTATACCCCGACCCTCTGCCAGTAAATGAAGCTGTCTGTTTCAGGTGCCACAGAGGTGACCCTGAAATGGAGCACCAAGCATTCTCCAGCCTACTACGAACTGTACCGTGCAAAGAAGAACGGCAAGTACAAAAAAATCGCCAAAATCAGCGGCAAAAAGCGCACTTTTACCGATTGTAGATGTGTCGCCCAAGACCGTGTATTCTTACAAGATTCGCGGCGTGGTGGAAAACAGAGAAACCAAGACCAAAAGTCGCTTTTCCGACCCGGTAACGGTGAAAACTGCCAAGACCCTGAAGCTGCCGAAAGTCTCCGGCGCCTGCAAAACCTACGCTTATTATGACGCGGTGACGGATAAAACTTCGCCTGCTTATGCGGTACTGAATTCCAGAACCTACCGGGGCGTGACCTACAAGACCACCACCGACGAGACCACCGGTATTCGTATGGTAGGGGAATATTATTGCGCCGCCCTGGGCACCTTTTACGGCACCACCAAGGGCACCAAATATAAGGTCACCCTGGATACCGGCAAAACCTTTAAGATCATTTTGTGTGATACCAAATCCAACCGCCATACGGACAAAAAGCACCAGTACGCCAAGAAAAATAAGGATGTGGTGGAATTCTAATGTGGACCGCACCAAGATCCCCGCAGGGTCAACGGCAATTATAACCGCTTGGAGCCGTTTCATGGCAAAATTCAGTCCATCGAGCAGTTGACGGAATGGGATAGTGCAGAATCATAAAGGCGTCAAAAAAGCACCCGATTGGGTGCTTTTTTTTGTGGTTAAAAAGGTGCTTGAATTACAGAATTCTCTTGCGGCCGGCATGTTTTAATCACCACTGTTTCGTTAAATGTCTATTCGTTCAAAAAAAGCTTGCATTTTGTAAAAATTCGGTTGACATTCCATATATTAAAATATATAATACCCAATGGAAAAAGGAGGAGTGGGTGAATTATGCCCATTTCTCCTGCTTTTTATATCCTGTGCGCCGAGGCGCTGCGCAAAATGGAGCGTGAATCTTTATGGCAAAAAAATGGACAGCTGTGCTGATGGCCATTCTCATGGTGCTTACCGCATTTCCGGTGACCACCGCGATGGCAGCCGGCAGCACCGAGGCAAGTAAGCCGGCAGTCGGTACGACCCAGGGTCGTCCCTTTGTTAGCGATAATCCGTCTCATTGGTACCGTATTCCCAGTATGGTCACCTTGGACGACGGCACCATTGTAGCTGCAGCCGACGCCCGTTGGGACGGCGGCATGGACGGCGGCGGTAACGATGTGATCACCGCGCGTCTACGGATAACGGCGACACCTGGTCTTACACATGGGCCGGCTATTACGGCGATAACGGCAATAAGTTTAACAAGGCGTCTACCAGTTATTGCGACAGCAATATTGCAACTGACGGCAAGACCCTTTATATGCTGTCTACCTTCTTTGCTTCCGGCGTTGCCATTAACGGCACTTCTGCGAACGCACAGCCTTCTAAGGACACCGGTTTGGATAGTCAGGGTCGTCTACTGCTTGCTCGTAACGGCGGCGACTATGATTATTATGTGGGCGCGGTAGGTGCTGACGGCTATGCCAGCATTTACAGAACCAGCGACAGCACGGTTGTCAGCCACTATAAGGTAAACGGCGAGTTTGAGCTGTTTAAGGATGGCGCTTATGTTGGCTGCGTTTGGTATTCTAACTGTGAGTTCCAGGCCAAGAAGTGCCAGTACCTGTTTTCCGTACTTCAGCGGACTACGGCAAAACCTGGAGCGCACCGTCCTTGGTGAATGCCAGAAAGAGCGGTGAGAAGTTCTTGGGCGCAGGTCCCGGTCGTGCCATCGTAACGGATGACGGCACCATTTGTATGCCGGTTTATGTTTACGGCGACAAATGCGTTGGGTTCCGGCGACGCTTCTCCAGGCAATCCAGCTTTATTTACAGTAAAAGAACCGGGCAAGACTGGAGCCGTACGGCGAACTTTACTAGACGTCCGATTTTGGCGGCAAAGGTTGGTCCAGTGAGGCGCAGCTTGTAGATTTAGGTAACGGCGTTGTGCGCTGCTTCTACCGTAACGGTAAGAAAAAGATTATGTACTGCGACGCCACCTGGAACGGCTCTGGCTATCAGTGGGGCGATGTGGTAGATACTGGGATTGACATTTGGGGTAACTGCCAGCTGTCTGCCGTTATGTATCCCTATCTAATTGACGGCAAGCGTGCCATTCTGGTTTCTTCTCCCTCCTCAACAGAGGGTCGTAAAACCGGTGCCATCTTTACCTTGCTACTGAATGACGACAATACTGTTTCTACCGAATATGCCAAAAAGACCATTACCGCAGAGGGCGCAACCTTTGCGTACTCTTGCTTGACGGTGCTGAAAGACGGCCGCGTGGCAGATTTGTACGAGACGGATGCCTGTGACTTTACCTATAAAGTTTTTGATATCCAATCCCTCACCGGTATGGATGTGGATGTTCCCACCACAACGGATATTCAGATGAATGTGGGTCAAAAGAAGACCTTAACCTTCTCTGCGCAGAATGTGAATAACTCTGCAAGCGATATTGTGTCTTTGTCTGCTGCGAAGGAAGTACCCGGTGCCACTGCCAATAAGGCAACGGATGTCAATTACAGCGGCGATTCCGTTTCTGTAAAGCGTGCTTTGTACACCTTTACCTCTACCGGCACAGAGTACACTATTGCCCACGCCGGTATGTACTTAAGTGTGGGTACAAACGGTAAGGCCGGCTATCCCGGTGCGTCTACAGCTGCCAATGTTACATTGCGTGCAGTAGACGGTGGCTTCCAGCTGTTGCAGGACGGCCATTACGGCCTGTATTTCCAGCAAAAGGATTCTAAGGGTAATACCGTGAATCACTTTGAGCGGTGGGACTTTACCGGTAAGGGCAAGAACGACCAGGACGAGGCCGAGGTATTGGCAGCCACCACCTTCCAACTGTATCGCAGAATCCGCACCGGCGAGACCGGCAGCACGGAGCTGCCCGGCTATATTCAGGTGAATACCGTGGATGACGGCGAGGAATATTTGATTGTCTATCACGGTACGGACGGCTATTTCCTGCTGAATCCCTCTACTTCTACAACGAATATGTATGCCCATGCTTAAAGGCAAACGGCGGCAGCACCATTGACGGCTACAATGTTACCGTTACTGCCAACGCAGTAGGTAATGCTGTGGTACAGGCAGGGCTGAATACTTATAATATTACGGTTGTGGACGGCGACTTGGCTGTGACCGGTGTGGTTAAGTATGACCCGGTAATTTATACTCACGGTGACGCTTCCGGTAAGGGTCAACCGTATATGTATTGTGGTTCCTTGATTTCCGACGGCTCTCAAGCCGGCGAAAAAGAGACTCATTATACGGTTAGTGACAGCCGTTATACCATTACCGGTATTCAGTGCGTGGAGGATCCTGCTGCGGATATTAAGTATGCGGATGGTAAGCTGAGCGGTACTTTGCATATTGCAGATACGGTTGAGTATGCAAATTATAACAAGGGCGAGACGGTTACCATTGAGACCAATCTGACGGATGCAGACGGAAATATTTGGACCCAAACCGATAAGTTGTATGTGGCTTCTAACCCGGTAGCGGGGCACTCTGTTGGTACACAGAATCTGTACACAAATGTAGTCGTTGCGTCTTCTGCTTTAGGCGCTATATATGTGGCAGAGGATTCTTATGGTAATACTGACAGAAAGAATTACTCCGGCACAATGGGTATTGAAAATGCGTATAATATCGAAGATGCGAATGCTTTAACTTTTGAAGATAGCTGGGGATCAGCCCGCGGAAATTTGTATTCTACTAGTGCCGGTGATAAAATTGCCGGTCTGTCTGACAACTACAAGAAAAGCCAGTGGAGAAAATTGTCTTAAAAGTGAAAGACAACTCAATGGTATCTGCGTACTACTATTATGATATGAGTAGTGATTCAATGACAGGTAGTTGCCCGGAATAATGCAGACGGCACCAGTTATTCCTTTAAGCTGGCCTATGTGCCTATGAAGAGTAGCGGTTCCCGTACAGACAGCAGCACGGTTTCTTTCCCGTCTGCAGATTCTCTGAACTATGTGACCGGTACCGGCTTCTCTGCCGATCGTATTTACTTTGACAATTACACCATGGGTGCCGGTGTTAAACAGTATCAGACCATAACCGGCACATCTTCCGTGCAGCCTAATCAGCAGGAAGAGCAGGCTGTGTTGGCTGAGACTCAGTCTTATTGCACGAATACTAAGAAATCCGGCCTGATTTCAAATACTGTTAAGAACTATTTAAACCTGGGTTTGACCCTACGTGTAAAGGTTTGCAACAAGAGCAACGAGCGTACGCCGTACAATGAGGCGGTGAGCAAGGTGCGTGTGTCCACGGACTACACCAAGGAGACTTGGGACAAGTACACCACTGCGCTGCTGAACACAGAGGCATACCTGAACAATTACACCCTGCTGACCACAGACGAGACCACCCAGGATGTGGGCACGGTTTTGGATTCTACTTATACTGGCCTGACCAAGCGTGCAGACTTTACGGAACTGGAAAAGGTGGTAGAGCAGAACAAGGCGGCTTATGATAAGGGCTTTGCCGGCAATGTAACCGATACGGACCAGAATAAGTACACGGTGGACAGCTGGCAGAACTTTGAGAACGCCTATAAAGCCGGTGCGGATCTGTTGGCGCAGTATCCTGAAAGGGAAGAAACAATGTGGCAGGCTTTACCGTAGGTCCCGATTCTGCGGAAAAGACCACCCAGACTCAAATTGATGAGACCGCAACCCAGCTGAAAAACTCCGGCCTTGTGGTTGCCGCTGACGCCAGCGCCTATGAATCTGCCCGCAGCATCAGCGCCACCATTGACCGCACCGCGTTCCCGGACGGCGGTACCGCCATTACCCAATACGGTAACCAACGGCAACGGCACCATTTATAAAGCATACAATGGCAAGGATTATGTGAATGTGCCTGCTACGCAACAGGGTACGGTAGACGGCTTTACTACGGATTTGCTGAGTAATATGAATGTAGGCGAGTCCTCCCAGAGTGGCCGCACCTTTACCGTTGCCTGCACTGTCAACGGCCTTGCCTTTGAAACGAAGAGGGTAAACGCTGTATTACTACGGCACCATTGCCCATTTGGACTTTCTCTGCTTACAAGTCTCAGGATACCGTTTGCGTTGTGCATACGGCAACCGGCGATACAAAGATTGACCTTGCCAAGTGCAATTATCAGTTGGCGCTGCTGGTTCAGCGGGATACCACCATTACGGTTACCACTGCCACCAGACCCAATGTGATTGTTGCCGACTACTTTGGCACGATTTTAGGCGCATTTGAGGGCGCCACCAGCGTAACTGTAAAGGGCAACACCGTAGCGGTGGGCGATACAGTGATTACCGCCAAGGATCTCCCAAGTACAAATTTACCGGTTGGACCTGGAGCGAAGGCACCCATCAGGTGCCGGCGGGTCAGGTTGCGCAGATTGTGCAGAGAGGTACACCCACCGGTGTGGATGTGGACTACACCGTCAGCAACAGAGGCACGGCGGCAAACGCCTTGATCAACGGCGCTACCCAGTACACCGCACCGGGTATCAACAAACCCTTAGAGCTGACCTCTGACAACGCAGCGTACTGGACCCGTACTGTAAACGGTGTGGAGACCTTGGCTTCCTACGAGCAGAAAGTTACCCTGTTCAGCGCAAATACGGATACCACTTACACGGCATACGCCAGCTTAAACGATCTGCCCAAAGATTTGCAGGAGCAGGCAGAGAGCGGCACGCCGGCTTTGAATGGCGTAGGCTTCTTTGCAGACAACAAGTTTACCTTGTCCTGTGATTATTCTGCCGGTGCTAATGTGACCGTCTTGGAGGTGGGTGTGATTTACTCCGCCACTAAGAACGGAAAGGACACCCTTGTGAAGGGCGGCGACGGTGCGACAACGGTTGTGTCCCGCAATGTTGCCAACTGGACAGGCAGTCCCAATTCCGGCACCTTTACCATGACCAAGAAGGGCAGCGATACGGGCAGCCATTATATGCGTATGTATGTGAGCTACCGTGCTTCCCGTATGAACACCCAGGTACCCTTTGTGGTTTATGGTGATATTTATCAGTGCGTAAACGGTGCCGTTACCGCAGTTAACTAAAGAAGGAGGACAATAGAATGAAAGCGTATGATACTCCGACTTTAGATGTAGAGTGGTTCACCGCCCAAACAGCACTGAGCCAGAGCACCACGGACCCGGATAAGGAAAATCCCGACACAGAGTTCTAATCTAAGCATAGAAAACACCCTCGACAAATGGTCGAGGGTGTTGTTTTTGTTTAATACCGGGTTTAGCCGTTCACCACGTTCTGCGGTTTGCCGTCTAAGTAAGCGGCAATATTTGCTTGCAGAATGCCAAGCAGTCTGGCACGGGTCTCATAGG
>ENA-OQAL01000397-OQAL01000397.1-human-gut-metagenome-genome-assembly--contig:-NODE-397-length-10315-cov-1.625442_pt1 | contig 10315 bp, 20 predicted proteins | sample MGYA00242491_ERZ504519 | MGnify/ENA primary metagenome ERZ504519 (study PRJEB26092, sample SAMD00036260) | human gut metagenome | host: Homo sapiens | study: EMG produced TPA metagenomics assembly of... | reverse complement strand
CGTTGGGTACGAAGATTACATCACAGGCCGCCGTCAATCAGGGACTGGGTGACGGACTTCACATCGGCGGAGTTCTCTACGGTTTTTCGCATAAGCGATTTTCTTTCTGTCCAGGTACTTCTCGGCCGCCTTAACGGTGGAGGTGGCGTTTACCTGGCTGGTGGAGTAAATAAAACCCCATTTTTTTTACATCCGGGGTCAGTTTGTAGCCCATGTCAATGATCTCAGATACCGGAATGGCGTTGGAAGTACCGGTGGCATTCTTGTCCGGGGTGTCCAGCGCAGTCATCACTTTGGCAGCTACCGGGTCGGACACGGCGCAGAAGAAGCAAGGGGTTTCGGACTCCTGGTTCACAAACGCCTGCGTGGCCGGGGTGGCGATGGTGAATACTGCGTCATAATCGCCGTTGTCAAAGTCAGACACAACGGTGCTCAGACTGGCGGCGTCACCGGCAGCGTTCTTGTACACGCAGGTCACATTGTCGCCGTACTTCTCCTTCAGCTTAGACTCGATCCCGGTACGCATATCGGTAAAGGCGCCGTTCTCAGACAGTACGGCAATGCCTACTTTCTTGCTGTCTGCTTTGGCATTGTCTTCTTTGCTGCCGGAGCAGGCGGCGAACAGGCCGGCAACCAGTGCCAGACACAGCAGGGTGGCAAAAACTTTTCATCATTCATTCTCCTTAAACGCTTGGTGTTGATTATAATAATCGAGGTCTGCAAAGGCTTTGTGCAGCATTTCCTCGGTTATGGTGTAGGGGTTGTGGGCAATGTCCGGCATTTTGGCTACCAGGGGTACCAGCTTTTCCACATCGGCACCGGTCATCTCCACTTGGGAGAGGGCGGTGGGGAGTCCCACGCTTCTGTTGAAAGCGTACATTTGGCGGAAGCGTCCAAATTGCCGTCAGTAAGCAGCAGAATGAGCACGCCAAAGCCCACCACTTCACCGTGCAGGTGGCGCGCCTCAATATGGGGCCAGGCGGTGAGCGCGTAAAACACGGCGTGCGCCAGGCCGGAATTGTAATCCACAATATGCTCTGCCGTCAACAAAATAGAGGCAATGCCGGTGGTAACGATGATAGCCAGAATCACTTGCTCCACTGCATAGGTGCAGCGCTCGGCATCTATATCTGCCATGGCCTGTGCACCGTAGGTAAGCAGCGGGTCCAAGCACATTCGGCTCACATTTACACCCAGGGCATGGTAGTGCACCAGCGCTTCACCTCGGGAGCTCATCTCCGCCTCAAAATACTTGGCGTAAGTGTCGCCCATACCGGCCCAAATGTACGCCCGTGGGGCGGCTGCAATCACCGAGGGCAGAATAAAGGCATGCACCGGCGGCGCTTTGTGAAAATCCGGTGCCAAAAAGGTGCCGTCTGCGTGGTACAGAATCGATACTGCCGTGGTGGCCGCGCAGGTGGAGGCAATGGTGGGAAAGGTGAATACCGGCTTGCCGCTTTCTTCCCCATAGGCTTTGCCTGTGTCCAGTGCCTTGCCGCCGCCAACAGCAAGATCATATCTGCTGCTGCCACTGCCGGGTTCTCTGCCAAGGCAGCAATGTTCTCCCGACTGGCCTCACCGCCGTACCACACAAAATCCGTAATGGTCACGGCACTGCCTTGGATCGCGGCCAGCAGGCGCTCCCGCACCGCTGCCATGGCCTTGTGTCCGCCGATCACCACCGCTGTGGCGCCAATGGGAGCGCACACCGTTGGAATTTGCTTGTAAACCTGCTCGCCGATGGAATAGGAGGGCAGGGTGATGGAATAATCCGTCATAGGATTTAGATCCTTCCCGACTTACTTATAATCCTCTTATAGGACTGTGTGAAAATTATAGCACTGCAGGCGGGCTTTGTCAACGAAATTCTTTAGCAAGTTAAAGTGATAAATTGCAGCTACACAATGCGTCCGCCGCCCAGTACTGTGTCGCCGTCATAAATAACGGCGGCCTGACCGGGGGTCACCGCTCGTTGCGGCGCGTCAAAGGTCAGCTGCACATCGCCGCCGGGCAGCACCTCTACGGTGCAGGGCGCCTGGTGCATATTGTAGCGGATCTTGGCAGCAGCATGCAGCGGTTCGGCAGGCGCTGCAATGCTCAGCCAGTTGAACTCGGTCACCCGCACCACCGTACTGTTCAGTTGGTCGTTGGGGCACAGGGTCACCGTGTTGCTTTCCGGATCCTTCTTGCACACATACAGCGGCGCCGGCAGCGCAAGACCCAGCCCACGGCGCTGGCCGATGGTGTAGCGAATAATGCCCTTGTGGCGGCCCAGCACATTCCCCTGTGTGTCCACAAAATCCCCGGGGGGATAGTGGCGGCCGGTATAGCTTCAATAAAGGCGGCGTAGTCCCCGTCCGGCACAAAGCAAATGTCCTGGCTCTCTCTTTTGCGGGCGTTGATAAAGCCGTTTTCCTCTGCAATGGCGCGCACCTGGTCCTTATGCAGCTCACCTAGGGGAAACAGGGTATGGGCCAGCTGCTCCTGGGACAGATTATAGAGCACATAGCTTTGATCCTTTTTGTCGTCCAGCGCCTTGCGCAGCCGATAGCGGCCGTCCACGCAGTCAATGCGGGCGTAGTGGCCGGTGACCACATAGTCATAGCCCAGGGTGATGGCGCGGCGACACAGGGTGTCAAACTTTAAGCATTTGTTGCAGTCAATGCAGGGGTTGGGGGTGCCGCCTGCCTCATAGGTGGCAATAAACTTATCAATGACCTTTTCCTTAAAGTCACCTTTAAAATTGAACACTTGGTAGGGCATACCCAGTCGGCGGGCCACGCTGCGGGCGTCCTCCACATCGGACAGGGAGCAGCAGGTCTTTTCCCGCTGGGCCATCAAAATATCGTCGCTGTCAAAACAGCTTCATGGTGGCGCCCATACAGTCGTACCCGGCGTCCAACATCAGCTTGGCGGCCACGGAGCTGTCCACGCCGCCGCTCATGGCGATCAATGCTTTTTTCAAAAAACGCACCTGCTTTCTTGACACTTTCAGTCTACTATACTAATATATACAGGAATAGAAGTAAAGAGGGAGTTTTTAGTTTTTTTATGCAAAAATGCGTTTTTTTCGCCGGTGTCTTCCGCTGTTTTTGGCCTTTTGGCTGCTACTGGCAGTGGCGGGCGCGCCCTTTGCCGCTTATGCAGGGGAGAGCGTGACTGTGCGGGACGGCAGCGGGCAGGTGCGCTACGCTGCGCCCATGGATCCGGAGAACGCTTGCCCGCGCTGCAATCGGCGCTGGACACGGTGCGCAGCGGCGCCTACGGCACCTGCACGGTTACCGTGACCCCCGGAAAATATCGAATGACAAAGAGCGCTGTGCTGGCGTCTGATATGACCCTGAACCTGACAGGGGTGACCCTGCTCAATGCCAATGCAGGCAAGGGCAACATCTTTATCTCACCCAATCGGGACCGTACCGGCAAGGACTACACCGGGTATTCTGCGTTGGAGAACTGCACGCTGCGGGGCGGCACGCTGGATTATGCGCCGGGCAATACCAACGGCTCCTGCCTGCTGCGCCTGGCGCATTGCAAGAATGTGACCGTGGACGGCACGGCATTTCTCAACAACACAGACTCTCACCACGCAGAATTGGCCGCCGGGTACAATGTGCGGTTCATAAACTGCCTGTTCTCCGGTCAGACCAATCAAACGGAAAGCAGTGCGGAGGCGCTGCAAATTGATATTTTAGAGAAAATCGGCACTTCGCCAACTTTCCGGCCTATGACGGCACGATGAACCAAAAGATCACCGTAGAGGACTGCACGTTTCAGGACCTGATCTGCGGGGTAGGCACCCGCAACGCCTTTGCCGGGCGGTATCAGAAGGGCGTTACCATTCGTGGCAACACCTTTCGGCGCCTGCAAGGCACGGCCATTGTGTGCACCAATTATGTGGACGCGGTGATCGAGAAGAACACCATCACCGATTGCGGTCGAGGCGTGGCATATTATATGTGCAAAACAGCGGCGTGACCGATGTGATCACCGACGGCAGCGGCAAGGTGCTGGGTAAGCGCAATACGGACTGCGGCAGCCGCATTACCGATAATACCATCTCCGTTTGTCAAACAGCGGAGATGGACAAGCCAAGGGGTATGTTTCTGTACGGCGGCAAGGCCGCCGGCAAAACGCCTGCCGGAAATTATGCGGTCTATAACCTGACGGTCAGTGGTAACACCATTACCACCACCGGCGGCGGGATCACCGGCACCGATCTGCAAAACTGCACGCTTGCAGACAACCGCATTACCCATACCGGTGCGGCGGCGGAGACCACTGTGGGAATTCTCCTTCACGGCAGCAGTGGTAATTTGATCGAGAAAAATACTTGCACCGCCCTACACAACGGGCTGAAGTGTATGGACGCCTCCCACAGCAACGAGCTGCGGAGCAACACGGTAACGAACAGTCGCTCCAGCGCCGTTTGCATTGTGGACAGCAACGGGGTAGAGGTGACGGAAAACACCATTCGCACCGGGGCCACCAACGGCATTTTTGTGCAGCGGAGCAAAAAGACACGCCTGCTGCGCAATACCATTCAGGCAATGGGTCATAACGGCATTTGCCTGGCGGAGAAGAGCACTGCCGCCACCGACAGCAATCGGATCAGCGGCTGCCGTCGCTATGGGATGAGTTCCCAGCCGGGAACTGCCCTGACCACCGTGGGCGATCGGCTCACCGGCAACACCAAGGGGCAGGGAATCGCGCAGGGCAGCAAGAATATGAAGTTCTCAACCATAGGCAGTACCCGCCTGGTAGGCGGCCGGATCCGCCGCGGCAAATATAAGGGCAAGATCGCCCTGCAATGGAAAGCGGTACCCGGCGCAAGCAATATGTGTTGTACCGTAGAGACGGCCGCATCCGCGGCAAATACCGCCGGGTGGCAACGCGCACCGGCACCCGCTATATTGACACAGCTCCCAAGCGGGGCAAAACCGCCGCCTATCGCCTGGTGGCGCAAACTAAACAAACGGCGTGACTGCTCAAAGCCCCGTGCGCGCGCCGCAGTGAGGATCAAAGGATGACTTTACAGGAAATTGTAGATCGTTCTCGGCGCATCGTCTTTTTGGCGGCGCGGGGTGTCTACCGAGAGCGGTATTCCGGACTTTCGCAGTGTGGACGGCTTGTATCATCAGCAATACGACTATCCGCCGGAGCAGATCCTTTCTCGCAGCTTTTTTGACGAGAACCCGGCGGAATTCTACCGCTTTTACCGCAGCAAAATGCTGTGTCCGCATGCCAAGCCCAACGCTGCCCATTACAAATTGGCAGAGCTGGAGCAAGCAGGCAAGTGCACCGCTGTAGTGACCCAGAATATTGACGGCCTGCACCAGGCAGCGGGCAGCCACACGGTATATGAGCTCCACGGCTCCGTGCTGCGTAATCACTGTATGCGCTGCGGCAGAGCCTACGGTGTGGAGGCGGTGGCAGAGGCTGCCGGTATACCCCGGTGCGCTTGCGGCGGAATCATCAAGCCGGATGTGGTGCTGTATGAGGAAGGACTTGACCAACAGACCGTAGAGGGTGCCGTACATGCCATTGCCCGGGCGGACTGCCTGATCGTGGCGGGTACGTCTCTTTCTGTGTACCCGGCGGCGGGCTTTATCCGCTACTTTCAGGGGGAGCATTTGTGCTCATTAACCGGGATCCTACCCCGGCGGACAAGCTGGCAGACCTGGTGCTGCACCAAAAGGTGGGGCAGGTGCTGTCCCAAATTCAAGTACGCTAACGGAGGCGCTTATGCCCATTTCAGTGATGCTCAAGCCGGCTTCCGGCAACTGCAATCTGCGGTGTAAATACTGCTTTTACCACGACCTGGCCGCTACCCGGCAGACGGAGAACAAGGGCTATATGACCCGGGATACCGCCTTGCAGGTGATGGATAAGGCCCTGGCTTTTGCCGGGGACGGACCGGTATATTTTACCTTTCAGGGCGGGGAACCGCTGCTGGCGGGGAAAGACTTTTTTTCGCTTTTTCTTCTCCTCTTGCAAGGAACGGCAGCACCCCGGCGTGACCGTCCAGTTCTGCGTGCAGACCAACGGTACTTTGCTGGACGACGAATGGTGCGACCTGTTTTGGAATACGGCTGCTTGGTGGGCGTGTCTCTGGACGGTGACCGGGAGGGCAACCGTTACCGGGTGTACCCGGACGGACGCAGCTCCTTTGATGATGTGTTCGCGGTGTGCAGGCTGCGTGACCCGGTCGCAGGGTGCCTTTTAATATTCTCTCGGTGCTCACCGCTTATGGCGCTACCCATGTGCGATCGTCCTATCGCTTCTTTAAGCAGCAGGGCTGCGCCACTTGCAGTACATACCCTGCCTGCGCCCCTTTGCCATGGATGCGCCGGAGGATCTGTTTATGACCGATGACGACTACGCCGCCTTTTTGCAGCAGGGGTTCAAGCTGTATGCCAACGATGCCCTGCGGGGTAACCCGGTGTCCGTGCGTATGTTTGACAATTACTTGCTGCTGGCTCGGGGGCAGAACGCTGAGCAGTGCGGTATGAACGGCACCTGCGCTACCCAGTTTGTGGTGGAGGCGGACGGCAGTACCTACCCCTGTGACTTTTACTGTACCGATGATTGGTACCTGGGCAATATCTGTGCCGGGGATTTTGACGGCTTTTTCCATAGTGAAAAGATGGTGGAATTCTTAAAGAATTCTTTTCAGTTGCCCCCGCGTGCAAGACCTGCCGCTGGTTCACGCTTTGTCGGGGCGGCGGCTGCAAGCGCAACCGAGTGGGCACGGATTATTGCCGGGCTTACCAAACTTTTTTGCAAATACGGAGCATTTGTTTGCTCAACTGCGTTGAGGTGTTTTATGAAAAAGACGATTTCTGTACTGCTGGCACTGGTACTGACGGTGGGACTGCTCTCTGCCTGCTCGAAGGATGGCAAGGAGGAGACGACCACGGCTGCGCCTGCCGCCTACACCCCTAGCCTATACGTATGACAGCCATTATAAGCAGACGGACCCCAGTGCCGTGCGGGCGTATGAGAAGATCGCCAAAGCCATTGCAGAGGGCGGTGTGGCCGTGCGGGTGAATACGGATATGATGGACGATGTGAACCGGCTGCTGTACATCCCGGCTTTCCGCTGATGGCGCTGGTAGATACGGTTTCGGTGAACAGCGACAATTCCGGTGTGACCATCAAATATAAAACGATACGGATACGCATCGCCAGCTGGTGGGCGCCTTTGTTCAAAAGGTCAATACCATTCTGAAAGCCTGCGGCAAGGGCACGGTGAGCCATAATGTGTATCTCCTCAATGTGTACCACTATGTGGCAACCCACACGACTTATGACGACAGTGTGACCGACACTTACACTGCCATTTTGCAAGGCAAGGGCATGAGTGCTGCCATCAGCGGTATGTTTGAGTTCCTGCTGCAACAGGGCGGGGTGGACGCCGGGCCATATCGTCGGCAAGGACGCCGCCGGTAATCCCTGGTACTTTACCCGTTGTACCCTGGGCGACACGGTGTATAACTTTGATGTGGCAACGGAGCTGTCCGTGCGCAAAGGGGAGGGGCTGACCTGCTTTGCTATGACGGACAAGGAACTGCAAGCCGGCGGACTGCAAAAGGGTTTTACCTACTCGGATAATGAAAAGGCACCGGCAGTGAAGATGAAAAAGAACCCCTATGCCGCTCTGCGCTCCTGTGCGTACTTTACGCTGGAGGGCAACACCCTAACTGCCGTCTTGTACAGCGGTAAGACCGCCACCTTTACTCTGTAAAGAGACAAATAACAACCAAGTGAAAGTGATGCGTAACCCGACATCGCCGCTTGGAGCCGCCGAAAAACTTCGGCGGTTTTTTTGTATCATTGTCTATGAATTCTGCACATTTTTAGAAAATAATAGACAAAAAACAGTGAAAAACTGTCTAAAAAATATTTTTGAGCATTACAAGTTGCACAGAAAATTTCTGCGGACAAATTTCTTTTTTGGTTGTAATTGATAAACCGATTTGTTACAATATTGCAGAAATATGACACAGGGGGAGATCCAATGGCAGAACAAACCGGCCTGAAAGCAAAAGCCACAGGCCTCATCGACAACATTAAATATTACTGGAAAAAGCCACCCAAGGGCAAGTATATGTCCTTTAAGGAAGTGGCTTCTTATGCGTTTGGCGGTATCGGTGCATACCTGATCGTATGTATGAGTATTCCGTGTATCTTAGGTGCCACCAATGTGTTCCTGTCCGGAACCATCGGCATCGGTATGACGGATATGTACATTATGTATGTGATCGGCGTACTCTCCGGTATTCCGCTCACCGGCTTGCGTGCCAATATTATCGACAACACGCGAAATAAGGCCGGTAAATACAGACCGTATCTGCTGCGTATGGGCATTCCTTGCTCCATTATTTTGTATTGATGGTATGGTTCCCGTATGACAAGCTGGGTCTGTTGGTAGGCAGCGGCATGATCTTAGGCAAATCCGCTACCTATGTGGCAAAGTGCGCCGTGGTTATGGCGTTTAACATTGCCTTGCAGTTCTTCTATTATTTCTTCTATGATGCGTACGAGAACCTGATCCATGTGCTCTCTCCAAATTCTCAGGAGCGTGCAGATGTGGCCTCCGTTAAGAGCATTATTTACTCCTTCGGCCCCACAGTGTATAACATTATTATCCCGTTGATCGCCGGTATTATCGGTGTAAACCAGACGGATATCCGTGTGTACCGGATCGCTTTTCCGATAATCGGTGTGATTGGTACGCTGCTGGTGTTCGTGGTATATGCCAATACCCAGGAAAAAATTATTCAGGCAAAGACCCATGTGATTCAGATCAAGTTTACCGATGCTCTGCGCGAGGTAGCCAAGAACAAGTATTTCTGGATTATCTCCCTGGCCGGTTGGTTGGGCTTTTTGGAGACAGCGTATGCCAATATTCTGTATTGGTTGTGCAACTACGGCGGCGCCTGCTCCCAGCCTACATACGCAGTGATCACCACCATTACGGCAACGCCTCCCTTTGGGGCATGCTGCTGGCACCGTTTTGTATCCGCAGATGGGGTAAAAAGAAGGTGCAGGTAGTCACCAACCTATTTAATATCCTGTTTATTCTTTGTATGTATCCGTTCTTTTCCGGCTCTGCGGATCGGACGGCAATATGCGCAATTATGTGATCTGGGGCGTTATGGCCTGCCTGTATCTGAATGCGGTAGTAGGCGCCTTTTGCCCATATTCTGAATCCGTCCATCCAGGCGGATATCCGCGACTACCAGCAGTACCGCTCCGGCGAGCGTATTGACGGTATGTTCGCTGCCGTGACCGCTATTGGCAATGTGATCACTCTGATCACCGCCGGTGTGCTGCCTGCCTTGCAGGAGAAGTACGGTATGACCGCTGCGGTTGCCGAGCGCGTGACCGCTGACGGCTCCTTGATGTCCAGAGTGCTGCCCGGCTCCACCCAGACCATCGGTCAAATGTTGCAGCAGCAGCTGGCCAACGGACAGAATAACTTTGTGAACCCATCTTCCGCATTGTATGATGTAAACGGCGTGCTGTTCCCGCTGCTGCGCGTGCTGGTGTTGGTTGCCGCCATCGGTGCCATCATGAATGTAATCCCATTCTTCTTCTACGATTTGACTGAGCAGAAGCAGAAGTCTTATGTGCGTGTGCTTAAGGTGCGTGCCGTCTTTGAGGACTACGGCAACAAGGCGCTCAAGGATAAGGACATTGTAGAGATGATTGATCTGGTGAACACGCCCGCAAAATGGCTGTTGCCACGCCTAAAAAGCTGGATAAATCCTCATACAAGAGCATTTCTGATAAGGCTGCCCGCAAGGAAGCCAAAAGGCGTACCGCGCCGATGTGGAGTTCAATGAGGAAATCAAGATCTCCCAGTTCGTGTTGGATGAGATGTCCAAGTTTGATTCTGAGCTGGGCAAGCACCAGATTCAGGTATACACCCAGATCTTCAATGCCGGCTTGGACGGTATCAAGAACACTTCTTTGGCAGAGGCAAAGGCGCAGTTGAAAAAGGCAAAGGCTATGTCTCAGTCCACTGCGGAGGAAAAAGAGATCCGTAAGTTCTACATTGAGGTTGCCAAGACCCAGATCTCTGCCATCAAATCTTTCCAGAAGTATTACGGTTCTGCCCACGAGTTTGTGGAGTTAGGCTTTGACAGCATTGAAAAGTATTCAATGAGGAAGACCGTTTGGATGACCAGATTGAAGAACTGGCCAAGATGATGCACATCGCCAAGAAAGACAAGGATCGTGACGAAGTGCAGCGGCTGAAAAAGCAGATCAAAGAGCTGTCCGAGGAGCGCAAGAAAGTACGCAAACT
>ENA-OQAL01000396-OQAL01000396.1-human-gut-metagenome-genome-assembly--contig:-NODE-396-length-10318-cov-2.081150_pt1 | contig 10318 bp, 10 predicted proteins | sample MGYA00242491_ERZ504519 | MGnify/ENA primary metagenome ERZ504519 (study PRJEB26092, sample SAMD00036260) | human gut metagenome | host: Homo sapiens | study: EMG produced TPA metagenomics assembly of... | reverse complement strand
AACAGTGGCCTCAAAGTTTTCAACAGCAAAATGCCCGCCCGACGCAGAGTTCTCAACAACCAGCAGCTCAAATGATGTATCCTAATGCAGTAAATCAGTAATGCACAGCCACCAACCGGCGTGTTCGTAAGCGATCGCGGCAGCGGCCGCGCTGGGCTATCTGGCGCAAAATCAAGCGTGCGGCGCAACCGATCTTGCGAGGGCGTTTGGAAACTCGGCCCCCACTTGGTCACGCACGCTCAATGACTTGGCGCAGGCCGGCTTGGTCATCAAGCATGGCCAGAAATACCATCTGACCGAACTCGGCGCCGCTCGCGTGCGAGCTCAGAGCTAAAAGAACGGGAGAGACAGTGGACGAGGAAGCAAGCATCATCCTGGGGGATGCCATCGCCTTTTGCCAGCGCGACGGCCAAGATGCACGCCTCATCAACATGCTGGGCAATCGCGCGCCATAAGCCTGACCGAAGATACGCTCACGATCGAGGCCCCCTCGCGCTTTGCCATCGCGCAGCTCAAAAAGCATCAGCCGACTATTGAGGCCTATCTGGAAGAAATCGCCTTTGCACCGATTGCTCTCGACATCGTGGCACCGCAAGGCGCCGCGACGGAATCCGCTGCCGCCACGCGCCCGCCACGGCTCCCGCTGCTTCCCCGGCGGTGCCGGCCTCCGCAGGCGATGTGCCGACAATCGAGCACCAGCACAGCGATGTTTCCCGTGAAACAATGGCACCGTTGACGAGCGCGGCGGCGACGTCAACGAACGCACCCGTCACGCACATGCCCATCGCTCACGACGCAGCGGCGGGCGCGGATTCGGGCATTGCAATCAAGAACACGCTCTCGGCCGACGATTTTCGTCGCATGATGAACCAGATGAAGGGCGGAGCGCCGACTAAATCCACGCAAGCTGCGGCCCCCGCTTCACCCATGCCAGCACCGACCGTGCCGGCCGAGCAGAATACGGATGGAGCCCCGCTCGCCGCGAACTCAAAATTTACCTTTGAGAACTTTGTCTACGGCCCCGAGAACAGCCATGCCTATCGCTCGGCACTCAAGTTTGCCGCCCTCGCGGACGAGCGCGGCACATGCACATCCCTGTTCATCTATGGCAAATCGGGGCTGGGCAAGACCCATCTGCTGCTCGCCATCAAAACGAGCTCGCCGAGAAGTCGCCCGAGATCAAGGTCAAGTATGCCAACTCCCAGGCATATCTGGACGACCTGATGACCGAGTTCGACCGTCAAAAGAAGAGCAACGCCCCCATCATGCAGGCGTACCACGGCGTGGACGTGCTCATCATCGATGACATCCAAAACATCATCGGCAAGCGCGCGAGTGTGGACTCTTTTTCCAGCTCATGGACGAGTTCATCCGCAACAACAAGAAGGTCGTCATCGCGGCAGACCGCGCCCCCAAGGACCTGAGCATGGACGAGCGTCTGACCAGCCGCTTCAACGCCGGAATGCTCTGCCTGGTCGCAGAGCCCAGCTACGAGATGAAATACAAGATCTTGCAGCGCTATTACGAGAACACCATCGTCGCCGCTCCCGAGGCGGGCGACGACTCGCTGCTGGCGGCCTATGGGGCGACGGCGGACACCTGACCGACGAGCACTTTAAACACATGGCCGAGGTCTCGGGCACCAACATCCGCGAAACTCGAGAGCTTTTGCGAGCGCTGCGCCGGCGAGGCGGGCGACCGTGAGCGCGAGGGCGGGGAGCTCACCTTTGACGATATCGACGCCATCGCCAGCCAGTACTTCGACACATCGGCCAAAAAGATCAACGTCCAGACGGTTCAGTCCGTCATCGAAGAGCAGTACGGCGTGACGCACGAGGAGCTCATCGGCCCGCGTCGCAACGCCAATATCGCCAAAGCACGCCATATCGCTATCTACCTGGCCATCGAGATGTGCGAAATGACGACCACGGCGGTGGGCGCCGAATTTGGCAACCGCAACCACTCGACCGTCAGCACGAGCTACAAAAAGGTCCAGAAGATGATCCAGGAAGACCGCACCGTCACCGAAGACCTCAAGTCGCTGCGCGATAAAATTACACTGCGCTCGTAGGGAAATAGAGACACCTGTTGAAAACTTGTCGAAACCACGGGCATAAGGTGTCTAAAACCCAACCCGCGGTGATGAAAAGTTTTGCGCAGGTTTTGAACGTGGAAAACCACCCCTGTTGCACACAGGCTGCTGTCGATTCTCTTTCTGGGTCTGACCTGCGTCTTTGGGAGTAATCAACAGTTTCGTCAGTGCTATTACTATTATTAAGATATTTATATCTATAGAAAGGTATTAAAAGATGAAGTTCACCGTCAGCCAGAGCTCGCTTACACAAGCCATCGGCGTCGTTATGAAGGGTGTCGCTTCGGCATCCACCTTCCCATCCTGTCGGGCGTGCTCGTCAAGGCCCAAGACGGCATCTTGGAATTCCAGACCTCTAACTACACCATCTCGATCCGTCATCGCATCGCGGCGCATGTCGAAGAAGAGGGCGAGATGGTTATCCCCTGTAAGATGCTCTCCAATATCACCAAGACCCTCCCCGATGCCCCGGTCACCTTTGAGCTGTCCGAGCGCCAGGTGCTGATTGGTTGCGAGAAGAGCTCTTTCCGCCTGAACACGCTTGATGCTAATGACTTCCCCGAGTTTCCGGCCTATGCCATCGAGAGCGCCGTGGAACTGCCGACCGATATCTTGTCCGAGATGGTCGGCCGCGTGTGGCGCGTCACCTCGACCGACAAGGCCCGCCCCATCCTGGGTGGCGTGCACATGAAGGTCGAGAACAACACCGTGCGCCTGGTGGCGACCGATTCCTTCCGTTTGGCCGTGTGCGATACGCAGGTCGAGACCTCGACCCTCGAAGGCTCCTTTGAGCTCAACGTTCCGGCTGACGCCTTTAACGACGCACTGAACATCATGGACAGCCAGGCGACCATCATGATCGGGGCTACCGACACCCAAGTCGTCTTCGAGGCCGGCAACACCACCTACGTGTCGCGCCGCATCGAGGGCGTGTACCCCAACTACAAGCAGCTCATCCCCGATTCGTGCGTGACGAGCGTCAAGATCGACGTCGCCGCCTTTAACGCCGCCCTCAAGCGCGTGGCCGTTATCGCGAGCGCCAACCCCGCCGTCAAGTTCGAGATCGATGTCGAGAACGGGCAGATGGGCCTGTCCTCCATCTCCAATGACCAGGACCTTGCGCAGGAGACGATCGATGTCGAGGCCGAGGGCGAGTCGGGTACCATCGCCTTCAACTACCACTACATCTTCGGCTGCCTCAATGCCCTGTCCAAGGAGAAGGAGATCACGCTGGAGCTCAAGAGCTACTCGCAGGCGGGCATCTTCAAGTCCTACGACAAGATCAACTACCTGTACCTGGTCATGCCGGTTCGCATCTAGCGCTGCGCCATGACCATGTTCGCCCGCGATCTTTCCGTCGCGCACTACCGCAGTTTTCGAGAGCTATCGTCTTGCCCTGGACGAGGGCGTGACGATACTTGCGGGGCCCAACGCGGCGGGAAAGACCAATCTCATAGAGGCGCTGCAGCTGCTGACGAGCGGCGCCTCGTTTAGGCATCCGACCGCAGCCGAGCTCGTCCATGATGGCGTGGGCTCGTGCAAGATCGAGCTGAGGCTCGAGGGCGACGGCCGCGTACTTGATATGGGGATTGAGCGCGGAGGACGGTAAACGCTCGTTTAGCCGCAACGGCAAGAGATGCTCTGCCGCCGGTGTGCGCGGGGTTCTGCCGAGCGTGCTGTTTTGCCCCGACCATCTGGACATGGTTAAGCGAGGCGCCAGTGTGCGCCGCGCCGCCCTCGACGACTTTGGCATGCAACTGAGCGCACGCTATGCCGATCTTGCGAGCACCTATGGTCGCTGCGTGACCCAGCGTAACGCCTTGCTCAAGGAGGCCTGGTGCTGCCGCGAGATGCTCGGCGCGTGGAACGATTCGATTGCCCGCGCGGGCGCGGCTCTGCTCGTGCACCGGTTGGCCCTGCTCGACCGGCTGGCGGGCCATGTGCGTACTGCCTACGGGCAAGTGGCGTCCGGTGAAGCCGCCAACGTGTCCTATGCGTCCACGCTGGGGGATTTGCCCCAGGTCGATGATCGCGAAGAGCTGAAGGGCTGGGCGTACGAGCGCATGCTGGCTGCCCTTGATGAGCACGCCGACAGAGGAATTCGCCGCGGCGTGACGTTGGTGGGACCGCATCGCGACGAGATTGAGTTTGCTGTGGCGGGTCGCTCCGCCCGTTCATTTGCCAGCCAAGGTCAGCAGCGAACGTTGGTTCTGGCCTGGAAGGTGGCGGAGGTGGCCGTGGCTCGCGATGTCCTGGGCACCGCCCCACTGCTGCTTTTGGACGACGTGATGAGCGAACTCGACGGCGAACGCCGCGGTGCTTCCTGCGGCTGATCGGCGATGATATCCAGACGGTCATAACCACGACCAACCTGGGGTACTTTACCGATGACCTGCTTGATCGAGCCAAGGTGGTGAGCATGGGTGAGACGTGCTAATTACGAGCGCGAGAGCGAAACGGTCGCCTCAGTGGCTTTTTGAACGCAGAACGCCAGCGCATCCTGGCGGCTGCGACCCCTGAGCGCCGTGCGCAGATGGAGGCCGCCGAGGAGTCGCGCGCGGTCTATCGCGCGTGGAACGCGGTGTGCTCGGGCACGCGCGAGGGGCGGCATGTGACGGGCCTGCGCTACCTGCCCGAGTCCAATGAGCTGCTGGTATATCTCGACTCGCCCTCGTGGACGCAGGAAATGACGTTGTTGCGCGAGATCATCCGCGCGCGCATGGAGCGCGCCGGTGCGCATGTGGATGGCCTGGTGTTCAAAACCACCGCGCCCGGTCACACGCCGCCCGCCGCCAAGGAGCGCCTTCGCCCAGCGGCGACCGAGCGCCCGCCGGCCCCACACGCCGACCTCAGCGATGCCGAGCGCACCGAGATTGAGCGCCAAGTGGCGCCCATCGAAGACCAAAAACTGCGCGAGGCCCTCGAGAACGCCATGAGAGCCAGTGCCGAGTGGGCCAAGGCGTGCAAAGCAAAAAAGAGCCTTAAATCGCATCTGGTGGCCTTGTAGAGCCAAATACCCTCGTTCCCGAGGGTATTTTTTACGATAAACTAGTAAGGCTGTACACATTTTTCTTGACTGAAGGAGGACGTGTGGCAAACGAAAACGATTACGATGGCGGCGAGATTAAGATTCTCGAAGGTCTCGAGGCCGTTCGTAAGCGCCCGGGCATGTATATCGGCTCGACGAGCGCCAGCGGTCTGCATCACCTGGTGTGGGAGATCGTTGACAACTCCGTCGACGAGGCCATGGCCGGTTTCTGCACCGAGATCCAGGTGACGGTCCACGCCGACAACTCCATCACGGTCGTCGACAACGGGCGCGGTATCCCCGTCGACGAGCACCCTGTTAAAAAGATCCCGACGCTCGAGGTCGTCATGACGATTTTGCACGCCGGCGGTAAGTTCGATAATTCGGCCTATAAAGGTCTCGGGCGGCCTGCACGGCGTTGGCATCTCCGTCGTCAACGCACTGTCCAAGCGCGTGGTCGTTCAGGTTCGTCGCGACGGCAACACCTACGAGATGGAGTTCTCGCGCGGCAAGACCGTCAAGAAGATGGAGGTCGTGGGCACCTCGGATTCGACGGGCACCACCGTCACCTTCTGGCCCGACGACGAGATCTTCGAGACCTGCATTTACGATTTCGATACGCTGCACAACCGTCTGCAGGAGACGGCGTTCCTCAATAAGAACCTCAAAATCGTGCTGACTGACGAGCGCGAGTCTACTCCCCACGTGGAGGAGTTTTGCTACGAGGGCGGCATCATCGACTTCGTCAAGTTCCTTAACGAGGGCAAGGACGTCCCCGAGGCCTTTAAGGAGCCTATCTACATCGAGGGCAAATCGGACCCGGACGCACCTGTGGCCAAGATGGGCGAGGTTGAGGTTTCCCTGCAGTGGAATAGCGGCTACGGCGAGAACGTCATGTCGTTTGCCAACGACATCTACACCCCCGAGGGCGGCATGCACCTTGAGGGCTTCCGCACCGCGCTCACCCGCGTGATCAACGACTATGCGCGCAAGCAGAACCTGCTCAAGGAAAAAGACGCCAATCTGACCGGCGACGATGTGCGCGAGGGCCTTTCGGCCGTTATCTCGGTCAAGCTGCCCGATCCGCAGTTTGAGGGCCAGACCAAGGCCAAGCTCGGCAGCTCCTATATGCGCGCGCTGACGCTCAAGATCGTGACCGACGGCCTCGCCGATTACTTGGAGGAGCATCCCAAGCCCGCCCGCGAGATCGTCAAGAAGGCGCAACAGGCCTGCAAGGCGCGCAACGCCGCCCGCAAGGCGCGCGAAGCGACCCGTCGCAAGAGCCTGCTCGAGACGGCGTCCCTGCCCGGTAAGCTCGCTGACTGCTCGGTGCGCGATGCCGAGCTGACCGAGCTCTTCATCGTAGAGGGCGACTCGGCAGGCGGTTCGGCCAAGGACGGCCGTCGCCGAGACATCCAGGCGATTCTGCCCCTGCGCGGCAAGATTTTGAACGTCGAGCGCGTTGGTGACCATCGCGCGTTCTCGAGTGACACCATCCAGTCGCTGATTACCGCGATCGGCTGCGGCGTCACGACGAGTGCCGGCGACGGCGGCGATTTCGATATCACCAAGGCGCGCTACCACAAGATCATCATCATGACCGATGCAGACGTCGACGGCGCGCATATCCGCATCCTGCTGCTGACGTTCTTCTACAAGTACATGCGTCCGCTGATCGATGCCGGCTACGTCTATGTTGCCTGCCCGCCCATCTTTGGCATTAAGGTGCGCAACAAGATCCACTACGTGTATCCCAACGGCCGCCAGCCCGAAGACGAGATCCTGCGCGATACCATCCAGAGTCTGGGCCTGAACCCCGATGATAACGACGAGGACGGCAAGGCCAAGGACGGCAAGATCACCAAAAAGCGCAAGGGCTATACCGTCCAGCGCTACAAGGGCCTGGGCGAGATGGACCCCAAACAGCTTGCCTCGACGACGATGGACCCAAAGACCCGCATTCTGCAGCGTGTGTCGATCGAGGACGCCGTGGTGGCGGACCGCGCCGTGCGCGAGCTGATGGGTTCCGAGGTCGGCTATCGCCGCGAGTACATCGAGAAGCATGCACATGATGCACGATTCTTAGATGCCTAACCTGTTCGGCTTTCCCAGCCACCGCACCTTCGCCCTCAATCGTCGGTCGCGTACCCAAGTACGTTTCCCTCCTCTTTCGGGCGAATCTGCGGCACCTGGAAAAGCCGTCTCCGTGGTAGGGAACTAATTAGACCACGCAAACCATGAGGAGGTAACGTGGCAGACGATATCAACAATAACGAGGGTATGGACGAGGCCGGCGATGCCGGTATGCCCGATGATCTGAAGCGCCTGCTTGCCCGTGCTGAGCAGGGCGAGGACGGCGATCCGGACGCCTATAACCCCGATGCCGATGATGATGAGGAAGAGGACGACGACGGTGAGCTCGAGGAGAGCTTTGGCGAAGTCGATCGTGGTGCCTCGGCCGGCGAGGACATCAACGGCGGCCAGCTCCAGATTTCGGAGTTCGGTCGCGAGATGAAGCAGTCGTTCATCGAGTATTCGATGTCGGTTATCACAGCGCGTGCCCTGCCGGACGTGCGCGACGGCTTAAAGCCGGTACACCGCCGCATCCTGTACGCGATGAACGAGAGCGGCATCTCCCCAAACCGCCCACACAAAAAAGTCGGCCTGGACGGTCGGCGAAGTTATCGGTAAGTACCACCCGCACGGTGACTTTGCGGTCTACGAGGCCATGGTCCGCCTGGCGCAGTGGTTCTCCATGCGCACGCCGCTCATCGACGGTCACGGCAACTTCGGTAACATCGACGGCGACGGCGCGGCGGCCATGCGTTACACCGAGAGCCGCCTGGCAAGGCCCGCCATGGAACTGCTGCGCGACCTGCAGAAGGATACCGTCGACTGGCAGCCCAACTACGACGAATCGCTCGCCGAGCCCGTGGCGCTGCCTGCGCGCTTCCCCAACCTGCTGGTTAACGGCAGCCAAGGCATCGCCGTCGGCATGGCCACCAACATCGCCCCGCATAACCTCACCGAGGCGATCGAGGCCACCTGCTACCTGATCGACAACCCCGCACGCCACCGTCGACGAGCTCATGCAGATCATGCCCGGTCCGGACTTCCCCACCGGCGCATCATCATGGGCAGCGCCGGCATTAAGCAGAGCTACGAGACCGGTCGCGGCTCCATTACCGTGCGCGCAAGGCACACGTGGAGTCCACCAAGACCGGCCGCAGCCGCTTGGTCTTTACCGAGATTCCCTACATGGTCAACAAGGGCACCCTGCAGGAGAAGATCGCCCAGCTCGTCAACGACAGGCGCATCGAGGGCATCTCGGATATGCGCGATGAGTCCAACCAGAAGGGCATCCGTCTGGTCATCGAGCTCAAGAAGGGCGTCATTCCGCAGGTCGTGCTCAACAATCTGTATAAGTACACCTCGCTGCAGACGACCTTTGGCGCCAACAACCTGGCACTCGTCAACGGCGTTCCCAAATGCCTGAGCCTGCGCGAGATGCTGCAGCACTACATCGACCACCAGGTCGACGTCCGTTACCCGCCGCACCCGCTTCGACCTTAAGAGGCCCAGGCCCGCGCGCATATCCTCGAGGGTTACCTGATGGCTCTCGACCATATCGACGAGGTCATTAGCATCATCCGCTCCTCGCAGACCGACTCCGAGGCCAGCAGCCGCCTGATCGAGCGCTTTGGCTTTACGCCCGAGCAGACCACGGCCATCCTCGAGATGAAGCTGCGCCGCCTGACCGGCCTGGAGCGCGACAAGATCCAGGAAGAGCTGGACGGCTTGCGCCGCGCCATCGCCTACTACGAGGACCTGCTGGCGCACGAGGAGAAGATTCTGGGCGTCATCAAGGAGGAGATGCGTGAGATCTCGAAGAAGTTCGGCGACAAGCGCCGCACCGAGATCAGCCAGGTTGAGAAGGACCTGGACGTCGAGGACCTCATCGCCGACGAGGACATGGTCGTGACCATCACCCACACCGGCTATGTCAAGCGCATCCCGGTGGCTGCCTACCGCGCCCAGAAGCGCGGCGGCAAGGGCGTGTCGGGCGTCAACCTCAAAGAGGACGATGTCATCGATGAGATGTTCATCGCGTCCACGCACGAGTACGTGCTGTTCTTCTCGAGCAAGGGCAAGGTCTATCGCCTGAAGGTGCACGAGCTGCCGGTGGGTACGCGCCAGGCGCGCGGTACCGCGATCGTCAACCTGCTGCCCTTCGAGGAGGGCGAGAAGATCGCGAGCGTCATCAGCTGCCGCGAGTTCCCGGCCGACGAGTACCTGATGTTTGCCACCAAGAGCGGCATGGTCAAGAAGACCGTGATGAGCGCATATGACCGCAGCCGCCGCGACGGTCTGATCGCTATCAACCTGCGCGACGACGACGCGCTGCTGAACGTGCGCCGCGTGCGCGAGGGTGACAAGATCATCCTGGCCACCACCGCGGGCAAGGCGATCATGTTCTCCGAGGAGCAGGTGCGCGCCACCGGCCGCGATACCAGCGGCGTTCGCGGTATCGGCATGAAGGACGGCGTGAGCGTTCCTGGGCATGGAAGTCACTAACGGCAACGGTGATCTGTTCGTCATCACCGAGCGCGGCTACGGCAAGCGCACGCCGGTTGCGGACTACCCGGAGCAGAATCGCGGCGGCCAGGGCGTCTACACCATCCAAATGACCGAGCGTAAGGGCAACCTCGCGGCCATGAAGACGGTGGGCCCGCAGCACGAGTTGTTCATCGTGACGGAGGGCGCGACGGTCATTCGCGTCAAGACCGATGAGATTAGCCAGACTGGCCGCGCTACCCAGGGCGTCAAGATGATGACCGTCGACGACAACGACCGCATCTGCGCCGTAGCCCGCATGACGGCCGCCAAGGAGAAGCCCGAAGGCGAAGGCGCCGAGGCCGCAACCGACGCCGAAGAGGCCCCAGTCGACCTAGGCGACGGCAACGACATGCCAGAGGATCTCCTAGACGAGTAAGAGGAACTAGCTGGTAGAAAATATCAGACCCCATATATCGGCGGTCGGCGCACTGCGCGCCGACCGCTTTTTGACAATCTTGAACCTCGCGTCGGCCCCGGCTGCCCGGCGGCATGCGAAGTCGATCGCGAGTTCCGCACGAGCCGGAGAGCACTTAATGTGCTCTCCGTGCGAGCAGGACTGTCCGAGCAGGCGACTTCGCATG
>ENA-OQAL01000395-OQAL01000395.1-human-gut-metagenome-genome-assembly--contig:-NODE-395-length-10345-cov-1.252006_pt1 | contig 10345 bp, 14 predicted proteins | sample MGYA00242491_ERZ504519 | MGnify/ENA primary metagenome ERZ504519 (study PRJEB26092, sample SAMD00036260) | human gut metagenome | host: Homo sapiens | study: EMG produced TPA metagenomics assembly of... | reverse complement strand
TATTTCATTGACCTATAAATATCTCCTTTTTAGCCGTACCCCTTCATAATAACAAAGAAAAACATCTCAATCGTTCCTGAGATGTTTTTTCGTGATATTTTATGATAATATTTATGAATGTATTTTAAATCTCGTCTTCTGATCCAACAATTATACAAATTCTTGCACCGCTGTCAACACTTCCAACTTCATATTCTGGATTCTTAAAAATAACTTTTTCAGATCCTGTCCTAAATCTTTACTTTCTACTATGATCTTTGTATGTGTTAAAACACCCTGTCTGTTTTGTTCTTACAGATCCTACACTGTATCCGTCACTTGCCAGTTTATCTTTCCATCTTCCTGCAAGTCCTGAGATTCTTGTTGAATTCTGAATCTCGATCGTTATATTCTTTGAAGAAGATGCTGAACTATCAGATTTGGTTGTTGTTGACTTTGCTTCTGTTGTGCTCAATGCCGAACTTAAGTCTCCTTCTTCTGATAACATCTCATCAAAGACTCTCTTGGCTTCTTCTGTATCTAATTCAAACTTTCCATTGATTCTGTTCCATCTAACACTTTGAAATTTAACTTCTTATCCTTAATTCCATGCATTCTCTCAAGACTTGTCGCTGCTTCTTCATAAGAAGCATCTGTCTTCACCGCATCAAAATAATTCTGTGCATATTCACGATATTCGGATAATGTCTTATCATTCAATGCAGATGCAACTGCCACGCAGATCTCTCCTGTAATTTCTGCCTGCTTGTTCTTATCTGTAAAAATATCACTCTCACTTAATAATGAATAGATTGCTGTTCCATTCAGGCTGTTCTCCCCAGCACTTAATGTTACATATTTATCTGTAGAATCTGTATAAGCCATTGCTTCATCAAATTCTATTTTGACATCTCCTGCCTGATTCATCAGTTTCACAAACTTCTTATGTGATATCAGTTCATAGGAATTAATAGAAATTCCCAGTGTCTTCTCAACCTGCTGTCTTAACAACTTTCCATTCTTTCCTGTTGCTTTGATCACATCTGCAACCGTCGCTTTGCTAACGCTAGTTCCAAGTGTCTGTTCGACTGCCTGTTTTCCCTTCTTCGTCAATGTAAGATTCATATCTTGTCTAAGTGGTACAAAAATCATCTCCTGATTCTTGTTATGATATATTCGGATCACAATGGAATTTCCTGTCTGGATCATTCCAACGTCTACTCTTCTTTGCTTTCTTCTTTTAACTGCTTTGCGATTTCTGCTTCTTGTCTTTCTTTAATTTATCTGAAAAATATGTCTTAAAATCCAAAAAAGCTTGCAACTCCACCGATGGCTGTCACCAGTATCACTGCAAGAATCCTGGCAAATATGGGCTTTGGCACCTAATTTATTTTTCTTCTTCTCTGCCATGTTCCTGCTCCTTCCGTTTCTAAACTTTGTTTAGTATAACAAATTATTCGATTTATTTCAACAATCCTCTATGTTATAATTCTGTATAATCGCCTTAATATTTTCTTAATCTGCAACATTTCTCATCGTTGATCAGATCGATCATATCAAGTGCTAAGAAATTTTATAAGATTTACGAGGTATTTTCTATGAAACAGTACTCATCACTGGCAGTTCCAGAGGAATCGGACGTGAAACTGCCATATATTTTGCACAACAAGGATGGAACGTGATCATCCACGGCTTCCACCATCCTGAAAAACTAGAATCCCTAAAAAATGAAATTCTTGAAAAGAACGTGTCTTGCTTATCTTTTTGTGGAGATATCAGTGATCCTTCTTTTGTAGACGAAATGATCAAACAGTCCCTCCTTACTTTTTCTAAGATCGACTGTCTTGTAAATAATGCCGGAATCTCTCTGGTGGGATTATTTACAGATGCAACGATAGATGATTGGAATCTGATGATCAACACAAATTTAACTTCTGTTTTTACAACCTGTAAAAATATCGTTCCCCATATGCTTCATCACCATGAGGGAAAGATCATCAATATTTCTTCCATCTGGGGAGATGCCGGCGCTTCCTGTGAGGTTTTATATTCTACAACAAAAGGTGGTATCAATGCTTTTACAAAGGCTCTGGCAAAAGAGGTTGCTGCAAGCAATATTCAGGTAAATGCGATCGCTTTTGGGATGATCGATACGGAGATGAATGCGGAGTTGACGAAGAAGATCTTGCCTTGATCAAAGAAGAAATCCCTGCGGACTTATATTGCCAGTCCAAAAGAAGCGGCACAGATGGTTTATCATGTGGCAACGTCCCCTGCTTATATGACAGGACAGGTTATTACATTCTCTGGGGGATGGTATTAAATTTTAATTTGCTGGTTTGATGACGGAAATTATTGGTGGAATATTATAAAAAGGGTTATCTGTCTGCGACGCGCTCTCGCTCGACTCACACGCAGCTGTACTAAGCTCCTGAATGGTCTAACGACCATCCACTCACTAAGTGCAGGCGTGTTCCTACGGTCTCAGACAGATAACCCTTTTTATAATATTCAATAATTTACGTAATCGAAACCACTACCGAATGTGTATGGAGAATGATCTTGGATGTAAATTAGTTTTTTCAAGACAGAAGATAAGTGTTTTATTATACTCCTAAACATCCCAACAAATCGGTGTTGTTTAAGCCCTTTTATCTTCAGTTAGCGAATGCAAAACTTATCAACCAGTATCGTTTAACATACACACCCTGTAGTGATTTGAATAGCGTTCCGTTGTATGAGATAGAAATAAGATAAGAACAAATATTTATAATATATCGGTGGCAACGATTAGCAGATTTAAGAGCGTTTTTTTTTACAAATCGCTGATCCGCGCCTGTTCCTTTGATAACTTCCTCGCTGCGAGCCAAAAATGCCCGCAGCTACGGTCAAACAATCAACCACAGGGCGCTGCGAATTTTGTAAAAAACGCACTTAAAATCTGCTAATCGTTGCCACCGATATATTATAAATATTTGTTCTTATCTTATTTCTATCTCATACATGAAACACTATTACAAATCACAATTTCATGCTTAACTGTATCCGTTTTTTTATCTATATCTACACTGACAACTACAACATCCACAACATCTCCAACACTAACTACTTCTAATGGATGTTTGATAAATCGATCTGCCATCTGTGAGATATGCACCAATCCATCCTGATGCACTCCAATATCTACAAATGCTCCAAAATCGATGACATTACGAAACTGTTCCTTTTTAATTTCATTCCTGGTTTCAGATCTTTCATTTCTAATACATCTGTTCTTAAGATTGGTTTTGGAAGATCTTCTCGTGGATCACGTCCTGGCTTTTCCAGTTCTTTTACGATATCTTTCAACGTGATCTCTCCGATTCCAAGTTCTTCGGATAATTTCTTGTAATCTGTGATCTTACTGCTGATTCCTTTGAATCCTTCTTGGGATAGTTCTTTTGTTGAATATCCTAGGCTCTTTAGTAACATTCCTGTTTCTTTGTATGTCTCTGGATGTACTCCTGTTGCATCGAGTGGCTCATCACCTCCAGATACTCTTAGGAATCCTGCGCATTGTTCAAAGGCTTTGGGTCCTAGTTTAGCTACTTTTAATAGCTGTTTTCTGTTCTTGAACGTTCCATTTTCTTCACGGTAGGCTACGATATTTTTTGCTACAGCCTTGGACACACCGGATACATATTCTAAAAGAGATGCTGAAGCTGTATTTAAATCGACTCCGACTTTATTTACTGTTGCTTCAACGACTCCACCTAAAGCTTCGGTAAGCTGTTTTGGTTCATATCGTGCTGATACTGTCCGACTCCAATGGCTTTTGGTTCGATCTTTACTAATTCTGCCAGTGGATCTTGTACTCGTCTTGCGATGGATGTCGCACTTCTTTGTCCTACATCGAAATTTGGGAATTCCTCGGTCGCAAGTTTACTTGCTGAGTATACAGACGCCCCTGCTTCATTTGTAATCACATACTGTACTGGTTCTTTGATCTCTTTTTAACATATCAACAACGATCTGTTCAGATTCTCTGGATGCTGTTCCATTTCCAATTGAGATCAGTGTGATCCCATATTTCTTGATGAGTGCCTTGACAACTTTTTTGGCCTCTTCCACTTTATTCTGTGGTGCTGTCGGATAAATGACGACTGTATCTAATACTTTTCCTGTTGCATCGACCACTGCTAATTTGCATCCAGTACGAAATGCAGGGTCCCATCCAAGGACGACCTGTCCTGCGATCGGTGGCTGCATAAGAAGTTGTGCTAAGTTCTTTCCAAAGACTTTGATCGCTTCTGTACTTGCATTTTCAGTCAGTTCATTTCTGATATCACGTTCAATCATGGTGCGATCAAACGTTTATAGCTGTCTTCAATCGCTGCAAATAAGGCTTTTGTTGTATTGGGATTCTTCCTTGTTATGATCTTCCTTGCAAGATATGATGCGATCTTTTGCATGTCTGGCTCAATCTTTACCTGAAGAATTCCCTCTTTTTCTCCGCGATTGATCGCAAGAATACGGTATCCTGCAATCTTTTCAATCGGTTCTTCAAAATCATAATACATCTCAAATACAGAAGATTCTTCTGGTTTCTTCGCTGAGGATGTGATTTTTCCGTAATCCCCATGTTGCCTTACGGATCCATGTACGGTATTCCGCATCATCTGCAATGTGCTCTGCAATAATATCATTTGCACCTTTTAATGCATTCTTCTACTTGTCTTTACATCTTTTTCCTCATTGATAAACGCTTTGGCTTCTTTCTCTAATGGCTCTTTTGTCATTTGTAAAGAATCAGATTAGCTAACGGCTCTAACCCCTTTTCCTTTGCGATCACTAGCTCTGGTACGTTTTTTCTGCTTATATGGACGGTACAAATCTTCCACTGCTACCAGTGTCTTCGCTTCTTCAATCTGCTTTGCCAGTTCCTTTGTAAGTTTACCTTGTTCTTCGATATTTTTCTTGATCGCTTCTTTGCGCTCTTCTAAATTTCTTAAATATAATAATCTACTCATGGAAATTACGAAGTGTCTCGTCATCTAATGATCCTGTCATTCTTTCGGTATCTGGCAATGAAGGGAATCGTGTTACCTTCATCGATCAGTTTGATCGTTGTCTCTACCTGTCCTCGTCTGATTCCTAGCTCTTCTTGTAAAATCTTAATAATATCCATATCTTCACCTTATAAATCTACTTCGATCGTCTGTCCTTTTGGTACGAACTGGCGATATTTAACTCCTGCCATATCAAACATCTTCTTTGATGCCTTTGTCGTATCACTGCCTGCATATTTATCCTGCATATAGATAACTTCTTTCATACCGCTTTGAATGATAGCTTTTGCACATTCATTGCACGGAAATAATGTTACATAAACACGCGCTCCGTCAAGTGAGCCTCCACCATAGTTCAAAATGGCATTTAATTCTGCGTGACATACATAAAAAAAATATTTGGTATGAAGAGGATCTCCTTCTCTCTCCCAAGGCATATCATCATCGTTGCATCCTATTGGCATTCCGTTATAACCAACTGACAAAATCTTATTATGATCATTTACAAGGCAAGCCCCTACCTGTGTATGATCATCTTTTACTTCTCTGGGCAGATAAAATGGCAATTCCCATAAAATACTGATCCCAGGAGATATAATCTTTACGTTTCATTGTACATATTCCTTTCTGAATCTTTGTAGATATATTTTGTCATGTTTCTACGATATCGTCAACTTTTGATTTGTGGAGTAGTTTGATGAACTGAAGTTATTGGTGGAATATTATAAAAAATGGTTATATGTCTGCGACGCGCTCTCGCTCGACTCACTACGCAGCTGTACTAAGCTCCTGAATGATCTTACGATCATCCACTCGCTAAGTGCAGGCGTGTTCCTACGGTCGCCCGACATATAACCATTTTTTATAATATTCAATAATTTCAGTATAAATATAGAAATCCAATATCGTTTAACATACACATTTGTGGTGATTTGAATAGCCGTCTGTGTATATGAGAAAAACGAAATCATAGTATAAAAGATCCAGAACCATTGAAATTTTGCCGTCGTTTTTGAACGGTTCGCAGCAAACTTGCAATGTCATTAAGTTAAGAAAAACAGAGATAAAAGATAAGTTTAAATTTATCTTTATCTCTGTTTTTATATATTGACAAACTCAGGATAAAGAGTGATGTATTAGGTAGGAGGTGAATGATTATGAAGTATGCACAGAAAGTAAAAAACGTTATTTAACTATATTAAATGATATGGCTAAAAATCGAGATTCGTATGTTAAAAATCCAGGAAAAGATTTACAAGAAAAAGGAAACTATCCTTTCAAGATACCATTAATACGATTGTTACTTATGATGCTGGCAGCATTGGCCGTTGCATAAAAACGCTACATTCCAAAAGTTGAAAAACTCCAACTACTTCTGCATTTCTTCAACAGCAAAAAAATTAAAATTGTCTGCATTTCAAACTCTTTTTTACAGATTTAATGACCCGTTTCCAGATAAAACTTTGTATCATCTTCATATTTTATCTGTTGATGGTACTGGTGTCACGGTCCCTATGGACAGAATAAATGAAAATAAAGAATACGCACGCGTACGTACCAATAAAGACTGTACCCGACCTGCTTATCAGTTTCATGTTTCCTGTATCTATGATCTTATCAATGAAAGATACTGTGATGCTTATATCGAACCTTTTCGAACACATAGTGAAACTCACGTATTTTCTGTGATGTTGGAACGTAAAAATTTTCCGCAGAAAGCTCTGTTTATCGCAGACCGTGGCTATGAAAGTTATCTGCTGATGGCACAGATCCAACATGATGGAAACTATTTCCTGATCCGTGCAAGAGAAGATTTTGGACAGGGCAGTATGATCAAAGGATATCCATTTCCAAGAGATGGTACTTTTGATAAAACAGTTACCTATATTTTATACGAAAACACAAAACAAAAGGACAAAAGCTAATCCAGAGCTTTATAAAAGGGTCGCTACAAGAAATTCACCCTATTTTATAAACAAAGAACACCCTTATGTAAAAATGACATTGCGTTTTGTGATGATCGTACTTCCGAATGGACAGAAAGAATGTCTGATCACGAATCTGCCAGCAAATAAAATTTCCACCAGAAACACTAAAAAAAACTTTATTGTATACGCTGGAAAATAGAAACATCTTTTCGTTTGATCAAGTATTCTGCCAATCTTCTGGAATTTCATTCAAAAAAATAGAGTTTTTGCAACAGGAGATATGGGCCAAGATGATCTTTTATAACTTTACGACCACGATCACCCAACATTTGCGATATAAAAGAGATCGTGGAAAGTATCAATATAAGCCGAATATGACCAATGCACTCCAAATGTGCAAGGACTATCTCCGAAATGCAAAAACTCCAAATGATGTAGAAGGACATATATTAATGGAAATGACTCCGATCAGGGATGGACGATCGTTTAAACGAGATAAGTCCAGACATCAGAGTGTTTTTACCACTTTCAGACACAACTAACATCAACTTTAATATAATCTTTTTGTAGGCAGAAATCAATCTGTCTTTTTTGGAATGCAGAAAATAAAAATCTCACCAACAGACATAATGAATATCTGTTGATGAGATAACAATACTGATTCTTAACTTAATGACATTGCAGCAAACTTGGTCGATTGTTTGAGCGTCAAAGATTACTGATTTTAGTACCCTTAAGCGCGAGTTATCGAAGGAAAGTTTGCGAATCAGCGACCGTTCAAAACGGCGAGCAAAATTTCTGGTCTGGATCTTTTATACTATGATTTCGTTTTCTCATATACATTCGAACACTACGTCAAATTACTTGTTGTTATTCTTCTCAGCTTCCTGCATCTTCATAGCACGAACTTTTAAAGGAAGTCCAAATAATGTAATAAATCCATCCGCATCATGATGATCATACATATCACCAGTGTGAAAGATGCTAAAGATTCGTTGTATAAGCTGTATGGAGAAGTAGTTCCAGCCTTGATGATATTCCTTTGTAAAGTTTTGAATTTAACTTCACCTGTTACATACTGCTGAGTAGATGTAACGAAATGCCTGGATTGCTTCACGAAAGTGGTGTGAACCATTTTCCTTCGTATACAACCTGAGCCATCTGGCTTCCAAGTTTCTTCTTAGCTTCCATTGTTTCACGGTCAAGGATTAATTCTTCTAACTGATCGTGAGCTGCCATTAAGATTGTTCCACCTGGAGTTTCATATACACCACGGGATTTCATTCCTACAACACGGTTCTCAACGATATCAACGATACCGATACCATTTTCACCACCAAGACGGTTTAATTCAGTGATGATCTCAGAAACTTTCATTTCTTTTCCGTTTAATGTTTTAGGAACACCAGCTTCAAATGTCATAGTAACTTCTGTATCTTTATCTGGAGCGTTTTCTGGAGCTACTCCTAAAACAAGCATGTTGTCGTAGTTTGGTGCTAAAGAAGGATCTTCTAATTCAAGACCTTCGTGACTGATATGCCATAAGTTACGGTCACGGCTGTAGCTGTGGCTTGCGTCAAATGGAAGGTGGATTCCGTGTGCTTCACAGAATTCGATCTCATCTTCAGAGTGCATTGTCCATACATCTGTCATACGCCATGGAGCAATGATCTTGATGTCTGGAGCTAATGCTTTGATACCAAGTTCGAAACGGATCTGGTCATTTCCTTTCCTGTAGCACCGTGGCAGATTGCAACAGCATTTTCTTTTCTGGCGATTTCAACTAATTTCTTAGCGATTGCTGGACGAGCCATAGATGTTCCAAGAAGATACTGATGTTCGTATACAGCACCAGCTGTACGCATGGCATGATATAGTTATCGCAGAAATCATCAACGATATCTTCGATATATAATTTAGATGCTCCGGATAATTTTGCTCTTTCATCAAGTCCATCTAATTCGTTACCCTGTCCACAGTTAACACAGCAACAGATAACTTCATAGTCAAATGTTTCCTTAAGCCAAGGAATCAGAGCTGTAGTATCAAGACCTCCGGAATATGCTAAAACAACTTTTTCTTTCATGAAATAAATCCTCCTAAGTGTATATTGACGGGATGTTTTCCTATTATATATAGGATCTGATATTGAAAATCCCGTATGTTCATATAAATATTTGCTTGTTTACTAATATACGTTATATTTACATCTTTTGCAAGGATTATTTTCGAAAATAATGAATATTTATAATATAAAAATGAATAAAATGAAAAATAAATTGCATATTTATACAAAACTATTGCATATTTTAAAATTCAGTTGTATACTTATGAACAATGATTAAAAAAATAACCTACATTATAAAGAGAAGGACAAGGAGATTAACATGATCAAAGCAGGAATCATTGGATCCACAGGTTACGCAGGACAAGAACTTGTAAGAATCCTTACACAGCATAAAGATGCAGAGGTTGTATGGTATGGATCCAGAAGTTATATAGACCAGAAATATTATGAAGTATTTAGAAATATGTTCCAGATCGTTGATGACAAATGTCTGGATGATAACATGGATGAGCTTGCATCTAAAGTGGATGTGATCTTTACAGCAACACCGCAGGGACTTTGTAGTTCTTTAGTATCAGAAGAAATCTTATCTAAAGTTAAGATCATTGATCTAAGTGCGGACTTCCGTATTAAAGATGTAAATCGATATGAAGAATGGTATGGGATCAAACATCAGAGTCCAGAATTTATTGATGAGGCAGTTTATGGACTTTGCGAGATCAATCGTGAAGATATCAAGAAAGCACGACTGATTGCTAACCCAGGATGCTATCCAACATGTTCTACATTATCCATTTATCCAATGGCGAAAGAAGGACTCATTGAGATGAACAGTGTGATCATCGATGCTAAATCAGGAACATCCGGAGCTGGACGTGGTGCGAAAGTCAATAACTTATATTGTGAAGTAAATGAAAATATCAAAGCATATGGAGTTGCAACTCACAGACATACGCCAGAGATCGAAGATCAGTTAAGCTATGCATCTGGAGAAGAAGTATTATTAAACTTCACACCACACTTAATTCCAATGAACCGTGGAATTTTAGTGACAGCATATGCAACACTTAAGAAAGATGTAAGTTACGAAGAAGTGAAAGCAATCTACGACTCTTATTATAAGAATGAAAAATTCGTCAGAGTGTTAGATAAAGATGTCTGCCCTGAGACAAGATGGGTAGAGGGAAGTAACTATGTGGATGTCAACTTTAAGATCGATAAACGTACAAACCGTATTATCATGATGGGTGCCATGGACAACCTTGTAAAAGGTGCAGCTGGACAGGCCGTACAGAACATGAATCTTATGTTTGGATTAAAAG
>ENA-OQAL01000394-OQAL01000394.1-human-gut-metagenome-genome-assembly--contig:-NODE-394-length-10381-cov-1.308758_pt1 | contig 10381 bp, 13 predicted proteins | sample MGYA00242491_ERZ504519 | MGnify/ENA primary metagenome ERZ504519 (study PRJEB26092, sample SAMD00036260) | human gut metagenome | host: Homo sapiens | study: EMG produced TPA metagenomics assembly of... | reverse complement strand
CGGACGGGTCAGCAGCCTTCTGCTCGTTCGGTTCAGCATTCGGCTTCTCACGCGGCTCAACAGCCCACTGCTCGTACGGCCCAGCCTGCAGGCGTACCCGCTTTAAGCAGCAGGCACCTACCCAGCGAACTCAGGTCCCTCAATCGCATTCGCATCACGCTCGCGGTTCGCATGGCGTTGCTCCGGCGACCCGCTCGAGCTACAACACGCATGCTCGTCGCGGTGCTCAAAAGAAAAGCTCCCCGGTGCCTATGATTATCGGCGTTGTGGTGGCGGTGCTCGCGCTTGCTGCGATCGCTTTCTTTGTCGTGCCGGCCGTCAAGGGCTTCTTTGCCGGTGAGGATACGAAGGTCACGGCTGGTCAGCAGGTTACGGTGACCATTCCCGATGGTGCTTCAGGCGATACGATCGCCTCGATTCTCTCCGAGAACCATATCGTTGAAAATCCCAAGGATTACTATGCGGCGGTGAAAAAGCTCAACGCCGATATGTCGCTCAAGCCCGGTGATTATTCGTTCACCACACTCATGGATGCGACCAAGGTTGTTCAGCAGCTCATGGAAGGCCCCAACGCGGGCTCCAGTGCGCTGACTATCCCTGAGGGCCTGACGGTCGATCAAGTCGCCGACCGTGTGGCCCAGGCCTACGACAGCATCTCTAAGGAAGACTTCCTCAACCAGGCCAAGGCCTCCAACTACGTGGACGACTATAGCTTCCTTAAGGGCGCCGCCAACGATTCGCTCGAGGGTTTCTTGTTCCCCAAGACCTATTCGTTGGGTGATTTGCCGACGGCCGATGGCGTGATTCGCGCTATGCTCGATCAGTTTAAGACCGAGTACAAGTCGCTTGACTTTGCGAGCTGCGAAGCCAAGATCAAGGAACGCTACGGTGTGGAGATGTCCGACTACGACATCGTCAATTTGGCCTCTATCGTTGAGCGCGAGGGCCTCAACGCCGACCAGCGCGCGCACGTGGCCTCGGTCTTCTACAACCGTCTTGCCGGCAAGCTCGATGGTCTGCGCTATCTCAACAGCGATGCGACCATGATGTATGTCACCGGTGGCGAGGTTACCGCCGACGACCTGCAGAGCGATAGTCCGTATAACACCTATAAGCACGAGGGCCTGCCGCCCACGCCCATCTGCTCTCCGTCGCTCGAGGCACTCAAGGCCACGCTTGAGCCGACCGACTCCGATGACCTGTATTTCTACATTACGCAGGACGAGGAGTACTTCTCGCAAACCTACGAAGAGCATCAACAGTCTTGGAATTAGCATGATGGATTTTTCAGCCCCAAACGTTACGGTTGCCTCGGTCGATCGCATCGACCTTGATACCCTTTGGGCCGACGGCAAACGCGCCATTCTGCTCGATCGCGATAACACCCTGGTGCCGCGCGACACCGAGCAGGTTCCCGCCGCGGTTTCCGCTTGGCTCGATACCGCCCGCGCCAAAGGCTTTAAGCTGTGCATGGTGTCCAACAACTGGCATCGCGACCAGGTCATGGCATCAGCACGCGAGCTGGGACTCGAGGCCATCAGCCATGCCATGAAGCCGGCGCCGTTTGCCCTCAAGGCGGGTCTTAAGCGCCTCGGCGCCACGGCTGACGAGGCGGTGCTGATCGGTGATCAGCTCTACACGGACGTGTGGAGCGGCAACTCGCCGGCGTCGATACCATCCTGGTAAAGCCGCAGGCGACGCAGGACCTGTGGTATACGCAGATCTTCCGTATCTTTGAGCGCCGGGCCCTGCGCGACCTTCCTTGCGAGGAATAGGTCTCGTCATGTCCCAGCACATCAAACACGGCTGCGACCATATCTTCTTTATCGGCTTTTTGGGCGCGGGCAAGTCGACGCTTGCGCGCAACGTGGGCACCATGTTCAAGCGGCGTTTTATCGATACCGACCGTCTGGTCGTGCGCCGTTGCGGCAAGTCGGTAACCGAGATTTTTGAGACCGAGGGCGAGGATCGTTTTCGCGAGTTCGAGACCTCGGCGCTCCGTTCGCTCCAAAGCGAGCGCAGCCTGTTGGTTTCGTGCGGGGGCGGTATCGTCGAAACGCCGGTGAATATTGAACTGATGCACGAAATGGGTACGTGCGTGTACCTCGAGGGCGACTTCGAGGATTCGATTCGACAGATTCGTCGGTCCGACACGCGCCCCGATTTCCGTTCGCCCGAGCATGCTGCGCGCCTGTTTGAGCATCGCCGTCCGCTGTATCGCCAGGCCGCCGACCTTACCCTTGATATTCGCAACAAGTCCTTCGAGGACGTTTCCTACCTTTGTGCCGAGATGCTTTGGAGCGTGGGCTGCTATGATTCGCCGTCAACTGATCAATTCCAAACCGCAGCGTCGATGTCCGCGTCGGATTGGGCGCGTTCGATGAACTGTCGCGTATGTTTGCCTCGGCCGTGGGCAAGCCTAAGCGCGCGATGGTCGTTTGGAACACCGCCACATCCGAGCGTTTTGGTGAGTCGTCGAGCATGCGCTGGTCGACGCCGGTTTTGCCGTGTCGCCGCTAGTCCTCGAGGTTTCGCCTGCTGGTGCCACGCTGGCCGATGCCGATGCGATCTTTGGCGCCCTGTCTGCCAACGGCGTTACCTGCGACGATCTGGTTGTCGCCGTTGGCGATGCCGCAACCTGCTCGGTTGTAGCTGGTGCGCCAACCAGTGGTGTGGCCGAACCGAGTGCGCGCTGCTGCCGACGACCTTCGACGCCATGCTCACGGTCGCGACGACCATGAAGCCGCTCGTCGCCTCGCCGGCGAATGCGCTTCCCGCTATCGCGTTCCGTCCTGAGCCGGGCTTGGTCGTGTGTGACCTCGACCTTGTTCGCGAGGCGGACCCCGAGTACCTCAAGTTCGGCTATGTGGTGCTTGTTGGCACCATGCTTTCGAGCAGCAAGTCCCGCTGGAATCAGTTTACTGAGACCGTTCCCGAGATTCTCGCGGGCGAGGAGGTCGCGCTCGTCAATGCAGTTCAATGGTCTCAGACTGCCCGCAAGGACGTACTGATGGCCACGAACCCGAGCGCCGCCATGCGCTCGATTTTGGCAAGACGGGGGAGCGTACCCTGCGCGCTTGCTTGGGCGATGCTGCTTCGCAGGTTCCTGCCTACCAGCTGTTGTCCGAGGGCATGCGCTTTGAGGCGCGCCTAGCACATGATGCCTGCGACTTCGATATCGATTACGTCTTTGAGGTCGATGACTGCCTAGAGGACTTTGGTATCGAGGAACTTGCCCTCGATCTGGAGCCTGCCGCATATATCGAGGAGTTCCGCAGGCAGCAGTTCGCTCGCTCGAATCGCAGCATGCTGCCGCTGCCCGCGGCACTCGGCGCCATTCGCCTAACGAGTGTTGAGGACGAGGTTCTTGGGCGCCATGCTCACGCTTACTTGGCTTCTCGCAAAGAACTTCTCTAAGATTTATTGACATCCATCGTCTTTCGTATCATGTTGAGGGACGGGTTTCCAATCGGTTGCGGTTCGCATGCGATTCCGACGTTCGGTTGAGACCCGTCCCGTTTTATAGAGACAATAAGAAAGGAATCTGCATGTCTGAGTTTGCTGCCGGTCCTGCCGGTCGTATCGAACGTGTCCGTGCCCTGATGGTCGAGCGCGGCTACGACGCTATCGTGGTACGCGACGAGGCCAATCTTCGTTGGCTCACGGGCGTGAAGGGCGTCTTCGACTACACCTTCGAGTTCCCGCACGCGGCGTTATTACGGCTGACCAGTGCCTGTTCCATACCGACTCGCGCTACCTCAACAGCTTTGAGGAGAACACGCCCGCCGGCAGCCCTTGGGTCTATGACATGGACGAGGGCACCATCCCCCGGTTGGGTCGCCGGCAAGATCGCAGCCAACAAGTGCCGCGTCTGCGCTGTCGAGGACGATATGCAGATCAACTTCTACCAGGGCATTCAGCGTGGTCTGGAGGATCGTTCCGTCGCCTGCATGTTGCCGCTGATGCATGACGACATCCGCAAGATGCGCGCCATCAAGGATGCCGAGGAGATCGAGCTCATGCGCCATGCACAGTCGATCACTGACGCCGCCTTCCAGCACATGCTCGGCTTTATTAAGCCCGGTATGACCGAGAAGCAGGTTCGCAACGAGCTCGAGAACTTTATGTTCGCCAACGGCGCTGACAGCCTTCCTTCGGCTCCATCGTAGCGAGCGGTCCCAACACCGCCAACCCGCATGCCGTGCCGAGCGACCGCGTGATCGAGAAGGGCGACTTTGTCCTCATGGATTACGGCGCGGGCTACTGCGATTATCGTTCCGATATGACGCGCACCGTCGTGATGGGCGAGCCCACGCAGGAACAGCTCGACCTGTATGCGCTCGTGCGCCGTACGCACGAGGAATGCGTCGCCGCCATCCATCCGGGCGTCGAGGGCAACGACATTTTCAAGCTTTCCAAGAAGATCATCGGCGATGCCGGCTATGGCGATTACTACAACCATGGTCTGGGCCACGGCGTGGGCATCGACATCCACGAGCTGCCCAACTTCAACCGCAGCAAGAACACCATCGAGATCGGCTCGGTTGTCACCATGGAGCCCGGCGTCTACCTGCCCGGCGTGGGCGGCGTGCGCCTTGAGGACTACGGCGTGGTCACCGAGAACGGCTACGAGCCTTCACCAAGACCCCGCACGACCTGCACGTTATCGACTGCTAGTCTACTTCGGTAGATAGTTTGGGGCGGGGCGTTCGGATCGATTCGGACGCCCCGCGTCTCTTTTATGCGCTCGCTGCAGGCGCCGTCTGCAAGTGTATAATTTCTGTCGTATGTAATTTGGACGCTTGTGCGTTCTGCCCATAACAAGAAAGGTCGCTATGCCTACCATTTCTACCGCCGACTTCAAGAACGGCCTCGGTCTCCGCATCAAGGACAAGGTCTACACCATCGTCGAGTTCCAGCATGTCAAGCCGGGCAAGGGCGGCGCGTTTGTGCGCTACAAGACCCGCGACATCAAGAGCGGCCGCGTCGTCGAGAACACCTGCAACGCCGGCACCAAGTTCGAGAGCGTCATGCTTACCACCCGCGAGTTCCAGTACCTCTACAACGATGGCGCCGACTACATCTTCATGGACAACGAGTCCTATGAGCAGGTTCCCGTTCCCGAGGACATGGTGGGCGAGAACTCCAAGTGGCTGCGCGAGAACGACATCTGCCAGCTGCTCTTCGCCGACGATGAGCTCATGGGCGTGACCCCCCCGATGTTCATCGAGACCACCATCGTCCAGACCGACCCGGGCTTTAAGGGCGACACCGTCCAGGGTTCCACCAAGCCGGCCACGATTGACACCGGCGCTGTCATCCAGGTCCCCATGTACCTCAACGAGGGCGAGGTCATCAAGGTTGACACCCGCGACGGCAAGTTCGTCTCCCGCGTCTAGCAACCAACTCTTCTAGGAGGACTCATGCCCCAGGAAATCAAGATTGACGGCATCGGCATTTCGCCCGATGTTCTGACCGCCATCGTCTCGCGCGCCGTGTCGGATGTCGAGGGCATCGCCTCCGTTGGCGTCAAGGACCTTGCCACCCAACCTTGTCTCCATGATGCTCTCGTCCAAGGCCCCGGCTTCCCGAGCCGGCGGTCGAGGCCGAGGTCGTTGGCGGCAAGCTCGCACTCACTGTGCGTGTCGTGGTGTTCTTTGGCTATCCGTTCAAGAAACTCGCCGAGGCCGTTCGCGTCGCCGTGGTCGCCGCCATCGATGCTCAGGTGGGCGTCGAGGTTGAGCGCGTTGACGTTTGCATTGACGGCCTCGTTTTCCCCCAAGGAGTAACCTTTGAGCCTTAAGGTTTATCGCGGGCGTACGCTTGCCCGCAGTCAGGCGCTGCAGCTGCTGTTCCAGGCCGAGGCCACGGACAGCCCGCTCGAGCGCGTCCTCGAGGGTGATTTCCTGATCTCGAAGGGTCCCCTCGACCCCTATGCGTTGGAGCTGTGCCGCGGTGCCTACGAGCATATCGACCGCATCGACTGCGCTCTGCGATCCGTTGCCAAGAACTGGGATCTTATGCGCATGCCCGGCGCCGACCGCAATCTGCTGCGTATCGCTGTTTACGAGATGCGTTCCTCACGACGAGAGCTCGGACGCCATCGTGATCAACGAGGCTGTCGAGCTTGCCAAGGCCTATGGCACCGACCAGTCCGCGTCGTTCGTCAACGGCGTGCTGGGAAAGATCGCTCGCAGCGAGGAGCTGCCGGGCGAGGGCCTGTACCAGGAGCTGCTGGCCGAAGATCGCGCTCGCGAGGAGGCGCAGGCTGCCCGAGGCTGCCGCCAAGGTTGCGGTTGCTCAGGCTGAGGCTGGCGTGCTGGCCGAGGATGCGGACGCCGCCGAGGCTGACATCGACTCCGTCGAGGAGTAGCCATGCCAGAGGGTTCTGTCCGTAACTTTGATGAGATTTCGGACCGTCTGGATCAGATCATCGCTACCGTTCGCTCCAAGGATACCTCCTTGGAGCGTTCGCTCGATTTGTTTGACGAAGCGATTGAGCTGGGCTCCCGCGCGGTCGATATGGTCGACAAGTTTGAGTTGACGCCGCGTGAGGCCGACAAGCTCGAGCAGGAATACGATGAGGATGCGGCAAACGAATCCCAGGATAGCTAGGCCGCATCTCCGGATACGAATGGTTGATGGCATTCATGAACGCGTGCGTCTTGATGACGAACTGATTTCACAGGGCATCTGCGCCGATCGCGCGGACTGCCCTTCGCACTCTTATGGCCGGCTTGGTCTCGAGTGGCGGTGAGCGCTTGACTTCGCCGGGCCTTAAGGTGACCCCGGGCCTGCCGCTGCACGTGAAGGGACGCATTCCCTATGTTGGCCGCGGCGGTCTTAAGCTCGAAGGCGCGCTTGATGCGTTTTGGTATCAATCCGACGGGCCTTGCCTGTCTGGATGTGGGCTGCTCTACCGGCGGCTTTACCGATTGCCTGCTCAAGCGCGGAGCTGCGACCGTTGTCTCGGTGGACGTGGGTCGCGCCCAGTTCGATTGGTCGTTGCGCCAGGACGATCGCGTGACGCTGCATGAGCGCACAAACGTGACGCAGCTGCCTGAGCTTGGCTATGCCGGCACTATCGACCTGGCTGTGTGTGATGTCTCGTTTACCAGCATCGCGAACATTATCGATGCGGTACTGGCGTGCCTGGCGCCTACGGGTGCATTCTGCACGCTCGTAAAGCCGCAGTTTGAGGCTCCGGCGGCGCTGGTGGGCGAGGGCGGCATTGTGACCGATCCCGCCGTGCGCCGCGATACACTCGTGGCGGCGGTTGAACTCTTTGCTGCCAAGGGCCTGTTCCCGGTCGATGTGTGCGTGTCGCCCATTCATGGTGCCAAGGGCAACGTTGAGTTTTTCCTGTACGGCACGAGATTTGACCCCGGCGATCGCTCGCAAGAGAGCTGCAATCCCAGGTATCGGTTATGAGCGAGAAAGCTGCAACGCTATGAAGGTCTTTCTGGTTCCCAATTACTACAAGCAAGAGGCGGTCGAGAGCGGCCTGATGCTCGAGCTTTGGCTGACGCGCCAGGGCTATGAGGTCGCATGGGCTGCCGACCAGCGATCGAAGATTCAAAGCACGCCTGATATTGACGGCTCCGATCTGGTCATTACGCTCGGCGGCGACGGCACGTTGCTGCCGCGCTGCCCGCAATCCTCAACCATCGTGAGATCCTATCCTCGGTCTTTCCTATGGTCACCTGGGTTTTTTAACTGCTGCGAGTCCCGAGGAGCGCGACATTCTGCAGGTCGTGAGCGACGCCCTGTCCGGCGAGCTGCATGTGAGCCGTCGCGCTACCATCGCCGCGGATATCGTGTCCGTGCGCGAAGATGGTACGAAGGATGTTGTGTGCACCTTCGCCCTCAACGACATGGCGCTTACGCGCGGCCCCCTGTCCGATATGGTCGAGTTTGACATCACGGTGTCCGGTCACCATATCGACCGCCTACGCGGTGACGGTGTCGTCGTTTCGACGGCGACTGGTTCTACGGGTTACGCGCTCAGCGCCGGTGGCCCCATCGTGAGCCCTGACTATACGGGCATGGTCTGCGTACCCATTGCGCCGCACACCATTCAAGCTCGCGCTTTCTTGACTTCGCCGAGCGATGTCGTCGAAATCTTTATGTCTGATGACCGTCCGAGCGTTCCGGCGATCGCTATCGATGGACAGTTTATTACCTGCGACGGCACGGTCGAGAGCGTGGCCGTGCGCCGAGGCCCCGGCGATGTGCTGCTGCTCGACTACGGCCCGAGAGTTTTACAACTCGGTGAGCCGCGTATTCTACGGAGTCCGCCATGATTGATGAGCTGCAGGTTTCTAACATTGCACTCATTCGCGAGGCGACGCTGGTGCCGAGTGCCGGCCTGACTGTCCTGACCGGCGAGACCGGCGCCGGCAAGACCGCGCTGCTCTCGGCCCTCAAGCTTATTTGGGTGAGCGCGCGGATTCGTCGACGGTGCGCGAGGGCGAGGCGCTGGCGAGCGTCGAGGCGCGCCTGTTTGACGGCCCGCACGACACGGAAGGCTTCACGGTCCAGCGCAGCCTTTCCGCCGAGGGCCGCAGCCGCGTCAAGATTGACGGCCGCATCGCCAGCGTGCGCGAGCTCTCGGAGCGCGTTGGCGTGATGATGGATCTGTGCGGCCAGCACGAGCACCAGCGCTTGCTCGATCCGGCGCATCACGTTGCGATGGTCGATGCGTGGGCGGGGCGTTCTGCGCTCGAGGCGCTCGAGCACTACCGTGCTTGCTTTAAAGCCTCGCGCGCGGCCGCTAAGGAGGTCCGTCGCGTCGAGGAGGCCTCGCGTGCGCAGGGGAGCCGCGTCGAGGAGGCGCGCTTTGCCCTCGAGCGCATCGGCGAGGTCGACCCTAAGCCGGGCGAGTATGAGGAACTCGAGGAACTGCTGCCGCGCTCCGAACATGCCGAGGTGCTGGTTGCCACAGCTAACGATGCCCATGCATCGCTTGCCGCCGAAGGGGGAGCGCTCGATGCCGTGAATGCGCCGTGGCCGAGCTTTCACGTATGGCGGCCGTTGACCGCAAGCTGGGCGACATTGCCGATGCGCTTTCGGATGCCTGTATCTCCCTTGAGGATTGCGCGAACGAGCTTCGTTCCTATCGCGATGGCGTCGCCTTCGACCCGCGCGAGCTCGCTCGCATGCGTGAGCGGTATTCCGACCTCAAGGGCCTGTTGCGTCAGTGGGGTCCCACTATGGACGATGTTTTGCCATGCGCGATCGCTCGCAAGAACTGCTGTCCCTGGTCGATGATGGCGATGAGCAGATCAAAAAAAAAATTTCTGTGAATGTAGAAGAAATCTGTCAGGAGATGAACCGCTCTTTAAGCGTAGAAGAAATTCAGGATCTGGTGGAAAACCAGATTATGAATCTGAGAGCATTTGCAGTGGCAAGAAAATATATTACGTATCGTTATAAAAGAGCGCTGGTACGTAAATCCAATTCAACAGATGAACAGATTTTAAGCCTGTTAGAATGTAATAATGAAGAAGTCAAACAGGAAAATTCCAATAAAAATCCGACTGTTAACAGCGTTCAGAGAGATTATATGGCAGGTGAGGTCAGCAAAGACATAAACAAAGCGTCTGCTCCTGCCGCAGGATATTGTAGATGCCCATGAACAGGGGACTGATTCATTTCCATGATGCAGATTATTTTGCACAGCATATGCACAAACTGTTTGTCTGGTAAATCTGGAAGATATGCTGCAAAATGGTACGGTTTATCAGTGAAACCATGGTTGAAAAAGCCACACAGCTTTTCAACGGCATGCAATATTGCAACACAGGCAATTGCACAGATTGCAAGTTCCCAGTACGGCGGACAGAGTATCAGTCTTGCCCATCTTGCACCGTTTGTACAGGTCAGCCGGGGAAAAATTTATCAAGCAGGTTCGTGAAGAATTTGACAAAGTGGGTCTGGCATACACTGAAGAAAAGGTGCGTGAGGTTGCGGAATTAAGAGTGCGTGATGAGATTAAACGCGGCGTGCAGATGATTCAGTATCAGGTTATTACACTGATGACAACCAACGGACAGGCACCGTTTGTGACGGTGTTTATGTATCTGGATGAAGTGCCGGAGGGTCAGACAAGAGATGACCTTGCGATGGTTACGGAGGAAGTACTCCGCCAGAGAATCCAGGGGGTTAAAAATGAAAGGGGTGTATGGATTACACCGGCATTTCCAAAGCTTATTTATGTGCTGGAGGAAGATAATATCCATGAGGATTCAAAATACTGGAACCTGACACAGCCGGCGGCGGAATGTACTGCAAAGAGAATGGTTCCGGATTACATTTCCGAAAAGAAGATGAAGGAGTTAAAGGTTGATAAAAACGGTGAAGGACACTGCTATCCGTGTAT
>ENA-OQAL01000393-OQAL01000393.1-human-gut-metagenome-genome-assembly--contig:-NODE-393-length-10392-cov-1.891573_pt1 | contig 10392 bp, 18 predicted proteins | sample MGYA00242491_ERZ504519 | MGnify/ENA primary metagenome ERZ504519 (study PRJEB26092, sample SAMD00036260) | human gut metagenome | host: Homo sapiens | study: EMG produced TPA metagenomics assembly of... | reverse complement strand
CGCGGCTTTTTTCAAGAAGGCGTTCTCCATCTCGAGCTCGCGTATGCGCCTTTTTCGCCTCGCGAAGCTCGCGGTCCTCGGGCCTTGGGGTCGGGCCCGCCGGCAAGCTCGCGCCGGCGGCTCTGCACCCACTTGTTCACGGTCTTGGAATTCAGGCCCAGTTCTGCGCAGCATTCCGTTATCGGCCTGCCCGTCGAGATGATGTAGTCGGCGGTCTCGCGCCTGAACTCGTCGGTGTACTTGGCGGCTGGGTTGGACATAGCATACCGTCCTCTCGGTCGTCGATGAATGCATTCTAAAGGATTGGGCCTCTAGCATGCGTGTCCGAAAAGACGATACAGGTCAGACAACCCAATCAGACGTCGTCTCGAGCGCGTCCTCTGCACGGTCGAGCGTGCTTCTGGCCTTGGCACCCTGTTTGAACCACGTGCGCAGGTCCTCGAGCGTGCTGCCCGCTGCATACACCTTGATTTTTCGACCGCCCTTCGTAGTCACCGTGCAGCGGTCGCCGCTCTCGCTGTCCTCGTGCGCCGTGACCTTCTTGAGGTAATCGCGGCGGAACGCCACGACGCGGGCATTGCTGATCTCGATGAACCAATCGTCGTCGACAAGCGAAGTGCCCGTGGCACCTCGACTTGCCATCTCCTCGGCGAAGGAGAAACCGAGTTCGCGCTCCTGCCTGCCGATCTCGTAGATACCACGGGCGGGCATGCTGAGCATAAGCAGGGGCAGGAGTCCCCCTATGAACAGGAAGAGGAACGGAACGAGCAAGAGCAAGCGGCTCCGGCATCGGTGAAAACAGCCATGAAGGCGATCACGAGCGAGAAGACGAGCGCCATGCCGTTGAAAACAATCGTCAACGGCTTGACGGCAGACCAACACAGGCCCGCCTTGGTCATGGGACCGGTCGACGGCGCCGAGACTTCGATGCCCTCTTCCTCCAGACGGGCGAGGAGGTTGAGCGAGCACACCCCCTCGAGGCTTATCGAGCAGAACTTTCGATCGCCCTCGAACAGGTCGATCCTCATCATCTGCGTGTGAAGCGTTGCATGGGTGATGTTGCCGAACGTCGTCTCCTTGCGGATGCCGAAGGCGTACGCGAGAGAATTCGTTCACCGTCCACGTCGATGCGCGGGAGTGCTCAGCAGGGCCCAGGATGGCCATGCCCGCAAGTGCCATGGCGTGGCCGAACCACACAAGCTCGTGGCCCACTCGCCCAGCGAAACGCCCTGCCAGACGTAAACACCCAACATGAGCAGATCGAACGCGACCGCGCAGCAGGCGATGATCGTGCGGATGGCAGCGGGCATGCGCACCGTGAAGCGATCGAGGCTGTCCGTCGCCTCACTGCGCTCACGCGCGCCGCGACGGGCGACCCATGCAGTGAGCGGACCGACGATGAACACCACCATCGCCACGCGCAGGAACGATTCGAGTATGTCGCCCATATTAACCACCATCCCAATAGAAAACGTGAATTTGGGAGACTATAGCAGAGCGAAGCGATCTGCACGGCATCGTCCGGGTGTTTTCGGCATACGGTGGAAACCAGCGGCAGCGGACGTTGAGAACTCACCCAAAAGACGCGATTCGACCGAAGCGATTCTTCTTGACTTGGTCTCAATGTGATACGACATGCGCCACTACCTGCGCGGTCTAGCGGCCCTGATCGAAGAGGGTCACACCGATGAGGCACTCGAGCGCATCGACGCGCTCTGCGAGACCAACGACCGCACCGCCGTGCGCCGCTACTGCGCCAACGAAACGGTCAACATTGCGCTCTCGTCGCTTTCCGCGGACATCAACGCGCACGGCATCACCGCCGACCTGCACGCCGCCGTGCCCGAAACCGTCCACGTGGGCGATGTCGATCTATTCAGTGTGGTATCGAACGCCCTGGACAATGCCACGCCGCGGCGAGCGCCGCCCCCGAAGGCAAGCGGTTTGTCGACCTGGACCTTCGCTACGAAGACGGTCAGCTTCTATTGCTGGTTTCCAACACGTTTGGCCGTGCGCCGCACATGGTCGACGGCATGCCCGTGACTCAGCACACTGGGCACGGCTTTGGCACCAAGAGCATTATGCTTGCCGTCGAGCGCATGAACGGCAACTGCCAGTTCCGCATTAACGGCGACCGGTTTGAGCTGCGCGCCGTGATGTAGGGGCTGCCGCCAACCTCGCTACAGCGGTGCAGCCGCCGGGGTCAGCTGCTTAATGTAGGCCCACATGCGCTGCTTGGCGGCTTTGTCAGTGAGCGCCGCCTCAAAACCGTCGAGCGCCAGCACGCGACGCCCCTGCACATGGGCGACCAGCCGGGCTTGAGCATGGCGGTGTCAAAGTCATCAATCGCCACAAGCATATCGGCATAGGTCTCGCGCATGACATCGGCCGCGCTGTTGTCCAGCAGCAGCACCGCCTCGGGGTCTAAGGTCTCCAGCGCCTCGCGGAACAGATCGCACGTCAGGGCCTCGCCCGCCGCGACCGCTCCGTCGCCCGCGCCGGCGACGCTTGCCAGCACGCAAAAATCCTCGGGGGCATATCCGATGCGCCGAGCGCCTTGCGCAACGCGGCGCCATCCGCGCCGGCAGCCAGCTCGCCGCCCGAGCACTCGGCTTCATCCAAATCGCCTTTGACCAGCACAATCGGCGAGCACGCGTTGCCCGCGATACGCACACCGCGATCTGCAAGCGACGCGAGCTCCTGCTCGGTCGCCTGAGCGATGGCTTCTTTTTTCTTGGCTTTGTGACGTGGGCATGCGCTCTCCAATCGTTTGCGTGCCCACCATTATATAAAAGAGCCGCCCGCGAGTGGTTGCTTTGCGGGCCGCTGGGTATAAGCACGGTCGTACTGAGTTTTCGCGGCCGAGCCGCGTCGTATTATGGAGGTCACCATGGCTGACATTAAGCAGATTACCCCCGAGAACTTCGGCGCTGTCGTCAACGATAGCCTGCCCGTACTGGTTGATTTTTGGGCCCCGTGGTGCGGCCCCTGCCGCTCGCTCTCGCCCATCGTAGACGAGGTTGCCGACGAGCTGGCCGGCAAGTTGGCTGTGGCCAAGTGCAACGTCGACGACAACCAGGACCTGGCTATGAAGTTTGGCGTCATGAGCATCCCCACGCTGATCGTCTTTAAGAACGGCGAGGAGGTCGACCGCTCGGTCGGCGCCTTACCCAAGGCAAGACTTCAGGCACTGCTGGAGAAACATCTGTAATACGCTTGTTACTTGTCTGCCGTCCATGAGCGGTTTCGCACCGCTCACCGGAGTGCCAAACGCAAGGCATGCGACCACGGATAGTATGGTAGTTACAAACAGCCCCCAGTGAACGGGTGCGGGTCGCACAGGCTCGCACCCGTTTTCTTATGCAGCTGCGCGCAAAGCGGGCGTAGTAAAATCTGAACCACTGAACTGCCCCATACAAAAGGAGATTTCCCATGCATGATGTTGGAATGAACATGAGCCAGCTTGCCATGAGCGTCAAACAGGTCGACGACACCATCGAGCTCGCTCACGAATGGAGCCATCAGTTGCTGCATGCGACCGAGAATTTTGACATGGAGCGCATCGGCGCCAAGCTCGAGGCCGCCATGGCCGCGTTGCACGAGGCGCATGACGCGCTCGAGGGCTACGAGGAAGCCATCGAGGCCGACCACAACTCCGTCGGCTCCGTGAAGCTGGTGTAACGTGGCCGAACACGAGCACGGCTGCGGATACGAGCACGAGCATCCGCACGGGGCGGACGCGACGCGGGCTGCCACTGTAGTGGCTCCGGCTCCGAGCTGGTCCGTTTTCGGTTACCGCACCGGATGACCTGCTGTCGCCGTTTTGACGAACAGATCGCGCGCCGCGGCGACGTGGCCAACCGCTCCGAGGCCGTGCGCGACCTGATTCGCGCCTCGATCGCCAAGGAGCAGATGCGCACGCCCGATGAGCATGTTATCGGGTCGCTCACCATGATCTACGACCACCATACCGGCGACCTGACGCGCCGTCTGGACGAAGTGCAGCACGACTACACCGACGAGATCGTATCGACCATGCACGTGCATCTGGATCACCACAACTGCTTAGAGATTCTGGCGCTCAAGGGTCGCGGCGAGCGCGTCTACGAGCTGGCCGACCGTCTGCTGGGCCTGCGCGGCGTTAAGCACGGCGAGCTCACCTGCGCCGCCACCAAGCAGAGCCTGGGACTGTAGCGCACCTGCCAAAAAGGGACAGGTTTGTTGTGGCAGGTTTAGAAGTTTTACCGACCAAATAAACCTTGTCCCTTTTTTGGTCGTGTTTGATGAGGGGTGTCGCATGCGGCATGTGCATATTCATGTGACGGGCATTGTGCAGGGCGTTGGCATGCGACCGTTTGTGTATCGCGAGGCCATGGCGCATGGCATTTGCGGATGGGTGCTCAACGCGGGCGACGGCGTGCATATCGAGGCGCACGCCCGGCCGATGCGCTCGATGCTTTTGTTGCCGCGCTTTCTGAGCATGCGCCTGCGGCAGCCCGCGTTGAGCGAGTCGATATTGCGGATTTGGGGCCTGGCGGTTGGAGCGCTGCCGGTGAGCAGGGCTTTCGCATTGTGGCATCGCAGGACCAGACCGCGCACACGACGCTCGTCTCGCCCGATATCGCTACCTGTGACGATTGCCTGCGCGAGTTGTTCGATCCCGCCGACCGACGCTATCACTACCCCTTTATCAACTGCACTAACTGCGGGCCGCGCTTTACCATCATCCGCTCGCTGCCTTACGATGAGCGGCCACCTCGATGGATTGTTTCCCATGTGTCCCAAGTGCGCCGCGGAGTATGCCGACCCACTCGACCGGCGTTTCACGCGCAGCCCGATGCCTGCTTTGATTGCGGGCCGCATATTACGTGGCGCGAGGCTGTGAACGGCAATGCGTGCGGGAATTCGTCCGCGACACCGGCCGTCGGCACCACACGCGAGGCCAGCGACGCCATTATCGACCGCTGTGTTGAGTTGCTGGCCGGTGGCCGGTATCCGTCGCCATCAAGGGGCTGGGCGGATTTCACTTGGCATGCGACGCCTCCAACGAGCAGGCGGTAGCCGAGCTTCGCCGCCGCAAACGCCGCAGCAACAAGCCGCTTGCCGTTATGGTGCGCGACCTTGCCGACGTGAACGCCTGTGCCATGTCAGCGACGTTGAGCGCGGCTTGCTGACCGGCAGCATTCGCCCCATTGTGCTGCTGCGCCGACGTGCCGTTTGCGAGAGTGGAGATTCCCCCGACGCCCTCGCGCTCGCGCCGTCCGTCGCGCATGACCTTCCCGAGCTCGGTGTTATGCTCCCCTACACCCCGCTTCAGCATCTGCTGCTTGCCGCGGTAGAAGTCTGCGGTATGCACGCGCTCGTCATGACCAGCGGAAACCTGAGCGAAGAACCCATCGAGACCGACGACGACCTTGCCTGGAAACACCTCATTGCCGCCGGCATCGCCGACTCGTTGCTCGGTAACGACCGCGCGATCCTCTCGCGCTACGACGACTCTGTAGTGCGCGTGGTCGACGGCGCCGTTATGCCCGTGCGCCGCGCCCGCGGATACGCTCCGCAGCCGTTACCGCTGCCGGCATGCGACGGCACTGTACCCTGCATCCTCGCCTGCGGGCCACAACAAAAGGCCACGATTGCGCTCACGCGCGAAGGGACGAACGGCGAGGCAACCTGTTTTGTGTCGCAGCATATCGGCGATGTTGAAAACGGCGGGACCTTCGATGCCTGGAACGCCGCGCGCACGCGCTTGGAAGATCTCTTTGACTTGCGCCCGCCGCCTTGGCCTGCGATTTACACCCCAGCTATCTATCGGGCCAGTGGGCGCGCGAGCAGGCGCGAAAATGCAATCTGCCGCTCGTCGAGGTGCAGCACCATCATGCGCATATCGCGAGCGTAATGGCCGAGGCCATCGCCGCGGGCCAGCTTGCAACCGACACGCGTGTCCTTGGCATCGCCTTCGACGGCACCGGCGCCGGCACCGATGGGACCATTTGGGGCGGCGAGTTTCTTGTTGCCAGCCTTGACGGCTTTGAGCGCACCGCGCATTTGCTCACCTGGGCGCTCCCCGGCGGGGCGGCCTCCGTACGCGACGCTCGACGCAACGCCTTTGCCCTGCTCAGCGAACTCGGCCTACTCGAGCACCCAGGCGCCGCTCAGCTTTTGGACAGCCTCGACGAGCAAACGCGTAGCGTGACAGCCACCATGATCGAGCGCGGCATCAACAGCCCGCGTACCAGCAGCATGGGACGTCTCTTTGATGCCGCGGCAGCAATTCTGGGCATCTGCGACAAGGCAACCTACGAGGCGAACCCGCCATAGAACTCGAAGCCGCCGCCTGGCGCGCATTCAGCAGTGAAAGTGCCTGCCTCACCGGCAATATAGCCGGCTTTCCGTAACCGAATCATCCCGTCCGGACGACTGCCATGTTCTGAACTCCAGACCGCTTTTTGAGGCGCTTTTGGAGGGAATCAGGACCGGCGTGCCCGCCGGCAAGCTCGCGCTCGACTTCCATGTCGCCATCGCACGCGCGTCGGCCCGCATCGCAAGCGAGATCTGCGTCCGTGAAGACCTCGACACCGTCGCGCTCTCGGGCGGCGTGTTCATGAACCGACTTTTGCTTCGGCTCCTTACCCACGAACTCAAGACGCCAGTCTTGCCGTCTTGGTCTCCCACGCCGTGCCCGTCAACGACGGCTGCATCGCCTACGGTCAGGCCGCCATCGCTCGCGCTCGCCTCGCGCAGACGGCATCGCGATAGGCTGTTTTGCCAGCCTGCGCGCCGCCGTCTCACAGGTGTAACGCGTTTGCTCGTGACTCCCCGCGAGCGCTACCATCAACTGATGGGTAATTAGGCGCCTATCCAGCGCAAAACGTATAAAAGGGGAACATTATGTGCCTTGCCGTTCCCGGTAAGTGGTCAACGCGACGACGACCTTAAGGCGACCGTCGACATGATGGGCATCGAGCGCCCCGTTTCGCTGCGCCTCGTGCGACGGCACAGGTAGGCGACTATATTCTCGTGCACGCCGGCTTTGGCATTCAGATTGTCGACGAGCAGGAGGCGCAGGAGACGCTCGACCTGGTCAACACCATGACCGAACTGGTCGAAGAAGACCAGCTGGCCACCAACCCGGCGGAGGCTACTAGTGGCGGCCGGACAGCCGGCTCGCTCCGGTATCGACTTCTCGGCATTCCGCGATCCCAAGCTGGCTCGCGAGCTCATCGAGCACATCCGTGAACTCGTCGGCGACCGCGCCATCAACCTTATGGAAGTCTGCGGCACGCACACCGTGAGCATCGGTCGCTATGGCTTTCGCTCCATTATGCCTGCCGGGCTCAAACTGCTGAGCGGTCCGGGTTGCCCCGTCTGTGTTACCGCCAACCGCGATATCGACCATGCAATCGCGCTCGCCAAGATGGACGGCGCCATCATCACCACCTTTGGCGACATGATGCGCGTGCCCGGGTCGTCTACCTCGCTCGCCGCGCAAAAGGCGGCGGGGCGCGATATTCGCATTGTGTACTCCCCGCTCGATGCACTCGATATCGCCGAACACAACCCCGATCGCCCGGTCATCTTTATGGGCGTCGGCTTTGAGACCACGACGCCCACCATCGCCGCCGCCATCTTGGAGGCCGATGCACGCGGACTCCAGAACTTCTCGGTCTATTGCGCCCACAAGACCACGCCGCCGGCGCTGCGCGCCATCGCCAACGATCCCGAGACCACTATCGACGGCTTTATCCTTCCGGGACACGTCGCCACCATCACGGGCTTAGCCCCCTTTGACTTTTTTGGTCGATGAGTTCGAGACCCCAGGCGTAGTCACCGGATTTGAGCCGGTCGATATTCTGCAGGGCATCTGCATGCTGGTCCAGATGGTTGTTGAGGGGCAGCCCGCAATCGACAACGCCTACCGCCGTGGCGTCAACGCAGACGGCAACCCCGTGGCGCGCCAGCTGGTCGAGCAGGTGTTTGAGCCATGCGACACCACGTGGCGCGGGCTGGGGCCGATTGCCAACTCGGGCCTTTCCATCCGCCCCGAGTTCTCGCGCTTTGATGCCCGCACTCGCTTTGACGTGCCCGTTGAGACGACGGTCGAGCCGCGTGGGTGCCGCTGCGGTGACGTGCTGCGCGGGGCCATTGCGCCGAGCAGCTGCCCGCTCTTTGGCCGCACCTGCACGCCCGAGCACCCCGTCGGCCCGTGCATGGTGAGCTCCGAGGGCAGCTGCGCGGCGTACTACCGCTACCGCGACTAGCCCGGACACACCCGCACACCGGCACCACCCACGATTGGAGTTTTCGATATGTCCCATAGCGTTACCGATAGCACCGTCCTGCTGGGCCACGGCTCTGGCGGCCAGATGATGAAACGCATCATCGATGAGGTCTTTTTGGATGCCTTTGGGTCGCCCGAGCTGCTCGAAGGCAACGACGCCGGCGTCGCCGCGCTGCCCGCGAGCGGGCGCATCGCCATGTCGACCGACAGCTTTGTAGTCTCGCCGCAGTTCTTCCCCGGTGGCAACATCGGCCGCCTCGCCGTGTGCGGAACCGTCAACGACGTCGCGACCTCGGGCGCCAACGTGCGCTACCTATCGTGCGGCTTTATCCTCGAAGAGGGCTATCCCATGGACAAGCTGCGTCAAATCGTGCAGACGATGGCCGAGACGGCGCGCGAGGCGGGCGTGTCCATAATCACGGGCGACACCAAGGTGGTCGAGCGCGGCGGGGCCGACGGCGTCTACATCAATACCGCCGGCCGTGGGCGGAGGTGCCCGCGGGCGTGGCGCTCAGCGGCGCAACTGCCGGCCCGGCGATATCATCCTGGTGTCGGGTACACTCGGCGACCACGGCATCGCCATCATGAGCCAACGCGAGGGCCTGGCGTTTTCGAGCACCATCGAAAGCGATGCCGCGCCGCTCAACCACCTGATTGCCGATGTGCTTGCCGCAGCACCCGACACACGCTGCTTCCGCGACCCCACGCGCGGTGGCCTGGCGTCCACGCTCAACGAGTTTGCCCAGGCCAGCGGCGTTGCCATGGAGGTCGACGAGGATGCCGTGCCCGTGCGCCCCGACGTGCAGGCAGCCTGCGAGATGCTCGGCTACGATGTGTTGCAGGTGGCAAACGAGGGCAAGATGGTCGCTGTGGTGCCGGCCGAACAGGCAGATGCGGCACTGGCCGCCATGCGCGCCGCCCGCTACGGCGAGCACGCTGCCATTATCGGCCGCGTGCTGCCACTTGCCGAGGGCGCCCGTCCCGCCGTGCGCGTACGCACCGGCTGGGGCTCGACCCGTATCCTCGACATGCTCGTGGGAGAGCAGCTGCCGAGGATTTGCTAACGACAAAGGCTCAGGGCTATTAAAGATATTCAGATTCCAAACATGCCCGGCACGCATGCCCAGTATCATGGGGTGCGTTTTACAACTCAAGCGGCAGGAGCACCCATGGCAGCAGCTTTTCCCATGTGATCTTTGACCTGGACGGCACCATTCTCAACACGCTCGAGGACCTGGCGGCCGCCGGCAACCATACCTGCGAGATGCACGGCTGGCCCACGTTTGCCGTAGACGAGTACCGCTACAAGGTGGGAAACGGCATGCTCAAGCTGGTCGAGCGCTTTATGCCCGCCGAGTATGCGGGCGACGGCCGTATGTTTGAGCAGACGCTTGCCGAGTTTAGGGCTTATTACGGCGAGCACAAGGAAGACCACACTGCACCGTACGCCGGCACGATCGAGATGCTCGACCGCCTGCGCGCCGCGGGCGTGCAGCTTGCCGTACTCACCAACAAGGACCATGTCTCGGCCGCTCCGCTTATCGAGAAGTATTTTGGTTCCGAGCGCTTTGCGCTGGTACAGGGCCGTATCGATGCGTTTCCGCCCAAGCCCGAAGCGCCCGTCACGCTGCATGTGATGCAAGAGCTAGGCGCCGATCCGTCGACCACGCTCTACGTGGGCGATTCCAATGTCGATATCCTGACCGGTCACAACGCCGGCCTAAGAGTGCGGGCGCAGCTGGGGCTTCCGAGGCCGCGCAGAGCTCGAAGCAGCCGGTGCCGACTACGTGGTTGACACGCAGGAAGAGCTCGCGGCGCTGATCCTGGGCGAGTAACGCCAGCGCTGCCCAACCCAGCCGCCGCAATGCCGTTGCGCGGAAAGTGGTCGTTGGGGACGTTCTTAAACGACTGGTCAAACAATGGCAACGTCGCAGGTAGAGGACGGACAGCGAAAAAAACGCCCCTAAGCGAGCAAGGTGACGTGAAATGAAAGGGCGCTGACCTTCTGGTCGCGCCCTTGAAATTGACGTCAGATTTGCCGCTAGGGCGTTTGCAGAGTCGAGCAGTTGCGGCGTTTGGTAAAAAAAAAAACGCCGCAACGAACTACCGCG
>ENA-OQAL01000392-OQAL01000392.1-human-gut-metagenome-genome-assembly--contig:-NODE-392-length-10394-cov-3.310996_pt1 | contig 10394 bp, 18 predicted proteins | sample MGYA00242491_ERZ504519 | MGnify/ENA primary metagenome ERZ504519 (study PRJEB26092, sample SAMD00036260) | human gut metagenome | host: Homo sapiens | study: EMG produced TPA metagenomics assembly of... | reverse complement strand
TAAATGGGGAAAATACCTATAAAATTAGGTATTCGTTGGAACATCGCTTATAGTGAATGGGGACGTTACCGCAAACAGAACGGGCAAGATGAATGTATAGGTAATCCACAGTCGAGAGGTATTCCCACCTGGTTTGTTTTGCCCGATGATATGATGTTTAGTGAGAAGTTCAGCGGTGCGATGCAGAGGCTTGATGAATTAAGAAAAGGTAAATAAGTAATGGAACAGGGAGAAATCATATTATACCAGCCGGATGAAGCGGTCAAGTTGGAAGTGAGGCTGGAAGATGAAACCGTTTGGCTGACACAGCGCAAATTGTGATCTTTTTCAATCCAGCAAAGCAAATATAAGCGAGCATATAAAAAACATATATGATCAGAAAGAATTAGAGGAAAGTTCAACTGTTCGGGATTTCCGAACAGTTCGACAGGAAGGCAAACGGCAAGTGATGCGCAATCTGACTTATTACAATTTGGATGCGATCATATCCATTGGGTTTCGTGTCAATAGTAAAAGAGGTATTTTATTTAGGCAATGGGCGAATAAGGTTTTAAAGGACTATCTTTTAAAAGGGTATTCCATTAATAAACGTTTGTCAGAACTTGAAAGGACTGTCGCTCAACATACCGAGAAGATAGATTTTTTTGTGCGTACTGCCTTGCCCCCGGTCGAAGGCATTTTTTTATAACGGCCAGATTTTCGATGCGTACAAGTTCGCTACCGATCTGGTAAAGTCGGCCAGGCGTTCGATCGTGCTTATCGACAACTATGTGGACGAAACGGTCTTGCTCATGTTGAGTAAACGCAGCGTCGGTGTCTCGGCCACCATTTACACCCAGCGTATCACGCAGCAACTCCAACTTGATCTTGACAGGCATAACAGCCAGTACCCACCTATCGACATCAGGACGTACCGGGACAGTCACGACCGTTTCCTGATCGTTGATGAAACGGACGTGTACCATATCGGAGCCTCGTTAAAGGATCTGGGGAAAAAGATGTTCGCTTTCTCAAAGCTGGATATTCCGGCGGCTGTGATTACTGACCTGTTATAATATCCTTTGTCTTATGAATGGGCTGTCGCAAAAGAAAAACCCGTTCTTGATGAACGGGTATATCCTTGACTTGGTTACGTGTTTTGATAACAGAGGCTTTACCAAGCATTACAATGCAAAGATAGTAATTATAGGTTAATTAGCGAATTTCTTTTTGGATAGATCCGGAAATAATGCCTCCTTGAAAGAGGTGGATAAGGTGATTAAAACAATAGATAAGGAAGAACAAAAGCAAAAGGGATGAATGTGGTTATTTATTCACGTGTAAGCTCGCAGTCGGCCAGGCAATCGACCGAACGGCAGGTTGTCGATCTGGAGAGGTTCGCAGCCGGACGGGGGTACGAGGTGACGGCGGTCTTTGAGGAAAAGATAAGCGGACGAAAGGCCAATATCGACGCCCGGTTTTAAGCCGTTGCCTGGAATACTGCACAGATCCGCAGAACCGGGTGGATATGTTGTTGCTGACCGAGATCTCACGCCTGGGGCGTTCAACCCTGGAGATCCTAAAGTCACTCGATACGCTGCACACGCATAAAATATGCGTGTATATTCAAAACCTGAACCTGGAAACGTTACGGCCGGACAAGACGGTAAACCCCTTGTCCTCTCTGATCACTACCCTGTTGGGGGAACTGGCCGCGATCGAACGCCAGGGGATCATCGACCGCCTTAATAGCGGACGGGAGTTGTACATCCAGAAAGGGGGCAGGCTGGGACGGAAGCCGGGAAGCCGGAAAACGGCCGAACAGAGGAAAGAGGAATACCGGGAGGCGATCGCCTTGTTAAAGAAAGGCTACTCGATCCGGAACGTGGCGAAGCTCACGGGAAAGGCCGTTTCGACGATACAACAAGTAAAAAAAGACTTCATTAGTAGCTGATTATCGGAACAAATATTGTATTTTGCAACAAATACGAGTAAATGCACATAATTAAAAACGAGTATTTACACGTGTCTAAAAACGAGTATTTGCACGAAAATAATCAGAATCTAAATAAAAACGGTTATGGCAACAATGGCGGAGAAAATGGCGGCTTCACTGGAGGAATTAAGAAAGCTCCAGGAGAAAGACCGCTGTGTCGTCCTGCAAGGGACGGCCGAGATAGGGAGGACGCATTTAACCCGGCTGTTGGATAACGGCTGGTTGCAGGAAGCCTAATCCGAAGCCGTCTTTTGCGGCGGCATTTGAAAGACGTTCAAATGCACCGAATACTCGTTGTTGCTCATCTTCGGTCATGCCCGTACCGGTATCTTCAACGATAAGTTTCAGCAAACCGTTATCATAATCCGCTGCCAATGATACACTACCGTTATCCGTGAACTTGATGGCGTTTGACAACAAGTTGTTGCCGATTTGCAGGATACGTTCCTTGTCGGTCAAAACCACCGCATCGGTGTGGCTCTCCACTATCAAAGTCAGCCCCTTGTTCATGGCAATGGGCATGAACTCCGTTTCAAGAATATGCGTGATTGCGGAAATCCTGCAAGGGGAAAGGTTGGGTTGCTCCTTGCCGTTGTCCAGACGGAAGAAATCCAGCAGCGTGTTGAGCATCTCCCGCATACGCTCGGAAGATTGCCGGATATTATCCACATACATGGTGCTTTTATCCGCGCTACAACTTTTCTGCATCAGTCCGGCATAGCCTCATTTTGTCAATCGTATTTTTTCGTGGTAGAAGTAGTTTACGATGACAGGTTTGCCTTTTTCCGAGCGTCCGTATGGCAGATCGTTTATACGATACGGGAAGCCCTGCTCCTTGGCGTAATTTGAAATGTCCTGCTCCAATGCCTGCCAGTATTCAAGCCTTTTTTATTGTAAATTTCCTCGTAAAGCGGTATGAGGTCAGGATACTTCTCACGGATATACGTCATTATCCCGCCTTTGAACTGCCCGCGTAAATTCAGGTTTTCAAGCCAGATTAAATCAGCATAATCTTTTACCTCCTCTATTATTGCCTTTACGTCTGTTATTCTGGGGAATATGGGCGAGACGAAGCATACGGTGCGGATACCTGCCTCGTATGTCTGACGCATCGCTTTCAGACGGCGTTCAATGCTTACGGCGTTGTCCATATCTGCGCAGAACTGCTCGTCGAGCGTATTGACAGACCATGACACAGTCACTTTGGGAAAACTCTTCAACAGGTCGAGATCGCGAAGGACAAGATCGGACTTTGTGCATATCATAATCTCGGCATCGCTTCCTCGCAGCTCTTCGAGCAGCCTTCGGGTACGGTGGAATTCTTCTTCATACGGATTGTAACCGTCCGTCACAGACCCTATTACAACACGTTCACCGTCGTATTTATGAGGATTCGTTATCGGCTTCCAGTTTTTACATCTAAAACGTACCCCACGGCTCGGTGTGCCCGGTGAACCGTTTCATGAACGATGCGTAGCAATACCTGCAGGCGTGGGGACACCCTACATAAGGGTTGACCGAATATCCTCCCACCGGCAGAGAGGATTTGGTCATTACACTCTTTACATCTATTTCCTTTATTGTATCCATATTCATTGTATTCGTCTGGTAAATTGTTCCGGCAATTCCTGAATCATTCTTTCGTCGCCCATAATCGGCAGCAAATCCTCTTTCATGAACACCGGTATGCCATGAGCCTTTGCCTGTTCTGCAATGCTAAGCACCCATTCGGGGCGCGAATATGACTTTCCTTTTCGGTTTCCGGTCTCTGTGCCTATGACAATCCAGTCAATTCCCTCGAAATCAATCTCGCCGATATCATCGAAGAGAGGTTCAAACGTGACATGGTAGTGTCGTGCTTTGATATTCTTTTTCAAATCATCAATCCTCCTTTTCTCGGAACTGCGCGTAACGGTCACGCCCATCCATACGTTCTCGTCGTCAGAGGAGAAACTGATTTTGTCAGGGCGCTTCGTCAGAAAGATATAGGCGTGCTGGGGATTGCTGCTGATCCGCTCGAAAATTTCTGCGTTCCATTCAGGCTTCCAATCGGAGAAATCGCTCATTCCTGTCATGAGCCACACATGAGGACGGGACGTATCGATGATGCGCAGTTTTCGTTCCATGTATTCAGGCACGGAAAAGTCGTCGGTAATGTGGAAACGGCGGCAGTTGTTACGGGCATAGCAGTAAGGGCATCCTATAGTGCACCCTACCACTATGTTCATGTTTTTATCAGGGATTTAATGCAGACACTCATAACACAACTGTTTCTCCGTCCTCCGGGATAATCAGCCGGCTCATGTCGGCTTCGTGATGCGTTGCCTCATTGCGCAGAATTGCACGGGTGGTCTGGCAATGGTCGATGGCATCCATGTGTACGGCTATCAGCTTGATATGCGAAGGCAATTCGTCAAGTATCTGCATCACTTCGTTCTCGTCGGGGATGATAGGACCGTCCGTTTTGGAAAATTCGGGAAAGATTGCACCTCCGGAGTTTACCACGATATAGTCAGGATTGAACCGTTCCACGGTGTCTCGGATACATGCTTCCCATCGGCAGTCACCCATTATATAAACGGTCGGGAAGCCCTCGGCTTTTAGCACATAACCTGATACAGGTCCCATCATCTGCCCGATCTGCCCGAAACCATGATGTCCGGTCGTGCGGTAAATGGATATGCCGTCTATTGTTTTTATTTCTTCGATGGGTATCACATTTGTAAATCCGTCGTTTTCTGATGGCGTCCGCGTCCTGGGGCTGAACGTAGAAAGGAATTTCTTTGGGCAAATGTGTGGGGACACTCGGCTCGTAATGGTCGATGTGATTGTGGGTCAGGAGCACCATGTCCACGCCTCCGATAATATCCTGAATAGGATGGTGAGGTGTACCCTCGGTGTTTTATTCACACCGAGGGCCGATATCAAAGTGCCTTTGTCGGCTAAAACGGGGTCAATTAGCATGGTGTGTCCCGCATACCTGATTTTCAAGGTGGCATTGCGCACCAATTGTACTGTAGATGTCTTTTTCATGACTATATGTCTTGTTATTGATTACGGGTGCAAAGTTCGGAAGAATCCGGCGAAACATCTATGCCTGAAAAACGGTAATTATGCCATTTTGATAAATGAAATTATTATCTTTGCAAAAACGACAAGGATATGGACGAGATAATCAACCCTGATCGACTGGTCAGCGTACCGTTCAACAAGACACGCTGCGGCGTGGATTTTTACATCAATACTGCCATAAACAAGGACATCGGACTTGTGCTGACAGAAAACAAGCGGTTTAAGACAGACTTCTTCAGCTTCTACTTTTTCCGTAAGGCAAACGGATATTTGCTACTGAACTTCCGCAAGATTGAACTGCGCGACGGCATGGTTCTCCTGCTTTCACCCCATCAGCAACAAGAGTGGCATGTAGATGAGACGGCGTTGGATTACACGTTCCTTATATTCCGCGAAGATTTCATGCGTACTTTTATCGCCGACAAGTTCTTCGTTTTTCGCCTTTTGTATTGTTACCAGACAGATACGCCGCCTTACATCAATGCCACACATGACGAAATGAAGGAATATATGCGGCTGCTCGGAAAGATTAAGTATGAGCTGATGAATCCAGTGTCCGATACGTACAATATCATTGTTTCCTTACTATATTATCTTTTGCTGATTATCAATCGTACATACGCTGCCGCCTATTGCTTGCCCGCTGAAATTGCTAAAAACAATTTCGCTTTTCGGTTCAAGGACTTGTTGGAACAGAATATCCGCACCCACCAGCGGGTGCAGGAATATGCAGACATGCTTCATGTCAGTCGCATCACACTCAATAACTCAGTAAAAGCCCAATTCGGAGTATCAGCTACCCATTTGATAAAACAACGTCTGCTTGAGGAACTGAAGAACGAATTGCTATTCTCCAACCGCACTGTCAGTGAAATGGCGGATGATTTCAATTTCTCTGATCCGAGCCATCTCATGCGCTTCTTCAAACAGCAAACAGGCAAAACATTTACTCAGTACATGACGGATTACAATAAAGGCATATACGAATAACTTCTTAATATAGTCGATAGCGGCTATCGAAATATGGTTGTTGATGTTCAGGCGTTTTTGTACTGCATGAACCATTTTACGATTTCTGGATCTTCGTGCGAGCCGAGTAAGAAAGGCTTGTCGGTATCCAGCGTCTTTATCCGTGCCATGTCTCGGCCGACAGGGTGAAGTCTAATATGTCGAGATTCTGCTTCATGCGTTCCGGTTTCACAGACTTAGGAATAATTATGCACACTGATATTTATCGCGCCCGGACAGGTGTTCGGTGCGGAAGATGACGGCATGCAGTTCCAACCAGATGGCTACCTGCTTATGTTCCATCCCGACCTGCTGCGGAATACACCTCTCGGGCGGATAATGCGTGAATATTCGTTCTTTTCCTACGAGACAAACGAGGCATTGCACCTTAGTGTGGAAGAACGGCAAATCATCATGGATTGCTTCCACAAGATTCAATATGAATTGAACCATCCGATACACCGTCACAGCAAGAACCTCATCACAGACAGCATCAAGACGTTCCTTGATTACTGCACACGTTTCTATGACCGTCAGTTCATCACACGCGACAACCAAAACCGAGACATCCTCGCAAGATTTGAGCGGTTGCTTGACGAATACTTCCATGATGGGGCTGCTAAACGGATAGGCTTGCCCACTGTACAGTATTGTGCAGACAAGCTCTGCCTCTCGCCCAACTATTTCAGTGATTTATTGAAAAAAGAAACAGGTTCAACCGCCCTGCATTTCATTCATGACAAGTCTATTGAAATAGCCAAGACGGAACTTGCATCTACAGACGACACCGTTAATGAAATCGCCTATAATCTCGGTTTTCAGTACCCGCAACATTTTACCCGACTGTTCAAGAAAGAGGTAGGTTACACTCCGAATGAATATAGAGCGCAAGTGTCGTGAGAATTGGATTAGTACAGAATATTAGAACCCAACACCTCTCTTGCGCTTAACTTTCTTCCTTCTGCGAAGTATATCCACCATTTCCTGATTGGCTTCCGCATCAGCAGTGTTATAAGATGAGCCACTGCTTTTTAGCAATCCCCAAGAGCCGTTGAACAACTCGCTTTGTGCCGTGCCGGACGGTGCGCTTGGTGTAGCCGTTTCATATATTCCGGCTGTTATTCCCCATACGTTCCCTGCATCTGTTGTGCTGCAAAGCCGCGTCAATCTTGGAATAACTGAAACGCCTGTCCACTTTGGAGCCGTTGAAATGGTAGCCATTCATGGAGAATACAACACCCTGCACCTCGCTGGTCTGCCCCTTATGCTTGAAATGTACTTCCACTCCCTGCCGTTTCAGGTTGGCGATAAGCACGTTCCAGTTGCCGCATCTGCCGACTTCCATTTTGATGATGTCGTAAAGCGCATATTTCGTCCTGTCTGGCTCTTTCAGGCGGTTGCGTTTGACATTGTCCTTTCCGCCAGCCATATGCAAGCCGTATTTCAAGGTCAATTCCTTGCAGATGCGGGTACTGCGCAGACGCTCGTGCCTGTCCGATATGGTATTGCCGTTGTTGTCTATGCGGTTGAAAGCAATATGCACGTGCGGATGCTCCTTGTCGAAATGCTGGGCGATGAAGAACTGCGTATTCTTGATTCCCATCCGTTCCATATATTCAAGCGCGATGCCTGCCATGATACGGTTCGTCAGCCGTAACTCATCCTCTTTGGAAAACTCAACGCGATATGTCCGACAGGTTTTGTCACCTTATCGTTCATCCGTGACTGGGCATTGAAACTCATGGCGATAGTTTCCAGATTTTCCATAAACAAGCCTTCGCTTGCTACTATCTGCGTATCCTTCTTCTTGTCGATGATGTAATCCACCGCACCCTTGAAGTCGCTTCCTTTTACGATTTTCGCCATCATATCCCTATCTTGGTTATAAGTTCATGAATCCTTGCCACTGCCACCTTGCAGTCCCACCGTTCATCGTGGAAGCCTCCGGCGTTTGCCTTACGCGCAAGCTGGTTGAGATTGTTAGCCATGCCGCAGAGTTGGCGGATGTATCCGGCATGTTCCTCCGACAGCCGTTCTTTCACATGACCGTTACGGAAACATTCCCTCATGTACTCGCTTGGTGATACGCCCGCCTCATGCGATCGTGTCAGCAGGCGGAAGTAGTCGGCTGCCGTCATTTTCACTGCGATACGGTATTTCAGTTTCTCGGTTGCTGTTAATTCTTTGTATTTTCTTACCTGCCTCAAATCCGCAACTAAGCCCTTCAACGTCCTTCTTGCGTGTACACGTCCTCTCATTACTGAATTATCAGATAAATTGAGGCAGAAACACCCACTTCTGCCTACAACATCCCCTTACCCCACAATGCGACTTGAGACAATACGCAGTATCATACCCATAAGTTGTAGGCGTTATCCAAAATCAGTCTGAAAAATATCTGCGTAAGCATTGTTACAGGTATAGATATTCAGCACATACCGCCTTGATGTCCTGATCCACTTGGCTGGTACAGAGATAAACCTGAAGACAAACGCTTTTTATGCGACTTGTTGCATTGAGTCCGAACCTCTTTACGTCAAGTCTTTGGATAATGGCCTTGTAGAAGTTACGGATAAGTGCTGTAAGAAGAAGGAACACAGTGTTCTCGGCCATGAAGGATTTGGGCAATCTGTCCCACCCGAAACCATTGTTCATATCATCAAAGATACGTTCCTTTCCTCCACGAAGGTTATAGAACTCGACAATTTCTCTTACGGAAGATTCATAGTCGTTAGTCAGGATACAACGGTATGTGTATTCTCCTTCCCAAAGATCCTGCACACCATCCATCCGTTTCTGTCTTTGAATCACAAGTCGGTATGCTTTACCCTTCCACTTCTCAACAAGGATAGAGTTCAATTCAAACTCAATGCCATTGATTTCCTCAGTCTTCCAGCCTCTGAGAGCAAATATGTCATTGTAGAGCGAACTGCAGCGGTTAGTGCGGATATAGAAGGACTTGCAGTGTTTCTCTATTTCCTCCACGATTTCCTCGGAACATGATCCGCAATCAGCTCTGAAACGATTGATAGTGAGCCTGTTCTGTTCAAATCTCTCAAAGAACCTCTTCAGCGTGTCCTTCTGATGAAAACGAAGGTTTTCGTTAAGCCAGATGAGCAGAGCTAAGTTTACTTAAGCTCTGCCATGGCGAGAAAACGTGCCATGAAATGGAACTTTTGTGTTACCATCGCTATTCTCAATGCCAACAATCAAGTCACCAATAACCGCCACGCCAGGGCGATAACCAGAGAACTTCTTGTATGTAGGCTTTGCATCATACTTCTCACCCTCTTTCAGTTGGTCAGATGCAAACATACAATTGAGCAGTAAAGTATTGAGAGTGTCAGCCGTGTTGAAATCGTAGTTCTTACCCGTATCTGATGTGTATGAGATGTTTTCTTGCGTCAGTTCCTTTATCGCTCTGAGGATAGTATCAGAACTACAAGTATGAAGTGTCGGATGAAGCGAGAGATGGTTCATCAAATGAGTAGTGACATCCTCAATACATGAGCCACCACAGAAGTAGATACTCATGAGAGAACGGATGATTTCGCTGTACTGATAACCTAACGATCTACACCTTAGACCGAGGGTTGAGTCGATTACAGATGACAATGTGGAGTCAAATTGCTCATCAGGTAGGGCGGAAGGATTTCGAGGAATTTGGACGACGCATAGGGTTGGGCAATAAATTGATAAAGCGTGAGCTTGATGAGTTTGTCAAAGAGAAACCATTGGTGCAAGTATTGATAGACCGTTCCTTTTTATCGGAAGAACTGAAAAAGTAATATAGGATGTCTATGGGGTACAGGTGTAAGATGCTTTCTTTCTGATGAAGGGCGGATAAAGCATTCTTCAGGAAAGTACTTCTCCTTTTCCCATACCGGTCATACCGTTAAAACTGATTGATAATTATGACGCGTATGTTGGCCGGTATGCCTATCTTTGTGGCAATGAAAACAGAGAAAGGATTGATTTTGTAAGTATTATCATGGCAAAAGAACTGATTCGTGTCCCTAGGGTGCTTGGGGAAAGCTATAATTCCGTGCTGATTGAACGGTTGTATGAGGCAGGTGGAAATGTCATGCTCGATCTGATCATATACCTGGGCAGCTATCACCTCAAAGACTTGTTCGGGACTTCCTGGTTCTCCGTAGAAGACTTCTGCCGTAAGATGGGGTATGACCGTACCAACTTGCAGCGCAAGCTGGATAGCCGGCAGCTCGCGGCCATGTTCGGAAAGAATATGCAGCCGGAATATGTATGTACCGACACGGCAGGACAGAGAATCAGCCATCCTATCGAGACGGTTTTTGAGGCGGCTCTCTATAAACTGGGA
>ENA-OQAL01000391-OQAL01000391.1-human-gut-metagenome-genome-assembly--contig:-NODE-391-length-10404-cov-1.562129_pt1 | contig 10404 bp, 16 predicted proteins | sample MGYA00242491_ERZ504519 | MGnify/ENA primary metagenome ERZ504519 (study PRJEB26092, sample SAMD00036260) | human gut metagenome | host: Homo sapiens | study: EMG produced TPA metagenomics assembly of... | reverse complement strand
ATAATGCGTTGCTGCAAGGGAAGACGCCTCTGATATATTGCCGAGATGATCTACATCGCCGGTATTATCCATAGCATAAAAATTTATGCTCTTTTTTTATCTTCAATCGTAAACTGATTTGCAGTTTCGCTCTTCTCTATATACTGCCAATCGCCGTCATCCATCTTATAAGCAACAACCGGGATTCCACCTGTGCATTATTCTTGTTTCCCTTTGCCGCTACCGTAGCAGTAATCGGTTCATTGGTCCAAAGTTCTTTCCCGTCTGCACCCACATTTGAGAGCGTTACATTTGTAACAGTCGGCGGTGTAGAATTAAAATTCTTGACCTGAATTTTCTTTTCAGCCACATTTTCCGGTTTTGCATTGTCACGCACAGATACGGTATGTATTTTATCGTCCTGGATATCAAAGGAATTCTCCTTTTGCCAATTGCCATTATCCAACTTATATGCTCCGAATTTGTTCAGACCGGACTGCACATCATTGGCGGTTACCGTAACCGTAACGGCCTGGTTGGTAGGCTTATCCGTGCTCTGCTGCACATCATTGATTGTTGGCGCCGTGGTGTCATAATTAGGGGTATAAACTAAGACAGCAGACTCGTTCTCAGCCTGGTCTTTAACGCAAAAATCATACGATTCTCCGCCTTTCAGTTTAAAGTCACCGGAAGCCTGCCATGTTTCACCGCCATTGCAGCTAAAAACCTTAATACCGGAACCGCCTTCATTATCAGCAGCGTCAATATGGTATGTGTATGTGATTTGGTCGCTAATGTAAGTGCCCTGCTTCAAGATCAAGTTTCCAAGCTTAACCTGCACCTTCTGAATCACAGGTGCAATGTTATCGTATTTGTCCGCTTTTGCCTGCTGCTTTGCTTCATTGCCAACAGCGTCCCGTACATAAAAGTTGTGTTCTTTGTTATCTTGGATCACAAATGTGCCGGTCTCCTGCCACTGGCCTTCGTCCATCTTAAAGGCTTTTTCTGCTAGGCCGGATTCGCTGTCCATACCGGTAACGGTTACCTTTACTTTATCGTTTGACCACTGTTCACCCGCATTCGGCGGGTCCAGCACCACACCGATTTCAGGCGCGGTTGCGTCCACATACTGCACCTCTACGGTCTCACCTGTGGACACATTACCCACAGCGTCTTTTGCATAAAAGGTATAAGTCCCATTTGCTTTCACCCGGAATTCAGGCGCTTTTTGCCACTGGCCGTTATCCATCCGATAGGCAACTGCACCATAGCCGTTACCATCATCTGCCTGCACCGTCAGTGTGACCGGAGCTTTTCCCCATGCGGTGGGATTGCCGCTTACAGTCACCCTTGGCGCCTGGGCATCCGGCTGCACAGACGGCTCTGTGCCGGTCACAGTACCGTCCGGGTCGCACAACACACCTACCCAAGCGGATTGATCGGCTAACCAAGTACCAAAGTCAATGACACCGTCACTGATCTGCACATCGTCTGCCGGATCTACCGCGCCATCCACATAAATGGTCGGCATCTCTGCGCTTTCCGCTGTGTAAGCGACCTTGCTGCCGGTTACTTCCAAAGCTTCCGCACCGAAGAAGTACACCTTTTTGCCCTGCACCTCCACGACCATACAGTCTTTGGTGGCAGCCATAGCAGAGGTCACCAGACCCAAAGGCAAAGCCGTCAACAACATTAGCACTGCTAACAGACAGGCCAATCCCTTTTTAGAAGTCATTTTTACTTGCAAGATTTTTGCTTTCATCATTCTTTCCCCATTTCTAATTTATGTTTTATATAAAGTCACTCAATGATCTCTTTAGAGTACGCATAGCGCAGGCTCTTCATGATCTGAAAATCCGCCTGTGCATCTGCTTGCAGCAATGTGGTCTGGCCGGAGTGTTCCGCAGGTGTTTTCACTGCTGCATTTTGATCAAGTGGCATTGTGTTACCGCTATGGTCACCGGCAGGTGCCGCTGCACTACCGGTAGGCACTGTACGAGGTTGCACCTGCCTGGGCTGCACCGCAGGTCCACTGGGAGTTGCCGGAGCAGGAGCGGCTGTATGTTTGTGGTGCCGGAGCCGCTCTTGATACCCACGATCCAGCAGGCGTCGTACACCTGGGCCATATTTTTCTTGAAGAACACAAAAACGGCCGTAATTGCTAAAATCACGCCAAGCACCATAAAAGAGATAGAGAGTCCCATCATTGCACTGTACATAAATACTACCTCCTTATGTATTTTCCTTAAAATTCTGCTTGGCTTTTTTGCGAGATGCTATCATCAAAGAAGCATTGCAGTGCTGCCGCTCGCTTGGGCAGAAAATAGGCTTTGTTGTCGATCAGACAATTTGCCTGGCTTTTCACCATAAAATCATATATACCCTGGCACTCTGCGTCACTGGTATTGGCGCTGTTATAAAAGTGCATCATACGCGGCCAGCTGATCCTTGTTCTCTTCCAAAAAGCTGCGAATGGTTTGCAGATTTTTCATCACCTCGTCCAGATTTTTCGCTGCGCCGTTGGCGTCCGGGTCGTTGCTGTAATTGGCGGCAGCCTGATAAATCTGGGCGTAATACAATTTAATTGTTGCAATACTCGCCGGTATATCCACAGATTCTAGGCCATTTTTAATATCAAAAGGCTGATTGGGCAAAATGCGAATGCTGTCCGGATCTGTACTGGCAAAGGAACGATAATATTTGCAGGCATTATCCAGCGCATCTTTCTTATCCAAGTTGCTATTCAGTTCCACACGCAGGGCAATTTCAAAGCCGACCGTATTACGATCCTCCGTGTCCTTGATTTGTGTATATTGCCCAATATAGTCCGGTAAAGTTGCCAACTGGTTTGCGCTGGCGCTCTCTACATAGCCCCGATAAGCGTCTGCCCGGGTGGGGTCAATAGCAATGCACTCCTCATACTTGCCGCTGCTTAATTTGTCCTGATAATCGTGATTGCGTACCACAAACGAAAGCGGCATCAAAATCGCACCGATCATAAAAAAGGAAATAGCCGCAGCAATCAATCCGCGAAAGGCATTGAGTTTGCGCTGTCGAATGCGAATGACAGCCTCGTCCCGATCATGATAATGTTGAAGCGCATACTTAAAATCCGCCGCCGATTGATACCGATTGGCCGGGTTTTGCGCCGTAGCTTTATTCAGCACTTTAATCAGACCGTCTGTTACCGCCGGGTTCTGCTTGCGAATATCGTCGTAAAATTCCACATCATACGGTGTTTTTCCCATCAGCAAGGAACGCAGCGTGATGCCCAGCGAATACACATCTGTGCGCGCATCCGACTGCACCTTAGCATCAAAATTGTTCCCGGCGCCGCATACCCGCGCGTACCCACATTGGTGGTATCGCCCACATTCTGCGGCTTGTATTTCTTTGCTATCCCAAAATCCAGCAGTTTGATCTGCTGTCTGTCCGGCAGCAACTGCACATTGGCCGGCTTCATATCTCGGTAAATGATTTTTGGGGACCGGGTATGCAAATACTCCAGTACATCGCAAAGCTGGGAGCCCCAAAGCACCACATCTTCCGGTGTGGAGGGGCCGCGCTTCACTTCTTCTGCCAGAGATTTGCCCTCTACAAAATCCTCAATAATGTAGATCGTATCGTTTTGATCCACAATGTCCACAATGCGCACAATATTGGGATGATTCAGCTTGGTGAGCATTTCCGCTTCTGACACCGGCGTTAAACCGACAATATTGCTTTGGCCCGGCGGTTTCTTCTTCGCTTCCTTTACGGCCCACTGTTTCTTTAAGCGTCGATCCATGGCCAAATACACAACAGACATACCGCCATGTCCCAGTTCCGTTAAAATTTCATATTTACCATCTATAATGGATCCGATCTCTGCCATGACTGCCCCCTTACTGCACTGTCTTAAAAGCAACGCCGGTCATATTGTCCTGTTCATTCCGTTGTTGCAACAGACCGATGATCTCAGCTAACACATCTTGCATTCCGCGCTCGGACCGTACCACTCGCGGTGAGAGCAGTCCCAGCAGCTCCTCCTCTTGGATTTCATGACGAAAGCCGTCTGTGCACAGCAGGTAAACCGTATTGGACTCCAACGTGTACTCCAAGAATTCCGGCTGCAATACCTGAGAGGCACCCACACACTGCAAAGCACATTGCGCCGTGTATCTTTTTCTTCCTGATCCGGAGCCAATTTTCCGGCGCTGATCTCCCGAGCCACCAGGGATTGATCCTGCGTGAGACGCGAGACATTATTTTGTATCTTATATATCTGGAGTCGCCGATATTGACCACATACAGTTTATTGCCAATGCAAAGTGCAGCCACCACAGTCGTACCGAGAGAAATATTGTGATCCAGTCCATAATTGCCAATATCGGCATTGAGCCGATTCAACAAATGGGTCCATTCCTTGCGCAATAATGCAAAATCCATTGTGCGCTGGCTGAGCAGAATCGGCAAGCTCTGCGCAAACCAATCTGTAAGCGTGCGACCACGGTTGCGCTGGCCACCTCGCCTTTTTTTAATCCGCCCATACCGTCACACACTACGGCGAACAACAAATTTCCATATTGCTTGCTCCGAGCGGTTTGAATACAGTAGCTGTCCTGATTGGTCTTTTTGACCGGGCCAATATCCGTTTGTGCCGCAATTAAATAATTCATTTGGAGTCCCCCTGGATTTCAAAATCTATGATCTCGTTAGCCAAGATTAACCGATCACCGGACCGCATGGGATAATGCCGATTGGGTTGCAGCTTGGCACCGTTCAGCGTTGTACCATTGGTTGAGCCGTGATCAACAACGGTATAGCCGCCCTCTGTAAAAGAAACGGTTACCTGGCGCTTGCTGATATAATCATTTTGTAAGACCAGATTACAGCAACTCGGGTCTGCGCCAATGGAAAATTCTGTTCCCTGCATCGGTACGGACTGACCGTGGTGCGCACCACAAAAAGGTAGCTGCCGGCACTTGGGGCATTAAAACACACGTATCACCGGAGTGATTAGACAAATCCTGCATAAGCAAAGCCGGATTAGGAGGCACAAAGCCCGGCACATATCCACTTGGTGGAACGAGAGGTTCCGTCTCACCGAAACCGTTTGGCGTCGACGTTCCCTGCAGTTCTGCTGCGCTGTACTTACCGCTGGCCGGCATATCCAGTGGCTCTGTCACGCCATAAAAAAATCCTCCACCGGAACATGCAAAGGTTCTGCCCCGCCATAGTTGCCGTCTGTAAAAGGCAAAATCGGTGCGGCGCTTTGTAAGTGCTGCACCGGCGTGTTCAAAGGCTCCGTTGCGCCAACGGAATCATAGGCCGGTGCCATTAGTGGTTCCGTTGCGCCATACTGGTTTTGACCCGGCAGCGAAATTGGCTCTGTCATCTCCGCCATATTCTTCTGTGCAGCGCCACCAAAAGTTCTGGCAGTTTCATAAGGCGCTGCATACCTATACCATTCGCCTCTGCCCACATATCCGGTGAACCGACCACATCACCGCAACTTTGATTTTTCTTCTTTTTCTTTCCAAATCTAAAAAGACTCATTTTTCCTTAGTCCTATGATTTTCTATACACAATCTCTTTTGAGGCTGCGATTTTGTTGCGACTACATATTCATATTTATTTACAGTAACAAATTGTTCACTTCTATACGCTGTTTGCGTACTATTGGCAGTTTTTGCCTAAATTTGCATATTTCTACGCGTGGTTTGTCAATTTCTGTATATTTTCCAGTTTAAAATCACTTTCACCTTGATTTGCAATTTGGCAAGGGTTTTGGTATGATGAGAACAGAAAGCGGTCGGTTTTGGAGGCGCGATCGATATATGGGGGTACGGGAATGAAACCGAAAAAGCAATGGGATCACAAATGGTACACGGAGGAATTTTTGCAACGACTAAAGGCAACGGCGGCGGTGGAGATGGACGGCGATCTACCCTACATTACCAAATATGCACCGGACGCCGGTTCGCCAAATGGGATTGACCCGCGGCTGTTGGGCGGACCCATGGGCAAAATGGCGCGGTCTACGCGGCTGGTGCCAAATTTCATTCTGGACCGGGTCAAGATCCCGGTAACGCCGAAGATCTTGGCCGGATTCCGTGCCGGGTGTGACCGCGTTTCCTACGCCAAATGCGTACAGGCAAAGATTGAAGTGCGGGACAGCACCGTACCGGCAGCGGACGGTTATCCCATTCCCATTCGCATGTACAACAGTGCCCAATGTGCGCCGGGCAGCCCCTGCCTGTATTTTATCCACGGCGGTGCCTTTGTAGGCGGCACCCTGCGCCCCTATGACGAGGGGTGGAAGCTGTTTGTAGAAAAGTTCCGCATGCCCGTGGTGGCGGTGGATTACCGACTGCTGCCGGAGCACCCATATCCCACGCTGTACGATGACTGCTGCCGCGTACTGGAATGGCTGGGCGGCGACGGTGCCCGGGAGCTGCACATTGGACCCAAGGGCCGTTTTGTGGTAGGTGACAGCGCCGGCGGAACCTGGCCCAGGCCTGCGCCACCCGCTGCAAAGGTACCCACCGGGTGCGGGGGCAGCTGCTGCTCTATCCCACCCTGAACCTGTTTGGCACCACAGACCGCTACTATCACCCAAAGAAACAGACTATCACCCGCGCCGGACAGCAAAGCTGGCTATGGGACTGGTGCGGCAAATGGAGTTGCTCTCTCGCTGCGGCAAGTCCTTTTTAGGTATTCCCGAAGCCGGACGATCTGTGCAATCCCTACACCTCCGACCCAGCAGGGAACCCGCCCACTTTTCTCTCTGTGGGTGCGCTGGACTACCTGCGCAACGACACGGTGGCTTGGGCCCACAAGCTGCACGACGCCGGCGTGACCACTCGCCTGGTCATGTATAACGGCATGGGCCACGGATTTTTTAAACGCCATGGGCGTCTTTCCCCAAGCCGAGGACCTGCTGGACGAAATGGGCGCTTTTATCCAGAATGTCTGTAAAAGCCGTCAATAGTCGTTGACTGCGAACTTTATTCGCTTTTCAAAACTCTACGCTGCGCAGGTTGCGCGGCAGGCATCTATGATCAAGCGGCGCAAACAAGATTCACCTCCACGGCAATCGGGGTGGCTTGAATGAAGTGCCGGTTGGGCGATAAGCACAACGAACACAAAAAACAGCCATCACCGTAAAGGTGATGGCTGTTCGTTTGGTATTTATGAAGCAAACAGGGATTATTTCTCTGCGTACTTGTCCTCGCCGTTCCAGGAATACAGCTTGCGGATCTCGGCGCCGACTTTCTCCAGCTGATGGTTGGCTTCCATCTCTCTCTTAGCCTTAAAGTGTGCCCAACCGTTGTTGCTCTCGGTGATGAACTTGGAAGCGAAGGTGCCGTCCTGAATCTCTTCCAGAACCTTCTTCATTTCCTTCTTGGTCTCATCGGTGATCAGACGCTTACCGGTCTCGTAATCGCCGAATTCAGCGGTGTTGGAGATGGAGTAACGCATCTTGCAAAGCCGCCGTTGTAAATCAGGTCAACAATCAGCTTCATCTCATGAATGCACTCAAAGTAAGCATTTCTCGGGTCATAACCGGCCTCAACCAGGGTCTCAAACCGGCCTTCATCAGAGCGGTTACGCCGCCGCACAGCACAGCCTGCTCACCAAACAGATCGGTCTCGGTCTCGCACTTAAAGGTGGTCTCCAGAATACCGGCACGAGCACCGCCGATACCGGCGCCGTAAGCCAGAGCGATATCCTCACAATGACCGGTAGCATCCTGATATACAGCTACCAGACAGGGTGTACCCTTGCCTTCTTTGTACTCGGAGCGAACGGTGTGACCCGGAGCCTTGGGAGCGATCATGAACACATCTACATCACTGGGAGGTACGATCTGCTTAAAGTGAATGTTAAAGCCGTGGGCGAAAGCCAAAGCCTTGCCGGCGGTCAGGTTCGGTGCAATGTCCTTCTTATAGATGGAAGCCTGCTTCTCATCCGGGGTCAGGATCATGATAATGTCAGCGCCTTTGCAGCCTCAGCGGTGGTCATAACCTTCAGGCCAACGCTCTCTGCATGCTTCCAGGACTTGGAGCCCTCGTACAAACCAACAACTACGTCCACACCGCTCTCTTTCAAGTTCAGCGCATGGGCGTGACCCTGAGAACCAAAGCCGATCACGGCAACGGTCTTGCCCTTCAGGTAATCCAGATTACAATCTTCTTGATGGAAAAGTCTTGCTTCTGCCATTGTATGTTTCCTCCTAAAAAATTAAGTTTAATTGAAGTCACAGTGTTGTATGATGTCTCTGTGGTTTCTTAACAATTCACATTATATCCTGTATGATGTCTGTTGTCAATAGGCAATTTAAATTTTTTATAGATGCTCCATGGCGTGGAGAATGTGCAGCCGCATGGCGGTGCGGGCACCCTCGGCATTGCGCTTCTTAATAAAGTCCATAATCAGCCGATCGTCGTTTAGATTATCAGCGCTTACATCCTTGTCCCGGGTCATGACGATCACGCCTTTTTTGATGGCATTGAAAATCACCGGCATAAACTGCTTCACAAACGCATTGTGCGTGGCATTGGCAATACTCTCATGGAACTTTTGCTCCTCTGCCGTGCGGTCCTCGCCGCTTAAGATTTTCTTTTCCACCTGCTCACCGTAGTAGCAAATAGCGTCAATTTCTTCCTGCGTTGCCCGCTGTGCGGCCAAAAAAGCGCAATCTGGTTCAAACATCAGCCGCATCTCAAACAGATCGTCCAAGCCGGAAGCAATATCGCTCAGATCCGCCGAGTCGATCACCGTATTGGCACTGACAAAGGTGCCCTTGCCCCGCCGAATCTCCAACACACCGCTGGTGGTCAAAATTCGAATGGCCTCCCGCAAGGTGGAACGACTAACGCCCAATTCCGCCGCCAGGTCATTCTCATTAGGCAGCTTATCCCCCACCGTAAAGCGGTGCTGAGTCTCGATCATATTCAAAATCTGCTGTGCCGTACTCTCCGGTAGCATTGCCGATCTTGGCATATTCCTCACCTCTGCTCACATCATAACACAAGTTGTATGCAAAAGTCAAGGCGTTGTCTGACATCTTACAATTATAGAACTGATTTTCTGCTGTTCTTTGTTCACCCTGCACGAATTTGCTGCGGGGGTTGTAAATTGTGAACAAATGCTATATGATAAGGATATAAATAAGAGAATATACATAACGGAGCGTAAAAAATGAACAAAGCAACCCAATTACGATACAATATGGAATCCCTATGCATCTATCAATTCAAGACAGACCCGGTGATGCGCAGTCTACTGCACCTGCTGCGCAGCATAGAAGACGGCGAGGCTGTGCTGGAGGCGCAAAGCGCCTTTTTCAGCACACTGGCTCCTCGAGACACGCTGCGCCGGTATATTTCCAAGTTGATCCTCACCGACGACAATGTATTCAGCAAAGCCGCCGCCGGCGACGCGGTAGACCGTCTGCGCCCGGCGATTCTGGATGGCGTAAAAAGCGACCTTGCCAAGCTGGAGCTATTGCCGACCTGACCCCGGAAGATATTCTGAATGCAGTAGAGAATAAGGACCTGCGGGAAGTGCTGGGCACCCTGCCCCGATGGGAGAACGGCGAAGCACTGCCGCCCCTGAGCCAAAACTGGGCGGAGCAAACGGGAGGTACTGGCTGCATTCCATAAAAAGAAACGGCTACGGTCTGTTTGCCAAGTACGCCGCCTTTGAGTGGCGGGATCACGCCCTCTCCCCCATCTCCGCCACGGACCCGATCCCGGCTGTCCGATCTGAAGAACTATGAATTGCAGCGGAGCCAGGTGGTGGACAATACAGAGAGCTTTGTTTGCGGACTGCCCGCCAACAACGTACTGCTGTACGGCGACCGGGGCACCGGCAAAAGCTCCACCATTCACGCCATCCTGAATGCATACAAAGGACAGGGCCTGCGTATGATCGAGATCCCCAAAAGCGCGGTGGAGGAGTTGTCCCTGATTCGGGAGTACCTGGCGGACAGCCCGATGAAAATTTATCATCTATATTGATGACCTAGCTTTGACAGCCAGGACAACGCTTTTACAGAGCTGAAAGCGGCGCTGGAGGGCGGCCTGTCTGCCTGCCAGCCCAATACGCTGATCTATGCCACCTCCAACCGCCGTCACCTTATAAAAGAGACCAGCCGTGACCGGGACGACATGGAGCACGGAGAGGACATGCACCGGTCCGACACCATGGAGGAAAAGCTGTCCCTGGTGAACCGGTTCGGCCTTACCATCTATTACGCCAAGCCGGATAAGAGCGGCTTTAATGCGATGGCTGTGGAGCTGGCACGCCGGGCCGGGATCACGCCGGAGGAGATGAGCGATGAGGAGATCGGTTATGAGGCCAACCGGTTTGAGATGCGGGGCGGCGGTCGTTTCCGGCCGGGACGGCCCAGCCAGTTCGTCAACCATCTTCGTGGCA
>ENA-OQAL01000390-OQAL01000390.1-human-gut-metagenome-genome-assembly--contig:-NODE-390-length-10418-cov-1.818385_pt1 | contig 10418 bp, 13 predicted proteins | sample MGYA00242491_ERZ504519 | MGnify/ENA primary metagenome ERZ504519 (study PRJEB26092, sample SAMD00036260) | human gut metagenome | host: Homo sapiens | study: EMG produced TPA metagenomics assembly of... | reverse complement strand
TGACTCGCACGGAGAGCACATTAAGTGCTCTCCGGCTCGTGCGGAACTCGCGATCGACCTTATATATTTGCCCTCCCCGGGGCTCCCGCACAACGGGACCTCAGTTTGGGTTCTATCCCGGTTGCAGTTGCTTCGCTCCTGCACCACCTAGCTGGTGCGGCGGTTTGGCGTTGGAACGGTTCTTTTTTCTGATATATGCTGGTTGCGGCTCTTCTTTTTGGGAGGAGTCGCTTTTTGTTGTGGAGGGAGATGGCCCGTCTGATGATTTGATTCGTTCTGAGCTGCTTTCTGCGGATTGGAATGGCGAATGGATGCGCTTGCAAGCTGGTCGGCGGCGGGCTGATGATTCTTTTGAGTGGGATAAAAGGGCTCGGCATTTTCGGCCGCTTGAGACTGCTCCGTATGCCCGGGGATTTATAAAGCTGTTGGCGTTGAAAGCCGTGGTGAATCGGGTGCTGGAGTATGGGGTGCGGGGCTGGGTCGATTGCTATTCCGCTTGCTCAGGCTGGGCATCCTGTGATTGCGGCTGCGTCTCCCGCCACTATGCTGGGCACGCTTGATGCTGGTATTGAGTACTACGAGCTCGAGGGACGCATAACGCCGCTTGAGCTTGCTTGGGATGATGATTGGGATTTGGTTGGACCGGTCACGAAAGCGGTAGATGTTGCCTTTGCCAGTCGCTCTGTCACCACGACCAATCTAAAAGGTGCACTTGCCAAGCTTGACCGTACGGCTCGTCGGCGTTGTGCTGTCACGATGGTCGCCAACTCCAGCCCGCGCTATGATCTGCACCTGATGAACGCCATTGGTGCCTCGGTTACCTGCAGTAGTGGCTTTGTGTACGCCTTCAACATCCTCATTCAAATGGGCGCCCTGCCGCAGGTTACGTACTTTGAATCGCCTCGTCGCGATACCTTCGATAGCCTTGAGGCAGGCGTAGCGGATTTTTCCCGTATGCTCGAGCATGGCAACGAGGATAAGATCGACCGCCTGCGCGACTACATCGCTCAACACATGATTGAGAACCCCCATGCCGGTGAGCCGGGCTCCAAGGGTGTGCCGCAGGGACGCTACATGCTCGACCACGTCCGCAAGGTTCGTTGGGCGTTATTGCATGGGAGCCGGTCTCTGCGCCCAGCTCATAGCCTGTTCGCAGCCCGCACCGCCCACTCACTCGGCATCCGCATTCTTTTTGAACTGGGCAAACGCGCTCCACACCGCACCGTTCCTGCGCTATCGTGGGACAGCTCACGTAGATTAAGGCCCCATCGTGGGGCGCCCCATACATAGAAAGCGAGAACCCATGGCACTGACAGGAGCCCAGGTCAAGCAGCTTCGCAGCATGGCCCATCACCTCCAACCCCGCCATCATCATCGGCAAGTCCGACGTCAACGAGGGCACCGTCGAGCAGACGGTCGCCTACCTGGAGAAGCACGAGCTCGTTAAGTGCTCCGTGCTCGATGGCTCCAGCCTTTCCGCCCGCGAAGCCGCCGAAGAGCTCGCTGAGCGCTGCCACGCCGAGGTCGTCCAGGTCATCGGCCGCAAGTTCTCGCTGTATCGCGAGTCCTCGCGCAAGGACATCGAGAAGATCAAGCTCGTCTAAGAGTCAATGATCCGGCGAGCCAACACATAGCAAGCTTACGGGTGCCCAAGTACTTCGGCGCCCGTTTTTTTATCGCTCGACCAGCACGCGATTGAGCCGCCCCTCCACCAAGCGCTCGTATAGACGCCGCGTCTCGGGCTCGGGCACGCCATTGACCTGCTCCCTCAGATGGTGCATATGCCCGCTGTACAGCTCGACGATATCGCGCCGCCGCCCCGCCGCACTGTAGACGCGCATGGCGCAGCGCACCATATCCTCACGCGCCGTTTCCTGTCGAAGCCCCGACTCCGCCAGCCAAAATCGCCGACTGCAGATCGTTTTTCTTCTAGAGCGGCATTTTGCTCCCTTAAATCATGCAATTCGATGTACTTTTGACTGCATAATGCGCCGCATGCGCAAAAAAAGTAGGTGGGGATTACAGCCATTGGGAACATACAGCGGTCCGGCATAAAGCTGCTCAATCTTAAGGCACAGCTCAACTAAATGGGGCCCGCGCGCACCCGTGCGATTTCCCAAAACCTCGCGGCTTATCTGATCAAACAGCCGTACATCGGTCTTGACGTAGTCGCCGTTGAGCCCAATGCATTCATTTTGGATGAGCACGCACGACTTGCCATCCGGCGTCGGTCCCAAAGCCGACCGCAAGCGCGATATCGTCGAGTACAGGTTGTTGCGGGCGCTATTAAACTCGGCATGGGGCCACAGCTCCATGGCCAGCGTCTCACGATCGACGAGCGCATCCATGCCCAGCGCAAGCCGCTCGGCAAGCGTCGCCGCCTTCTTGCGGCGCCACATTTTGTCCGTGATGGGAAACCCATCGCGCTCGGCGCGAAACGCACCAAACATGCGAATCTCGATATGGTCGATGGTATCAACGGCTTCAACCTCGCCGGCCTGGAACAGCGCTCGCCCTCTCCTTCCAAATCGTCGCGCAGCGAGTACCGCGACAGCTCGCGCACGGGAAGCTTCTTGCGTATCCTGCCCGCCGGCTCGCCCAGACAATGCATGGCAAGGCGCGCAAAGAGCCGATACGATGGCTCTAGAATCCCCGCACGATTCATGGACATCCAGGCCGCAAGATCGCTGTCTCGGCCCGCACAGGCCAAATGCAGCGCCACCATCCAGCCTCCGCTCCACCAACCTGCGTCTGGCTTATATCGAGCAACTCCGCTTCCTCGCGCACCGAAACCATCGAGGTGTTACGCAGATATGCCGCACGCTCCAGCAGCAATGCGTTATCGCGCATGTACGCAATCGACTCCTCGGCAAGTTTGAGCACTTGGACCGCACGGAACTTTGCATTAACCGGCCGTCCCTCTGCCAGCGACTGCCAGCCTTCTAGCAACAGGCCAAACAGCTGAATCTGGTTGTCGCGCATGCGCACGGCAAAACGATCGAGCTCGTTGAACGCCGCATCGTCGGTTACCGGCAAGCCGGAAAGGAGCCGCCGTGCCGCCAACACCATGCGCACCCAGATAGCCATCGCCTTAAGCCCACGTACGTCGAGTGCCTCCCGCACCAGCGCCATCTCGTCGTCGCGTTCATCGGTTCCCGAAAAACGACCCGTCAAAGAGCTCCACCAGCATGCTGTCGGCTCGTATAACAATCCCCGCGATGTCGAGCTCGCAGTCGTAGGCCTTGCTCGTTTTGAGCTGTTGTAGAACGCCGCCGTCATTTCCCCGCTCGGTCAGACAGCGTTTGACCTCGATATGCGCAGACAACATATCGAGTGCGGTATGGGACGTCTCTATTTCTGGCACGGCCAGGTTCGTAGGAAGCCCAAGCCCGTTGTCCCCATAGCAAACAGCCGTCAGCGTCTGGGCCACCCTCCATGAAACAGGGTCTATTTCGCAGGCCGCCCGTTCGCCCCGCGTTCGACGACCGATGCCATATAGCGAGCGAGCTTGTATGGACACGCTGACCGCTGCCAGATATACGCCAAGCGCTTCGGCAGGCGTTGGCTCTGGAGCCGGATCGTCGGCATCGATCGTGCCCAGCGCCGCTCGGCAGATATCGGCCCCGTGCCCCGTCAGAGCCAGATCGACCCCATACTGCCCAGCAAGTTCAAGGACCGCTTCACGGTCCAAAAAGCGTCCGCCAGGCCCATCGCCGCATCGCATCGGCCCGCCTTAAGCAAAATCCGGGCCGCCCTCGGAACAAGTTCGGGGCGAACCTCGGCCACCAACTTACGCAAGCGCAAGCGTCCGTTATCCTCCGTGCCCAGACACGTAAAACTCCGCTCGGCGGGATCCAAGCCAAAGATCGGGTAGTCGCGCACAAAATAGGACTGGTCGACCATCGACAGCCTCACCCCACAGGCCTCGAGTTCTGCGATATTGCCCTCGCCCATCAAAACCATGAGACATGCCACGCAAAACAGCGCATTATTGTCGAGCGAAGCCAGATCGGCAAGTGCCGCGCCATATACGTTGACAATCTCGTTTTCGAGCAGACCGGCTACGTCGCCTTGGCCATACAGACCCGTCTGCAATGCCGAAACGAGCTCGGGCACGCCCTGCGTGAGCTGATAGAAGTCGAGCGATGTGCTGATCGACGCCGATGCCCACGCCGAATACTCATAGGCATGCACCTTGAGCATCTGCGCATTGATCTTAACCGAATCGCCCAGCCCATGAATCAGCTGACGATTTGAAGGACGGCAGGAGATAAAGACCCCTACCCCCATAGCGCGCAGGCCGCGAATCCTGTCGATGAGGTCTTCGGTATCGTGCTGATCGAGGTTTGGCACATTATCAATCGCGATAAGAGAGTGCGGTTTGTCTTTGAGTTCTTCGGTAACCACCTCGAGCTGCATAAACACCTCGCGCCCAGTGGCGCGATCGGCCTCGATAATCCGCACGGGGCCTCGCGTCGGGTCGCATTTAACCTCATGGGTGTACTGCAGCAGCACCGAGGTCTTCCCAAACCCGTCGGGCGCATAAAGAACCACGATGCCGGCCTTTCGGCCCTTGGCGATAAGCTCATTCATCAAGCGTTCGCGTCGCACCATATAGCCTCCGCCCAGCGGCATCAGCTCGAGCTCGTCTATACCGCTCAAATCATTTACCATGCCCGCTCCTCAACTCGACCGTATGGACACTGTAGCCGCAAGACCATACAAGCCGCGCTATGAATAGAGCGACCTTGTGTTTTAGGTTGTCTTTTGGTACGCAAGCGGCAAGTTTTTGTACAGCGAGGGCCGATTGTTATTAATCCCCCGACTAATCGGTCTTTAAGCAGGTAAATGAGCTTGTCAGCTTGTCCCATCTAAGCGGCAGTGTAACGCAGATGAACAAGGTTCAGCCATGTCATTCAACTCGCCTAGCACCCGCTACCGTCTACGACCTTCTAGTGGCATTTTTGCATAGAATCTGGTATGGAATGAATCAAGCTGTTGGACATCTGGCGTTCGTCAAGCTTGCGGCAAGATTTTGGTCAAGTGGGCGGACAGGGATAGCAAAAAGGCCCCCGCAAAGCGGAGGCCTTAGGCAAGGCTATGTCGAGCTGCAGGATTCGCGCTACTCGCAGAGCGAAAGGGCGGCCTCGTCGGCAACGACAACGCAGTTGGTGTGCAGCTGCAGGATCGAAGCCGGGCACTCGGGCGTAACCGGACCATAGCACATGTCATGCACGGCCTGAGCCTTGGCCTCGCCGTTGGCGACGACCAGGATCATGCGGGCATACATGATGGTCTGGGTACCATGGTGTAGGCCTGACGGGGGAACATCGTCGGATGCTGTCGAACAGGCGGCTGTTGGCCTGAATGGTGCTCTCGGTGAGGTCGACGCAGTGCGTGCCCTTGGAGAAGTGGTCATCGGGCTCGTTGAAGCCGATGTGGCCGTTGTTGCCGATGCCGAGCAGCTGCAGACGTACCGGACCGCGTCGGCGACAATCTTGTCGTACTCAGAGCAGGCAGCAGCGGCGTCGGGGTTGGAGCCATCGGGCACATGCGTGTTGTTCAGGTCGATGTTGATGTGATCGAAGAAGTTCTCGCGCATGAAGTAGTGATAGCTCTGGGGATCGTCGTGCGAAAGGCCGCGATACTCGTCCAGGTTGTAGGTGCTGACCTCGGCAAAGTCGACGTCGCCCTTCTCGTACCAAGCAGCGAGCTGCTTGTAGGCACCGATCGGGGTGGAGCCGGTGGCAAGGCCCAGTACACAGTCGGGCTTGAGGATAACCTGGGCCGAGATGATATTGGCGGCCTTGCGGCTCATATCCTCGTAGTCTTTAGCTTTAATGATCTTCATTACGCGTCCTTTCTCGTACAAGAGAGGCAAGGCTCCCTTACAAGCACTTGCCCGCGGCCCGCGTCGCCGCAACCAACGTGTGCGGCCACCAGGGCGAGGTCGGCGTAATGTATGTGTCTCGTGTCTAGCCGCGTCGAGGCCCCTGCCCGTCCACGGTGACCCAAAGCTGTTTAGCTTCGGACAAATCTCATCTTGCCACGGAGGGGCGTCCTCTTTCAAGGGCGCCCTCCGTAAACGTGTTTGAATTGTAGGCTAATGGCCACGTGCACTTGCTAGCGCTCGCGAGCAACGATGAGCTGGTCCATCTCTTCGACATGCACGCCAACGGAACCCTTGATGCTCGAGAACTCAACGGAGTTGCACACCAAGATGGGAACCGTCACATCCGTAGCCTTCGGCAGCAATTGCCTCGCGATCGAACTCAACTGAGCACATCGCCCTTATGGACGATGTCACCCACTTGCGCATGTACGGTAAAGTGCTTGCCCTCGAGCTGAACGGTATCCAAACCAACGTGGATGAGCACGTCCAAGCCATCGACCGTGTTAAGCGCAACGGCGTGTCCCGTAGGAAAAATGGCCTCGACCTTGGCATCAGCCGGTGCAATCACACGCGTTCCGGTGGGCTGAATCGCCACGCCCTGGCCCAAAAGGCCGGTAGCAAACGTCTGATCGTTTACCTCGGAGAGCGGAATGACGTCACCCGAGATGGGAGCATCCAACGTAAGGACTCGACCACGCATACCAAAAAGACCTTAGGACTTTAGTGAACATGCTCCCCCTCGGACATACCGATCAACCAAAATAACCTTAACAGTTACCACTTGGCACCCGTTTTTGACCATTAGGGAAGTTCGCGCTTGACAACCTCGACGATGTCGTCGACAACGCGCTGGGTCAGCTCGTGCGTCTCGGCCTCGGCCATCACGCGGACCAGCGGCTCGGTACCACTCGGGCGCACCAGAATGCGGCCGCGGCCATCAAGCTCCTTCTCGGCAGCAGCGACGGCATCCCAGATGGGCTGGCAATCGTCCAGACCAGCCTTGTTGTCGGAATGCACGTTGACGAGTACCTGCGGGTACTTCTTCATGATGCCGGCAAGATCGGTGAGGGTACGACCGGTGCGCTTGAGCACGGCCAGCAGCTGCAGAGCCGTCACCAGGCCGTCACCGGTGGTGTTGTGCTCCAGGAAGATGATGTGGCCGGACTGTTCGCCGCCGATGACGGCGCCGTCCGCGAGCATGCGCTCCAGAACGTAGCGGTCGCCCACGGCGGTCTGAACCATCTCGAAGCCCTGCTCCTTCATAGCGATGGAGAAGCCCAGGTTGCACATGACGGTCGAGACGATCTCGGAGTTGGCGAGCTTGCCGCGAGCGGCAAGGTCAGAACCGCAGATAGCCAGGATGTAGTCACCGTCGATCTCATTGCCCTCGCTGTCCACGAACAGTACGCGGTCGGCGTCGCCGTCGTGGGCCAGACCGATGTCAGCATGGGTGCGCAGCACGAGCTCGCGCAAGGGCTCGAGATGCGTAGAACCGCACTCAACGTTAATGTCGGTGCCGCAATAATCGGTGTTGATGGCATGGACCGTAGCACCCAGGCGCTGCAGCGCGGCGGGCGTGGTCTGGCAAGAAGCACCGTGGCCGCAGTCGACGGCAACGACCAGGCCGTCGAGCCTCAGGCCATCGAGCGTATCGATGGCATGATCGACATATGCCTTGCGGGCATCCTTCATCTTGATGATGTGGCCCACGCCGGCACCGGTCGGCAGCGTGTCGGCAGCCATGGCTTCCTCGGACATGACCCAGGCGCTGATCTCTTCCTCGACAGCATCGGGAAGCTTCATGCCCTTGCGGCTAAAGAACTTGATGCCGTTGAACTCCGGCGGATTATGCGAAGCAGAGATGACGATGCCGCCGTCGAGCTCGTTTTGAACGGTGAGCAGGGCCACGGCCGGCGTGGGGATGACGCCGCAGCAATGCGGGCGGCCGCCCTCGGCCATAATGCCGGCGGTCAGAGCGCTCTCGAGCATGGTGCCCGAAAGACGCGTGTCGCGGCCGATGCAGATATCCGGACCAAGAAACTTGGTCGCCGCGCGGCCAAGGCGAAACGCGAGGTCGCACGAGAGGCCGGCATTGGCGACGCCACGAACGCCGTCGGTACCGAAGATGTTCTGGGGCATAGGATCGCTCCTTCCCTAGCAGGCGATATGCAACCGCCCGCCCTAGTCGAAAAAGAAAGCGGGACCCGCCGAGGAATCGGCAGGCCCCGGCTTGTACATTGTATCTCGAAAGGAGATAAAACCTTAGCGCTTGGAGAACTGGGGAGCGCGGCGGGCCTTCTTGAGGCCGTACTTCTTGCGCTCGACCACGCGAGCATCGCGCGTAAGGAAACCGGCCTTCTTGAGGTCAGCACGGTAGTCGCCAGCGTTCAGAAGAGCGCGAGCGATGCCCAGGCGCAGAGCGCCGGACTGACCGGAGATGCCGCCGCCATCGCACAGAGCGATAACGTCGAACTGACCGGCGGTGTCGGTCACCTTGAAGGGAGCAAGGGCGTTCTCAACGAGCTGATGACGGCCGAAATACTGCTCGGCGTCACGCTTGTTGATGGTCACCTTGCCGGTGCCGGGGACGAGACGGACGCGGGCGACGGCGTTCTTACGACGGCCGGTACCCTGGTAGACAACGGTGTTCTCAGCCATCTTTAAGCCTCCAGCTCAATCTTCGTGGGGTTCTGGGCAGCGTGCGGATGCTCGGCACCAGCGTAGACCTTAAGCTTGGTCATCTGGGCACGGCCGAGGGTGGTCTTGGGCAGCATACCGCGAACGGCGCGCTCGATGACCTTCTCCGGGTGCTTCTCCATAGCCTGGCGGAAGCTCTCAGCCTTGAGGCCGCCGTTGTAGCCGCTGTGGCGATAATAGGTCTTCGTGTCGGCCTTGTTACCGGTAAGCTGGACCTTATCGGCGTTGATGACGACAACGAAGTCGCCGCAGTCGCTGTTGGGCGTGAACTGGGGCTTGGTTCTTACCGCGCAGGATCATTGCGATCTGGGTGGCGAAGACGGCCCAGGACAGCACCATCGGCGTCGACGAGAACCCAGTTGCGCTGGACCTCGCCCTGCTTGGCGTAGTGAGTCGATTTCGAAATCACTTAGACTCCTCCATGTACAGTACGTGTTGTTACAGAGATTCACGGGGCTCTGCAAGTAACCCGTCCATATTACCCCGCTCGCCGTACGAGTCAACAGGTTTTTTTGGCTCCGACCAGAGTTTCTGCACATGTCATCCACGAGCCGTGATTTTCCAGCTCTTTAGCTGTTGTCATTTTTTGAGGGTTCGCCGTCGCTAGCGCTCAACGAACTCTTGGATTTCCGCGAGCAGGCGCTTTGCCTCCTGACGTCCCTGGATATACAAGTCCAAAAGCTTTGCCGAATCGTGCTCGACATGGCCGACCTCGACCGGCTTTTGCGGAGCGACGACCAACGCACGACCCTCGCGCTCATACTTCCACAGGTGCATGCGCTGGATGTTGTAACGGTCGTGGCGCGTCTCGATAGCCTCGAGCAGATAGGGGTAGTCGGCATAGCGGGCGCGCGCGCCGGGCAAAAACTCGTAGGGCTTTTTTCTCGTACGAGCGGTCCTGCGTGACGATGACGACCGCACGGTCGAAGCCCGCCTCCTCGAGCACATGCTCGATGGGGACCGAATCGGCTACGCCGCCGTCGACGTATTTGTGCCCGTCTATCTCGACCGGCGGCGTCACCAGCGGCAACGAAGTCGAGGCGCGCACGGCGTCGAGATCGAGCACAGCGCTTTTGACCGGCAGGTACGTGGCGGTTCCAAAGAGCATGTCCGTCGCGACGGGCGTACATCTCGATGGGGCTCGCGTCGAACGTCTCGTTGTCAAAGGGATCCAGGCGGTCCTGGACATCGTTGAAGATAAAGTCGTAGCCGACGATAGAGCCCGTGGATGCAAACGATGCGGCGCCCATGAAGCGGTTGTCGCTGCAGAAAGCCAGGTTGATGCGGTTGGCACGGCCGATCTGATGCGACTTGTAGTTCACGCCGTTGAGGGCGCCGGCCGATACACCGTAGACAGCCGGAATCTCGACGCCGGCCTCCATGAGAACGTCGAGCACGCCCGCGGTAAACTGCCCACGAAAACTGCCACCCTCCAAGACGAGCGCGACCTTGCCAGCGTTCTTTGCCTTATCTTCTGCAGTCATTTTGACCTCCTGCGATTGCGTTTTGGCCTTCTTCTACCCAGTTTTGGGATGGCGAGAGCGCAGGTTTTGGAGTTGAGGAGGGCGGGGCGGTCGGCGGGAAAGCGCGTCCCGTTCTCAGAGCAATTCCGGGTCGCATTTTCCGCTGAGCCCGCCATCAGGAAAATGAGTCCCATTCCGAGCTTAGATTCCGGGATGCGCTTTCCGCTTGAGCTGCCATTGGGAAAGCATATCCCACTCTACGGCTCGATTCCGGGTCGCAGTTTCCGCTTGAGGCGCCATCCGGAAACTACGTCCCAGTCTGAATGCGGATTCCGGGACGTGCTTTCCGCCTGGGCCGCCATTGG
>ENA-OQAL01000389-OQAL01000389.1-human-gut-metagenome-genome-assembly--contig:-NODE-389-length-10425-cov-1.681880_pt1 | contig 10425 bp, 13 predicted proteins | sample MGYA00242491_ERZ504519 | MGnify/ENA primary metagenome ERZ504519 (study PRJEB26092, sample SAMD00036260) | human gut metagenome | host: Homo sapiens | study: EMG produced TPA metagenomics assembly of... | reverse complement strand
CACAAGCGCATCTACCGGTTCCGTATAAAAGGGCTGAACACAGAATACACAGAAACATCCCGTCCCCATCTTGTTTTACATACCATTTCTCCGGGCGACTATAAAATAACGGTTCAATGTACACAGAACGATGGTAGCTGGAGTCCTGAATTCACTTTGCTGAAATTCACTGTCCTTCCTCCGTGGTGGCAACAATCCTGGTTCATCCTATTATGTGCGGTCATCATCATTCTTTTCATTATCTATACCATAAAAGCTCACGACCGTCAACTGAAACGGAAATACAAGGAACAGGAACGTACCATCTACAAGGAAAAAGTGAAAGCTTTGATCAATATCAACCATGAACTGCGTACCCCTTTAACCTTAATTATACACCGTTGAAACAACTTACAAACAGCAAACAAATCCCCTATGAACTCCGTGGCAAACTATATGGTGCGTTCAAGCAAGCACGACAAATGAAAAACATCATTGACATGATTCTGAATATGCGCAAGATGGAAGTAGAGAAAAATATCCTGCGCATGTCTTCCACGCCCTTCAACGAATGGTTGCAAAGTATCCTAAATGATTTCAAGGATGAACTTTCGTTACGTAATATCTCATTGGCATTTACTCCTGACACTACCATAGAAACTATGTATTTTGACCGCAGTCAATGTGAAATCGTCGTTAACAACCTATTGACAAATGCCTATAAATTCAGCGAAGAAAATTCTACTGTCACTGTTTCCACTTACCTCGAAGGTAATGGAAGCCGTGTACGGGTAACTATAAAGATGAGGGAATAGGTCTTCAAGAAGAAGATATAGCCAATTTATTCACTCGCTTCTATCAGGGTAAACATAGCTTTCAAGGTAACGGAATCGGCTTGTCATACGCCAAACAACTGGTAGAAATGCACGGAGGCATCATCGGAGCCCAAAATAATGAAACCAAAGGAGCGACTTTCTTTTTCACATTACCGTATAGACAGGAAGCCGCCGACATTCAATCTACACCTCAAACCTATTTGAATGATGCATTGCATCTATCAGCCGACATCGATTACAAACAACCTCAACAAAGACAGCATAGAGAAATTTCATTCTATTCTAATAGTGGAAGATGATCGCGACTTATGTAATTACCTGATTTGCAACCTACAAGTTCTGTTTGAAGAAGTGTATGAAGCTCATGATGGCATGGAAGCTCTTCCTATCCTTACGTCACAACGCCCCCCAAAATTGTATTAAGTGATGTCAAAAATGCCCCGCATGAACGGATTTGAACTATGCCGCTATATCAAACAAAAAACCAGACTTAAACTATATGCCTGTGATACTGCTTACTTCCTGTGTCGATGACGCCAGTATAGAAGAAGGATACAAAACAGGAGCAGAAGCCTATATAACCAAACCGTTTGACATGGATTTACTTTCTATCCAGATACAGAATATCATGCATAATCACAACATCGTGAAAAAGCACTATGCCACCATAGATATCCCTATACCCAAACAAGAAAATCTGAATCACATCAATGAGCAGCTGATGCTTCAATTCAGCCGCATTGTCAATGAAAATATCAACAATGTGGATATGGATGTCAATTTCATAGCAAAGCAAATGGGAATGAGCCGTGCGTCACTCTACAACAAGACTAAAGGAATGATGGATATAGGCATCAGTGAATACATCATAAAATGCCGTTTGGAATATGCCCGTAAATTACTAGATGCCACCACACTATCCATAAGCGAAGTAGCAGAACAGTCAGGATTCAAGCATTCACGCAATTTCAGCACTGTATTCAAAAATGCAATGGGAATGAGTCCGTCCGATTATAGAAAAAAAGATTCCCGACCTTCTTGAAACAGAAAGACCGGGAATACTTCATGCTATGTTAAATTTAGGTCAGATTAGGTTGTCAATCCTTGTAAATGTTACGAATAGGGTCATCATACTGAACTTGGAGACGTAATAATTCCGTCTTCAATTCTTTAACCAACTCTTCCGTTCCAGGTTGTCCGTAGATATTATGCATCTCCATAGGATCTTCCTGTAAATCATATAGTTCCCAACAGTCTATGTCATTATAAAAATGCATCAATTTATAACGTTCTGTACGTACACCATAATGGCGGCGGACAGCATGTTCAGCCGGGTATTCATAAAAATGATAATACAATGATTTACGCCAGTCAGGCACTTTCTCCCCCTTCAGCAAAGGCAAGAAAGAAACTCCATGCATATCTGCCGGTACCTCCACCCCTGCAAGGTCCAATATAGTAGGACCATAATCAATATTTTGCACCATCTCATCAACATCACCTTTCTTTCCTCCCGGCAAACGGACCAGCAGGGGGTACGGAAAGACTCTTCGTACATGAAACGCTTGTCAAACCAACCATGTTCTCCCATATAGAATCCCTGGTCGGAAGTATAGACAATCATCGTATTTTCCATCAATCCGTTCTCTTCCAAATACTTCAAAACACGCCCCACATTACGGTCTATGGAATGGATAACCCGCATATAATCATGCATATATTGCTGATATTTCCACTCAGCCAAAGCCTTACCCGTTAACTTATCCTGTTTGAATTTGGCAATGATAGGATCATAATGCTTGTCCCAAACAGCCTTCTGTTCCGGATTCAGAGCATTATACATATTTCTGCCCGCTTCTTCCAGTCCCGTTGTGGTATGGATCTCATTCTCCTTGTCCGCCATCTTCAGGTCATACACCAAATCCATATCCTTTATAATGCTCATTTCCTGCTTGGATGCAGGAATTCTGCCTTCATATTTATCATAGAAGTTCTCTGGCATCGGATAAGTTACATCATCATACAAGTCAAGGTCACAAAGATCAGGCATCCAGGTACGATGAGGCGCCTTATGATGAATAAAAAGACAGAATGGTTTACTCTTGTCCCGGATGCTGTCCATCCAATTTATTGCCAAATCTGTCACAATATTGGTAGCATAGCCTTCCCGTTGTACCCGTTCGCCATTTTTAATAAATTTCGGATTATAATAATCCCCTTGTCCTATCAGGATGTCCCAATAATTAAATCCGGTAGGTTCAGATACCAGATGCCATTTACCGATCATAGCAGTCTGATAGCCATTAGCCTGAAGCAGTTTCGGGAAAGTCTGCTGGTTACCGTCAAATGTGGTGGTATTATCCGTAAATCCATTGGCATGACTATGTTTACCGGTCAGCATACAGGCACGGCTGGGACCACTCAGGGAGTTTGCCACAAAACTATTTGTGAAACGGACCCCTTCATTGGCTATCCGGTCAATATTGGGTGTCTGCATATAACGTTGGTCATATGCACTGATAGTCTGAAAAGAATGGTCATCACACATGATATACACAATATTCATGCTTTTTTTCTCATTCCCGTCGCTCTCTTTCTTACCTTGCAGGAAGGCAGCGATGACAACATCGCTGCTCCCGTCAAAGAATACAATACACTACTGGTTATTCTATTCATTTTTATATAACTTTGGATTCATTCATCACTTCCTTACCAACCGGGATTCTGTTCCCACATGCCATCCATTACATTAATCATACGCTCCTGGATAGGCAACAAATAATCCCGGTTCGGTTTAAACTGCCATCCATTCGGCATTGTAGAAGGAGGCACCGGTAATATGTAACGTTCAGCATCATCAGGGCTGCCTGTCAAAACATATTATTTCCAGATGCCTGGTCATATTTCAACTCTGGCCCATATTGTTCCGGCAAGTTACTGCCTATAAACAAAGCACCATGTGCGCGGTTACCTATAATCAACTCCTCGGCAGCGGCCCAGCGCATGATATCAAATACCCGACGACCTTCCAATGCTTTTTCCACCCGCGTTCGCGGCGTACAGCTTGGATATATTTATCCAGATTTCTAAACGGATACTCCGCAGAAGTATTATATTCACGGTCGAAATCAATATCCGGCATACCGGCACGCTCGCGCAAAGGATGCAATATCTCTATAATCTTGCCCGCATTAGCCGCCCCGTTCTTCTCGGCCAGCGCTTCCGCATAATTCAACAAAACATCAGCGTAACGGAACTGAATGGCAGGAGTAGAGCCTTTATATTCCGAGATATAATCTCCAGTATAATCTATCTGTACATGTTTCAACATCACATAACCGGTCATGTTCGTTCCAAACGCTGAACCATCGCCAGCCAACGAGGGGAAACCGACAACGTACGGATTACCAGCCCCAGCAGGTTGCATGCGCTGTCCAGGCAAGGCCACAGTCTGCGACAAACGGGGGTCTCGGACAGTAGGAAGCAACTCCGTAGGATAGACACGCTTGGCATCAAGAAGCTCTTTCCCAACCAAAGGCCGGCCGTCTATCGTCAAATAATCATCTACTAAAGATGCTGTAACCCCCACATTACCTCCACCTGTATTCAAATAACGAGTGACACTATTGCCCACCTGATCTCCATCATACATCTTAAACCAAAGAATTTCAGGATTAGCAGTCAGATCAGGAGTTTCAAAAATGCTCCTATAATCATTCTCCACATTTCCGGTATTATATATTTTCCATACTCCCCGTTGACGCACTTCTTCAGCAGCAGCGATAGACTGATCCAAATAGTTGTCTATCTTTGCCATTAACTCTGCCTCTCCAAGTTCCGTATCATAAAACTTTTTCGGGTTTGTTTTTTTTCCTTAGCATAATGCCATTTTTCCCATGTAGCCTCAAAGAGAGCGACTTCACTCTTCAACGCACGGGCTACATCCTTGTGCAGACGCATGGATGACGAATTATTCTGCTCCTTCATCAGTGAAATGGCCATATCCAAATCTGCCAAAATCTTATCGGCAATAAATGTACGGCTCTCGCGAGGCAACATCATTACTTCCAGATTTGGTTCTAGCGGGGTGTCTACCCATGCCAACCGACCATAGTCTGAAAACATGGAATAATAAAACCAAGCACGGAAATAATAGGCCTCACCCATCAGATGATTATACTCTACACTGCCTTTTTCCGGACAGTCACCGGCATTATTTATCAAAAAATTAATGTTACGAATATGTGTATAATTATCTAAAGCCACCGCATTGCTCAACGAAGTTAATCCCATCAGGCGCGAATTGACAGCAGCAGATGCCAAATTATCACTGTTAACATCATTACCGGCAATACCAACCTCCACCACCAGCCATGAACCCTTGCGTACGGACACCAAATTCATAATAGCGGTCTATATAGTTTCTTATTTTCGCCTGTACTGCGAAACGGTTCGGCCGTAGACAATACTCCCTCGGGCATTTTATCCAAATCATAGCAAGCCGTAAAACAGAATGCCAAAGCCAGCCCCAATAATATATTTCTTTTTTCATAAGATATCAAAATTATAAATTAACAATAAAGCCTAAGGACAATACGCGGTTCATCGGATAGTTCTTTCCTCCCTCACTTGTATATGAGTTGGAACTAAAAATGGCTTCCGGATCAAACATACCTTTCAGTTTGGTAAATGTCAACAGATTCTCTCCGGAAAAGAACACCTGCACTTTCTGCAAGCCAGCTTTGTGTACCCATGCATTAGGCAGGTCATAGCTTAAAGTCAGATTCTTCAACCGGCAATAAGCTGCATTCTGCAAATACAAATCAGTACGCTGTATATTTTTATCCTGATAAGGAGCTACTCCACCCGCAGAATTAATATAAGGTTTCGGATAATAAGCTCCCGGATTGTCCGGTCTCCAATAATCCATATGTTCCTTGAAAACAGTAACTTGAGCATAAGGTCCAAATCCCCAGAAATATGCGCCACCGGCAACCCAGTCACGTTTGCCCACACCCTGGAACATAACACTCAGACTTAATCCTTTCCAACTGATATATCCATTGAAAGTGTTACTGATAACGTGGAGTTGTATTACCAATTATAGTCTGGTCTCCCATATCACCATCCACCAGTCTATTGTCTCCCCTGTCAATGACTTTATTGCCATCCAGATCTATATACTTCACATCTCCCGGTTCCCACAGTTTTCCACTGATATAGCTTAAATCATACTCCGCGTTGTAAGCGTCAGCTTCTTCTTGTGTCTGAATCAGACCTTCGGCCCGATATCCCCATATTTCACCTACTTTACGGCCTGTATACCAGCTTCCGTAAGGATCATTCTTTTTAGCATTAGCATATTCCGTCACTTCGGAAACAGCATCTGAAACCGACCCTCCGACACTATAATCAATATCGTTACCTATTTTCCACGATAATTCAAAGACAACTCCCAACCACGGTTACGCATACGGGCGTTATTAGCCTGTGGAGCTACCGCACCAAACATATCGGGAAACTCCAGCCCCGGTCCCAACATATCTTTTGTATCACGCTGGAATATATCTACGGTTCCGGTCAAAGCGTTTCCAAAGAAACCAAAATCCAATCCGATATTTTTGCTTTCCACCTTCTCCCAAGTAGTATTCGGGTCAATAACAGGAGCGGGATTGGTATAAATATGACGACCGTCGCTAAATATATATCCTCCCAAACCACATTCAGTGACATATTGGAAGCAAAAGTATATAAACCGGCATCTGCCTGATTACCTAACAAACCATATGATACACGCAATTTCAAATTAGAAAGGAAATCGGCTGCCGGTTCCATAAATTTCTCCCGATAAATATTCCATCCCAAAGATGCGGAAGGGAAGAATCCCCAGCGGTTTCCTTTAGCAAAGCGAGAAGACCCATCATAACGGCCGTTCAATTCCAACAGATAGCGACCGTCGTAGTCATAATTGATACGCCCAAAAAAGCCTCGTGTAGCCCATCCGTTACGAGTATCCACTACCACTTTATCACCTGTACCCATACCCAAATTAGGGTTGTTTGTAGAATACAAGCCTGTAATAGAGTTCTTCATATAGCTATAATCATTATCCTCTTCTTGATACCCCCCCATTAATGTAAAGTTATGATGATCATTCAGAGTGAACTGGTAGTTTGTATAAAAAAAAATTGATAGTCTGATAACGGGTACGTCCATAAGTACGTGTAAACTTACCGTCTTCCACTACTCCCAATTCAGAACGCGCCACTTTGGTCATTGTCACCCCATCTTGCTCATAAATACTGGGAGCCACATTCAATGCTTCATACTCCAAGTTCATTTGCTTATAAGTATAATCAAAGAAAATAAACCAGTCTTTCAGCGGTTGCAATTCAAAACCTGCAGTGATATTAAAACGGTCACGTTGCGTATCTGTATACGTTCCACTCTGCAAATAAGGAATCATAGACAATTTCCGTAAAATGTCCATTAGGGTCAATAACCGATACCGTAGGACGGAAACGTGCCAAACTATGATAAAATCCTCACTCAAACCACCGTCAAGTCCAGTTTTCGGATCTTCATTATTAAAATGGAGTACCTATTATCCGAATGACATAAACTTAAGTGTTGAAATTTCAGTTTCAACCATTTAAGTCAATTCTGAAGTGATATTGGCATTAACCGTATAGCGTGTATAGTCCATATCAGCATAGCGCAAAATACCGTCCTCATTATAATAGCCTCCGGAAACATAATATTGTGCTTTCTTGCTACCCCCTGCTAAAACTCGAGAATTGTGGTTATGCTTAAAGCTATAATTTTTATAGTGCAGATCAAAATAATCCGTATTTCCCAATCCGCGTTCCGAGTTTTCGAATGCGGCATTCAATGATTCACCCGGTGCCAAATCTCCCCACGGGTCAATACTGGACGGATCTCTCATATATTGTTCCAAATCAGCTATTTTTTTGCTCACTATACATACGGTTAGCAGCTCCTGTATTGCTGACACCGTCATTCCAAAACTTCACAAAGTCAAGTGAATTCACCATATCCGGCAGCACAGTTGGAGCACTCCATCCTAATGTACCTTGATAACTGGCACGCATCTTTCCTTCTTCACCTTGTTTAGTTGTCACCAGAATCACACCGTAAGCTGCACGTGCTCCATAAATAGCACAAGCCGCCGCGTCTTTTAATACAGAAATATTCTCGATGTCATTCGGGTTTACATCTGAAAGAGACATTTCCACACCATCTACCAATACATAAGGAGCAGAATTTCCAGACAAGTTGCCTTGACCACGCAAACTCAACGAACCGGTAGCACCAGGCGTCCCGATCCTCCATTGCTTACTGACAAACCCGGAACTAAACCTTGCAAACTCTGTGTTGCATCCACTACCGGACGATGTTCCAACGCATCTCCTTTCACAGAAGCGACAGATCCGGTAAGATTCACTTTTTTCTGCACACCATAACCTACCACAACAACTTCATCCAACGTTTCGGTATCCTCAGCCAAGACAATACTGAAACTAGTTTTTCCATTGATTGGAAGAGTTTGCGTAGCATAACCAATATAAGACACGACTAGATTTCCTTTGGATGGAACATTGGAAAGCATAAAATTACCATCCAAATCGGTTATCGTACCGTTTGAGGTTCCTTCAATTAAAACACTGGCCCCAATTACAGGCTCCTGACTGTTTTTGTCAATTACCTTACCACTGATGGATAAGGATTGAGCTGTCACCATCGGCGAGAACAAAAACAGAATAGCTGTCACCAATCCAAGGACTGAAAGCAGTTTCATTTTTATTCATAATAAAAAGAATTAAGGATTAATTAGATTAAAAACTGTTGCAAATATAGGCGTTCCCATTCCGCCACGCACCTCTTTATTTGTCTAATTAATATCTGTATTGTCTAGAAAGTCCCTATTATACCAGCCTTTAAACAAAATAAGAACCTGAAGATCTCCGGATACCGGAAGACATTCAGGTCTTATTTTATATGTTAAAAGAAAGTTACTCTGCCACCATACTCATCGCTATTCCTTTTTCCAAACCACGAAGCTCGGCAAGGCCACGCATACGTCCCAAACAAGAATAGCCCGGATTTGTTTTCTTGTTCAAATCATCTATCATCTGATGACCATGATCCGGACGCATAGGAATAGATATTCCACGACGTTGCTGCACTTTCAACAGGTTCTTAACTACATGATACATGTCCACATCACCCTCCAGATGATTCGCCTCATAAAAGTTCCCTTCAGCATCACGTTGGGTACTGCGCAAATGAACAAAATTGATACGGTCTCCCCAACGTTCCATGATACCCGGCAAATCATTCTGTGCAGATACGCCAAATGAGCCACAGCACAGACAAAGTCCGTTTGACGGATTAGGTACAGCTTCCACCAACAGCTTGAAATCCGCCTCCGTACTCATAATGCGCGGCAAGCCCAGAATAGACATAGGCGGATCGTCCGGATGAATAACGAGCTTTACTCCCACTTCATCGGCTACCGGACAAATTTCTTTCAAGAAGAAAATCAAGTTATTGCGGAGTTTGTCCGCATCAATATCCTTGTAACGGTCCAGTTCATTTTGGAATTGCTCCAATGTAAAACTTTCCTCCGAACCGGGCAATCCTGCAATCATATTTCGTGTCAGACGATGAATTTCTTCCTCATCCATTTGTGCCAGACGCGCTTTTGCCTTTTCTATCTCTTCGGCCGAGTATTCCTTTTCGGCTCCCGGACGTTTCAAGATAAACAGATCGAACGCTACAAAAGCAGCCCGCTCAAAACGCAATGCCTTGGAACCATCGGGCAACGTATATGCCAGGTCCGTACGGGTCCAATCCAGTACAGGCATGAAGTTATAAGTCACAATATAGATACCACATGCTGCCAGATTACGCAAACTCTGTTTATAGTTCTCGATATATCTCAGATAATCTCCTGTCTGTGTCTTAATATGCTCGTGTACGGGCACGGATTCTACGACACTCCAAGTTAATCCTGCTTCTTCAATCAATTTCTTGCGCTTCATTATTTCCTCTACCGTCCATACTTCACCGTTGGGAATATGATGTAAGGCATTGACAATACCGGTTGCTCCGGCTTGTTTGATGTCCCACAATGATACGGGATCATTCGGTCCGTACCAGCGCCATGTTTGCTCACATAAAATCATATCAAATAAAAAAATTGAGAAATTAAAAACTAAAGACTTGTTACATGGCAAATGCATTGAAACCACCATCTACTACGGCTACTGTACCGGTTACAAAGCTGCTGGCATCGCTGATGAGATACTGGATGGTTCCACACAGTTCCTCTGCTTTACCGAAACGTTTGAACGGAGTCTGGCGAATCACATCATTACCACGCTGAGTATATGTACCATCTTCGTTTGTCAACAAAGTACGGTTCTGTTCGGTCAGGAAGAATCCCGGAGCAATGGCATTCACGCGGATGCCTTCACCAATTTCGTAGCCACTTCATTGGCCATGAACGCAGTGAATTAGAGATCCCGCTTTTGCAGCCGCATAACCACATACACGGGTCATCGGACGGAATGCCGCCATAGAAGAG
>ENA-OQAL01000388-OQAL01000388.1-human-gut-metagenome-genome-assembly--contig:-NODE-388-length-10431-cov-2.872768_pt1 | contig 10431 bp, 9 predicted proteins | sample MGYA00242491_ERZ504519 | MGnify/ENA primary metagenome ERZ504519 (study PRJEB26092, sample SAMD00036260) | human gut metagenome | host: Homo sapiens | study: EMG produced TPA metagenomics assembly of... | reverse complement strand
TGATAACAAGCCTTAGAATTTTCTCCAAAGAGAATTCTAAGGCTTTATTTTATTTAGAATCCAATTCAAATAAACACTATATGAAAACCTTCTTTTTCGGAATCTATTTCTTTTTTATCACTTTAACAACAGGGCTTTCACAAACCATATATACCCCAAACTGGGAATCTTTGGACAAACGCCCTATTCCAACATGGTTTCAGAATGCTAAATTTGGTATATTTATCCATTGGGGACTATATTCAGTACCAGCATGGTCACCTAAAGGAACTTACGCTGAATGGTATCAATACTGGCTTGATAATAAAAACGCTATTTGGTAATGGAGATTTTAAAGGAGACGAAAATTTTATAACTACCACCAAAAAATCTATGGAAAAGATTTTACCTATATGGATTTTGCCCCATTGTTTAAAGCACAAGATTACAATGCTACAGAATGGGCTGATTTATTTGTTAAATCTGGGGCTAGATATGCAGTATTAACAACCAAACACCATGATGGCTTTGCCTTATGGGATAGCAAAGAAGCATCTTTCCACCATAGACGACCATGGAATAGTATGGAAATAGGTGCACACAGAAATTTGGTAGAAGAATTTGTAAAAGCAATTCGAAAAACCCCTCTTAAAGTAGGTTGTTACTTTTCTTTACGAGAATGGAACAATCCTTTTTACACAACTTCTACAATGCCTATCTATGTGGAACAACACTTATACCCACAATTAAAAGACCTTATAACAAAATATAAGCCTGATTTAATTTGGGCCGACGGACCAGATAACTACGACGAAGAAACCTGGAAAACTAAAGAATTCTTTGCATGGTTATATTCTTCCTCCGAAGTAAAAGATAGTGTTGTTATCAATGACCGATGGGCAAAATTCAAAAATGGCAAGCATGGTGACTTTTATACAAGCGAATATAGTTCATCAAATAAAAAATATGACAAGCCTTGGGAAGAATGTAGAGGAATGGGGTTTTCTTTTGGATATAACAAACTTGAAGACATTGAAGATTATGCAGTCCCCCAAGCTTTGATCCACACACTAATAAAAAATAGTTAGCCAGGGCGGAAATCTTCTGTTAAACATAGGTCCTACAGCAGAAGGAAAAATACCTCCAATTATGCAAGAACGACTACTTCAAATAGGAGAATGGCTTAAAGTGAATGGAGAAGGCATCTACAATACTCGACCATGGAAAAAGAATTGCCAATGGTCAGAAGGAAAACGTGACTGGAAGTCTGGAGAAAAATATTATGTCAGCGGGAATGCTATTCTAAAACAAACAGTTAACCCTGAACCTGGATATGCTACACAAGAAGTATTTTTTACCTGTAAAGCAAACAATTTATATGCTATCCTAACAAACTATCCTGATAAGATAACATTAAAAGATGTTAAATCAACTTCACATACAATCATTAATCTACTTGGTTATCCGGATAAATTAAGATGGGAACAAAAAGGACAAAATCTTATCGTATATTTGCCTCAAATAACATTTCTGAAGATGCCATGTAAATATGCATGGACTTTAAAAAATTACCAATATTCAATAGTCTATAACATGAAAAATAACATGAAACTTATTTCCCTTTTCATAGCAACATTCTGTATCTGGTTATCCAGTTGGAGTAACCCAACCTACCCTCTTCTACCCTATCCGCAAAAAATAACTTTTACCGGAAAACAATTAATATTAGATCAAATACATCTTGAAACAACAGAAAGTAGTATATCAAAAGAATGGGAAGACTGGTTACAAGGCAACAAGGCATCCTCAACCTCTGTACAAACCGATAAGATCATTAAAATTAGCATTATAGATAACCTACCTGAAATTCCTATTAATTCAAATGAAGGTTATAAACTAAAAATTACAGAAAAAACAAATCTATGTCACAGCGACCTCTTCTACAGGAGTATACAGAGCTTTGCAAACTATACAACAATTGACTTGCAAAAGTAATGAATATCATTTTCTTCCTACCTGTGAGATTATTGACTGGCCTGCTTTTCGCATCAGGGGATTTATGCATGACGTAGGACGTACTTATATCTCCATGGCAGAATTAAAAAAAGGAATCGATTTACTCAGTAAATTTAAAATCAACGTATTCCATTGGCATCTAACTGAAAATCAAGCATGGAGACTGGAAAGTAAGATATATCCCGAGCTCAATGCTCCTGAAAACATGAGTCGTATGCCAGGAAAGTATTACACCCTACAAGAAGCCAAAGATCTTGTGGCTTTCTGCAAGCAACGGCATGTCACATTAATTCCCGAAATTGATATGCCCGGACATAGTGAAGCTTTTGTCAAACTTTCCAAACTGATATGCAAAGTGAAAAAGGAATGACTATTCTAAAGCAACTCATGGATGAAGTGTGTGAAACATTTGATACACCTTATATACATATTGGTACAGACGAAGTACAATTTATAAACCCACAATTTGTTCCAGAAATGGTAACCTATATTCGACAAAAAGGAAAGAAAGTCATTTCATGGAACCCAGGTTGGCAATATCAAGCAGGCGAAATAGACATGACACAGCTATGGAGTTACCGAGGAAAAGCCCAGTCTGGCATTCCAGCAATCGACAGCCGCTATCATTACATTAATCATTTTGATATTTTTGCTGATTTGGTAGCTTTATACAATAGCCGCATTTATAATCAAGATATGGGAAACGAAGATATTGCAGGAAGTATTTTGGCTATATGGAACGACCGTTATCTCAGCGATGAAAAACAAATCGTTGCAGAAAACAATCTATATGCCAACATGCTGGCTCTAGCAGAACGAAGCTGGAAAGGAGGAGGATATGGGTATTTTGACGACCAGACTAACCTTTTATGGAAAAACGACACAGGAATCTATACTCAGTTTGTTGATTTTGAAATAGAATGCTTTGGCATAAAGAACATACATTCACAAACGAACCTTTTCCCTATGTTAAACAAACCAATGTGGTATGGCGCATCACAGAGGCATTCCCAAACGAAGGGGATTTGACCCGTTCATTTCCACCAGAAAAGGAAGAAAAAGAAAGCTATTTATATAAAGGAAAACCTATCAAAGCCGCATCATTTATGGAGCCGGACTATACTTACGCCATGTATGGGGAGATTTAATTCCTGGGTTCTATACTTCTCCAAAGGAAAATCATACAGCTTATGCTACTACTTGGGTATTTTCTCCTTACGAACAACACGTAGGACTATTCTTGGATTTTCAGAACTACAGTCGTTCCGAAAGTGACCTAGCCCCACAACAAGGAACATGGGACTATAAAAGTAGCCGTGTCTGGCTGAATAATAAAGAACTACTTCCACCTGTTTGGAGGAATACCCATAAAGACCGATCAAACGAAATTCCATTAATGAATGAAAATGCAGCCTCCCCGTCCGCCAATACAAGTTACTTTTACAAAAAGGATGGAACAAACTCTTCCTCAAGTTACCTGTAGGAAAGTTTAAACCCCAGAAGTCAGATTGGTAAAATGGATGTTCAATGCTGTCTTTGTATCTCCTGACGGGAAAAAAAGAAATAGACAATATTATTTATTCCCCCAATAAAAAATAATTTTAATCTGTTTAATACTATATACTTATGAACAAAATAATATTATTCATCATAGGCTTAGCAGTAAGCCTATCTACTTTCGGACAAACAGAAAGAAAATATTCTACTTATTACTACCAACGAGCTTCATTATTTGAACAACTTCCAACAAGTTCGGATGATATTCTTTTCATCGGAAATAGTATAACCGACGGAGGAGAATGGAGTGAATTATTCCAAAATCCCCATGTCAAAAATAGAGGAATCAGTGGAGATACTACGTGGGGAGTCTATGATAGAATCTCTGTCCTCCTTAAAGGAAAGCCTGCACAAATCTTTCTAATGATTGGAATCAACAACGTTCCTCAAGGAGAATCTCCGAATAATATTGCCTCTGATATACAACAAATCATACAAAAAATAAGAAAAGAGTCACCGTGCACAGAAATCTTGATACAAAGTGTATTACCTGTTACCACAAAATACAACATGTTTCAAGAACATACCTCCCATTGGCAAGAAATCCCTGACATTAATCAGGCTATTTTTTAAATATTTGCCAAAAAGAAAATGTGAAATATATTGATCTTTTCACTCACTTTGTAGATGATAATGGACAAATGAAACCAGAATATACCAATGACGGACTACACCTTTTAGGAAAAGGTTACATGTTATGGAAAGAAATAATTACCCCTTATCTAAAAAAATAAAATGAAACAATCTATCTTAATTTCACTAGTATGGCTGTTTGCCTTTTTGCGGCAACCGATACAAGCTACAGAAACAATAAAAGTCGCTTGTGTAGGAAACAGTATCACATATGGCACCGGCATCACAAACCGTGATGCAGACTCTTATCCTGCACAATTACAGAAGCTACTGGGAAAGAAATATTCTGTGGGTAATTTTGGAAAGCCAGGCGCCACTCTACTAGCACATGGACATCGTCCTTATATGCAACAAGAGGAATATCAAAAAGCTCTTGATTTTTCTGGAGATATTGTAGTCATTCACCTTGGTATCAATGACACAGATCCAAGAAACTGGCCTAACTACAGAGATGAGTTCGTTCATGATTATTTGAAGCTAATAGAGTCTTTTAAAAAAGTCAATCCTCAATGCCGCATTCTATTGGCATACATTACCCCAATAGCTGACCGACATCCTCGTTTTATCTCAGGTACCCAACAATGGCATGAAGAAATTCAAGAAGCAATTAAAGTCGTTGCACAAATAAGTCAGGCAGAGCTCATAGATTTCCATACCCCATTATACCCTTACCCTCTTTTATTGCCTGATGCCATTCATCCTAATGAAGAAGGAGCACATATTTTGGCTCAGACAGCATACTCAGCTATCACTGGCGATTATGGAGGGCTTAAACTACCGATTCTCTATACTGATTATATGGTATTACAACGTAATACCCCCACTACGTATTCATGGCACAGCTAATACGAAAACTCCTGTCACAGTAAGTATTGACGGACAAAAAGAAAAAAACCATTACTGATAAAAACGGTAAATGGGAAGTAATCTTAGATCCGATCAAGGCTGGAGATAACTATGAACTTTCCATACAAACTCCACAGCAATCACATACTTTTCATCACGTAGCAGCAGGAGAAGTATGGCTATGCTCTGGCCAATCTAACATGCAGTTCATGTTGCAACAAACCCAAGATGGCCCTACAGCTGCATCCCAAGCACACAACTCTCAAATTCGTTTATTTCATATGAAAGGGAAATGGGAGACCAATGCTTCAGAATGGCCTACAAATGCTATTGATTCTGTTAATCACTTACTATATTACCAGACTACTTCATGGAAAGAATGTACCCCCAATACCGCTGCAACTTTCTCTGCTGTAGCATACTATTTCGGAAAAATGTTACAAGACAGTTTAAAAGTCCCTGTAGGACTAATCTGCAACGCTGTAGGAGGATCTACCACTGAATCCTGGGTTGATCGTCATTCATTAGAAAAGTATTTTCCTGCAATACTGAAAGACTGGACTAACAACGACTTTATCCAGGGCTGGGCTAGAGAAAGAGCCTTATTAAATTTAAAACAAAGTACAAATACATTCAAACGACACCCGTATGAACCTTGTTATTTATACGAAGCCGGCATACTTCCTCTACAACAATATCCTCTCAAAGGGATAATCTGGTATCAGGGAGAATCGAATGCTCACAATATGGAAGCCCATTATAGATTATTCAAGCTTCTAGTTAATGGATGGAGAGACAACTGGAATAACCCTGACATGCCTTTTATTTTGTACAACTTTCAAGCCTAAACCGCCCCTCATGGACCTGGTTTCGAGATAGCCAACGACGCTTAATGAATGAATTACCCCATACTGGTATGGCCGTCTCCTCCGATAAAGGTGATTCACTGGATGTACACCCTAAAGATAAACGTCCTATTGGAGAGCGTTTAGCTAGATGGGCATTAAATCAAACTTATCATTATTCTTTACTCCCATCCGGTCCTCTTTATAAAAAAGCAATAAGTAAAAATAATGAAGTTATTATAGAATTTGATTATGCAGAAGGATTACACAGTTCTGACGGAAATCCTCTTACCGGTTTTGAATTAGCCGAACACGAAGGAAAGTATTTCCCTGCCCAAGCTATAATTGAAGGGAATAAAATTAAGGTTTATACTAATCAGGTAAAGAACCCCCAATATATACGTTATGGATGGCGTCCTTTTACACGAGCAAACTTAGTCAACAAAGACCAACTTCCTGCATCTTCATTCCGAGATAACATTCAATAGGTAAACATTACATAGGCTGTTTCAACATAGATATGAAACAGCCTATATTAATTATATCCGATCACTACTGTCCACTAAAAATGGACAAGGTTAAAAATTAAATAAATTCGGTTCACTTGAATCATATCGGTCTTTGACATTTTTGAAATTCGATTTGTCAAACAAGTCACTGAGATGTGTTTTGTCGGTCAGAGAGATTCCGAGTATTTGGAGAATTGCATAGACGCTACGTTCTAATTTCATATCGTGTTGGATTATTGCTACTAAGCAGTAAGTGATTATCGCACAATAGATTTGTATGCGTACAGCGTTTTCCGATGTTCCCCAGAACTTCTTAATCCTGAGGTGTTGTTTTATCCATTTGAAGAACAGTTCAACACTCCATCTGTTTCGATAAAGCGATGATATAAACTCTGCAGATGCGTCAAGATTATTTGTCAGGAAGATGTATCGTGTACCGTCTTCAGGATTTTCAATGATGAGTTTTCTAAGTTCCTCAGGGTAATCCTTAGAACTTTTATAAACCGTAAAGCATCCGATTACATCCGATACTACACCTTCTGGCAATCTTCGTTTCCATGTTTTAGGCTTGATCCGTATATTTGTTTTGGCTCGTACAATGAAGAAAGCACCTATACGATTTATTGTATTAAGGTTGCTGAAATCGTTATACCCTCGGTCGAATATATAATGCGCTCCTGATTCATATGGAATCTCAGGCATAGCCTTTGAAGCGTGAATATTGGCAGGTGTAATATACACAAATGCAGGCACTTCCGCTTCAATATCGTAGAGCGTATGCAACTTTATTCCGCCTTTATGTTTGCGAAATTTAGCCCATTCAAACACTGACAGGCACAGATCAATCGTTGTAGAGTCAAATGCATAAACATGACCGTCAAGTTCGAATATTTTATTGATTCTACGCTTGCGGGCCTCGGCAATCATGAATGTTGCGTACTCTTCGAAGATGCGGTAGTTACGTTGCTCATTAGCCTTACTAAGATTGCTCCGAGTTACAGACTTCCCGATTCCGAGATGGTAAAGTTTTCCAGCATGAGCTTCCATAGCCACAATCAAATCTCTAAGACTATCTCGATTGGATAGCTGACCGAACATCATCGTAAGCAGCTGATTCCAACAGGTATAGCTCTTGATATACTTATCGCCTTCATACTTTGTAACGATACGATTGAATTTACTTCGGTCAAGGAACTTAACTAATTGGGCAAAAATATATGGGTCTTTATGCATAACGGTCTGAAAATTACCACAAAAGTAAATTCAAATCCGTTCTCCCCAAAATCTCCTGTAACAAATTGAATTTCAATAATTTCAAAGAACTTCTATAATTTTTTAGTGGACACTAATGATGTTAGATATATATTAACCTCTTTAATAATGGAAAAATGACAGCTTAATATACTAATGACAGATCTACCTGAAAAGATATATGCTATAAAAGAAATTATTTCCCCATACTTAAGAATATCTGAAACGTTCAAAAATAGAATAACTCCTCCACATTTATTAATCATTAATATTCATACTAGAAATAGAAAAAACGAACAATTTCTTTTAATATATAGTGGGTAAAATTTTGGATATTTAAAATATATATTTATTTTGAATTCGAAAAAAATATATTCCTATACAAAATATAGAAAATATGTGCAATTTTAATTAAACCAAATCTAATACTGAATCTATTGAAAAAATAAATCAAATAAAATTCTATATACCTTAAATTTTTAAGAACTATGAGTAATCTGAAATTACTAGGTGCGTTACTACTAACTGTAGGTGGAACCACACAACTGCTGTATGCAGAGCAACCATCCGTAATTATCAATTCTAACATTGTACAACAAAAATCGACGTGCTCAGGAGTTGTAAAAGATGCGTCCGGTGAAAGTGTTATTGGTGCATCTGTATTGGTCAAGGGTACAACAATTGGTACCATCACAGATTTTGATGGAAATTTTGAGCTTCCAAATGTAGAAAAAGGAGCTGTAATTCAAGTTTCTTTTGTGGGTTACTTAACAAAAGAAGTCATATGGAAAGGAACTCCAATTTCAGTCGTACTAGAAGACGATACAAAAACATTGGAAGAAGTTGTAGTAGTAGGGTATGGGGTACAGAAAAAAGCTAATTTAACTGGGGCTGTCAGCAGTGTAAAGATGGATGAGATATTAGGAGATCGTCCTGTTACTTCTGTCAGTGATGCTTTGTTGGGGGCAATGCCGGGCCTCCAGGTAACAGGAACTTCTGGACAACCTGGATCGGAAATGAGTTTTAATATTCGTGGAACTAATAGTATCAATGGTGGAAATCCGCTAGTGTTGGTTGATAATGTTGAAATGGATATTAATATGTTGAATCCAGAAGACATTGAATCGGTAACGGTTCTGAAGGATGCAGCAGCTTCAGCTATTTATGGAGCACGTGCTGCCTTTGGAGTTATTTTGGTTACAACTAAAAAGGAAGTACAGATAGTAGCGTTTCGATAAATTATTCTAATAATTTCTCTTTTTAGCCGTCCTGCTAATATGCCTCATAAAGCCAGTCCAATGCAAACAGTCCAGGCTTACAAGGATATGGGATGGGTGAACTATAGAACAGGAGAAAATGTAGATACTTGGCTTGGTTTATTAGAAGATTATGTCCAAAATCCGGGTAATTATCCTGAGGGTTATACTACGATAGATGGTTTGCGTTATCAGCTTCAAGAAACAGACTTATTTGATGATATGCTTGAAACAGGCTTCCAACAGACTCATAATGTTTCTGTAAATGGAGGAACGAAGTCGTTGTCTTATCGTATGTCAGCAGGTATGGTAAAACAAGATGGTGTATTGGTAACGGATAAGGATGCATATAATCGTTATAACATATCTTCTTATATTCGTTCTGATATTTATTCGTGGATTACTCCTGAATTGGATATTAAATATACCAATCTTAATTCTTCACTTCCTACATCTTCAGCGCCTTATGGCATTTGGGGAGCTGCATCGGCTTTCCCTTCTTATTTCCCATTGGGTGAAGTGGAAATGGAAGATGGCTCAAGCCTTCCTATTAATACGCCACGTAATCAAATTATTTTAGGGGCTCCGACTGAGAAAAAGAGAGACAACTTACGACTTTTAGGTAAAGTTACAATAACACCTTTCAAGGACTTGAAAGTTATAGCTGAATATACATTTAATCGGAAGAGTGCTGAAACAACCAAGTATGATAACAAATTTGAATATGCGAATGGAATCAGTAACTTTAATAAAGAATCATCTATCGCAAATTCTAAATATGAAATAACCTCAGGAGCTACAGACTATACAGCATTGAATATTTATGGAAATTATACTAAGACGGTTGGAAAACATGATTTTAGTGCTATGGCTGGTTTCAATCAGGAAAGTTATACTTATCATGAAGTAAAGAGTGCCCGTTGGGATATGATTAATGACAATTTGCCATCTTTGTCTCAAGGAACTGGAGCTTATGAAAATAAAGAAGCTTTTTCTGAATATAGAGTACGTGGATTGTTTTATCGTTTGAATTATTCATTTGCTGGTAAATATTTGTTTGAAACTAACGGACGTTACGATGGTTCCTCTAAATTCCCAAGTGAAAGCCGGTTTGGCTTTTTCCCTTCAGTTTCTGCAGGATGGCGTGTGAGTGAAGAGCGTTTTATGGATTGGAGTGACTCGTTTTTGTCAAATTTAAAACTCAGAGTTTCGTGGGGTAATATCGGTAATCAGAATGTAGATCCTTACCAGTTTGTTCCAGCTATGGAAGCTTTTAGACCTAACTGGGTTGTGGATGGAAGTAAACCGACTGCTTTGGAACCGCCTGCATTAGTTAGTAATAGTTTTACTTGGGAGAAGGTAAGTACGTTGGATTTTGGATTTGATCTTGGCTTATTTAATAATCGATTAAACATGGTTTTTGATTGGTATCGTCGTGATACCAAGGGAATGCTTGCACCTGGCATGGAATTGCCAGGAGTTTTAGGTGCAAAGGCTCCTATGCAGAATGCTGCTGATTTACGTTCTAAAGGATGGGAA
>ENA-OQAL01000387-OQAL01000387.1-human-gut-metagenome-genome-assembly--contig:-NODE-387-length-10435-cov-2.016104_pt1 | contig 10435 bp, 12 predicted proteins | sample MGYA00242491_ERZ504519 | MGnify/ENA primary metagenome ERZ504519 (study PRJEB26092, sample SAMD00036260) | human gut metagenome | host: Homo sapiens | study: EMG produced TPA metagenomics assembly of... | reverse complement strand
CCATGCTTTGCCAGATACTCGTCGCTGGCCGGAAGTGGTTCTTGTAAGTGATGCTTACCACGGCGCTCTTGTCGCGCAGAACGGCTACATTCGCATGGGACACATCTACGGTAACTTCCATATCATAGTCGGCCTCTACGATCATGCCGGTCTTGGTGTCGATTTTCACAACGCCGGTGCCATTCTTATAATGTACCTTGCAGTTATCGGCAGTGGTGCCCTCAGACCAGGTCAGCGGCTTGATGCTATTAACAACGGAGTCGATGCCGCCCAGTGTATTGAAGAACCGACCCTGAGAGTCCTGACCCTTGTGGCTCATTTCAGCCATCTTAGGCTGGATCTTCATGGTGATGGTGCCGTCGCCATTGTCCTCAACTACAACAGCCAGCACATCATCGGCAGTCAGAGAAGAGGTGACTAAGCTGTTGCCCTTCTCGTCTACATCGTCCTTCTGCACTTTGCCGGCGGTGGGAGGCAGGGCAGAGGTGCCTGCGTGAAAAATGCCGCCTACGATACCGGGTACCATGCTGTTGATGGTTTTGTTCTCATTACCGTCGATGATGACGCTGTTAATCTTTAAGTCCTCATCGCCGATGAAGGCGCTCCAAGTCTGCTTGCTCCGGGGTGATTGAACTCGGGCGGTCTCAGCCTTGGTCTTGTTGTAGGCCTCTACATAGTACTTGACTGCGTCCTCGGCGGTGTCCATCTTAATACCGCCGTATGTACCGGCCTGAAACTCGCCGATTACGGACTTGTCCTCAGTAGCGGCGGCGTCGGCAGCTACGGGTGCGGTCTTGGCGGCAGAAAATACCACCTTAACGGCAAAGATAACTGCAACGGCAACCAGTGCGATTAACAAAATGCGGATGATCACATCCAGTGCGGATTTGCGTTTCACATTATAGCTCATAATAAATCCCCTTTCTACAGTATAATAACCGATAGGAACATAATTTTCAACTGTCATTTTTCAAATCTGTCCAAAAAAATAGAAAATTCCGTTTTCGGTTGATTTTTTACAGGGAATCCAGTACACTTACAATTAGCAAGTAGTATCTAAAAATACAAAATCCAGGGATACTACCTTGCAGAAGGGGGATTTTAATTATGGCGGAGACGCTGCAAAAACCAAGAAGAAAGCCGGGCGGAAAAAACACCGTGCCGGTCGCATTGTGCTGGCGGTACTGGGGGTACTGATCCTGGCCATTGTGATTACGGATGTGGTGGTGTGCCACCATCGGTCGGACCCGGACCACATTCAAACGTACGACACCCAAAACCCGTATGTTTTGGAACAGACAGACATTTCCGGCCACCGCAGCGGCGGCGGATCGAACCGGAGGAGACTCTGCGTGCCTTTAAGAATTGCGCCGAGAACCCGGACTTCTCCATTGATGTGTTTGAGTTTGATCTGCATGTCACCAAGGACGATGTGCTGGTGCTGCTTCATGACGACACGGTGGACCGCACCTCGGACAGCCAGCAGGTGTTTGGCGAGAAAGATGTGCGCCCGGAGAACAAGACTTATGACGAACTGCGCCAGTTGAATATGGGCGCTCAGTTTGAGACGGAAAGCGGCGAAAAGCCCTATGCGAACCTGCATGGGGATCAGGTGCCGGACGATCTGCGTATTTTGCGGGTGGAGGACGCGTTGGATTACCTGATCGCACAGGGCAAGGGCGAATATAAGTATATTATCGAGATTAAAAACAGCGGCGATTTGGGCACCCACGGTGTGGACCTGCTCTATAATATTATGAAAGAGCGCGGAATTATCGACCGGGTGATCTTCGGCACCTTCCATAAGGAAGTGAGCGCCTATGTGGACGCCACTTATAAGGATATGACCCGCAGCACTTCCATTGCCGAGGTGGCGGAATTCTGGGCTGCAGCCCTGCGCAATGACGAGAATTACACGCCGCCCTGCAAGGTGCTGCAAATTCCCTATTGCGCGCCGTACAAGAACCTGGGCTTCAACCTGGGCACAGCCACGGTAATCAATTATGCCCACGCCCACGATATGGCCGTGCAGTATTGGACAGTGAACGACCCGGAGGACATGGCCTACCTGGTGGATTTGGGCGCCGATTGCATTATGTCCGATTACCCGGATAAGCTTTATGATACCATGCAGGATAAGGCGTAAATATCCGGCGATGGTGAAAACAGAATAGAATCAGTGTGTACCGGCCGGCATTTGTCGGCCGGTATTTTGTGCGGTAATGTGTGCCCGGTATAAGCGGGCGGGGGATTTGCTCCCGTTGTAATTGAAAAAAAGAAAAGGAACGGCGAGGCCGTTCCTTTTTGCTATACATGATAGATTTATAGTACCTTATCCAGGAAGGTGGTCAGGCGCTCGGCCTTGGGGTGGTCGAAGATGTCCGTGGGGGTGCCTTCTTCCAGCACCTTGCCGTCGTCCATAAACAGCACCCGGCTGGCAACCTCCTTGGCAAAGCCCATCTCGTGGGTGACCACCACCATGGTCATACCATCGTTGGCCAGTTCTTTCATCAGATCCAGCACCTCGCCCACCATTTCCGGGTCCAGGGCGGAGGTGGGCTCGTCAAAGAGCATCACCTTAGGGTTCATGCCAGAGAACGCACAATGGCGATTCGCTGCTTTTGGCCGCCGGAAAGCATGGAGGGATAGCGTCTGCCTTATCCCGCAGGCCGATCCGATCCAGCAGGCGCAGGGCGTTCTCGTTGGCCTCCTCCTTGTTCATCAGCTTTAGCTGAATGGGGGCCAGGGTAATGTTGGCCAGCACGGTCTTGTTGTTAAACAGGTTAAAGTGCTGAAACACCATGCCCATACTGCGGCGCACCCGGTTGATGTCCGTCTTTTTATCCGTAATGCACTGGCCGTCAAACCAGATTTGACCGGAGGTGGGGGTTTCCAGCAAATTCAGGCACCGCAAAAAGGTGCTCTTGCCGGAGCCGGAGGGCCGATCACAACGATCTTTTCGCCCTTTTCGATGTTTTCGTCTATGCCTTTCAGCACTTCCAGCTTACCAAAGCTTTTGTGCAGGTCAGATACCTTTATCACTTTTTCTCAGGCTCCTTTCCATCAACTTAATGCCCAGGGTGATTACCAGTACGATCACAATGTAGATCAGAGCCATCACCAGGTAGGGGATCATAAATTCGTAGCTGTTGGAGCCAATGCGGTTAAACGCAACATACAGGTCCATAGCGCCTACGAAGCTGACCACCGAGGTCTCTTTAATCAGCGAGATAAACTCATTGCCCAGCGTGGGCAGAATGTTTTTGACTGCCTGGGGGATCACGATCTTCATCATGGTGGTGGCGTAGCTCAGACCAATGGCCCGGCCGCCCTCCATCTGCCCACTGTCTACGGACAGAATACCGGCGCGCATGATTTCGGAGATATAGGCGGCGGAGTTCATACCGAAGACCACCACGGCTACGGCCACGGAGTTCATGTGCAGGTTCATCAGCGGCATCAGCACATAGTAGAATACCAGCAGCTGTACCACAATGGGGGTGCCTCGGAACAGGCCCACATACAGCCCGGACAGACCGTTAAAGAACTTAGCCACCGGATTGGTGCGGGGAATAACCCGGGTGGTGGCGATCACGGTGCCGAAAACGATACCGATCAGCAAGCCCAGCATGGCGATCTCCGCCGTATTGCGCAGGCCAAGCAGTACCGTCTTGTAGCCGTCGTGATGAATAAAGTAGTCAAGGAAAACCTGAACTTTGTTGCTAAAATTATCCATAAGTTGCGTCCCTGCCGCCAGGCGGCTTCTTCGTCAAAAAATGCCCCACCCCCCGTGCGGGGGGTGAGGTGCGGATTCGTCTTTGTTTATTGGACCTGATTATGCCACATTGTTGATGGCGGTGGTGATGGCAGCTGCCGGTGCGGCATCTACGATCACATAATTCAGGTTGCCGTTGATCAGGTCCTGCATAGCCAGAGAGGCGTTGTCATAGCCAACGAACTGAGCCTTCAAACCGGCAAAGCCCATGTCCTTGCTGCCCTGCACATAGGACTGACCGGTGGTGCCGTTCTGGCCGCCGATCTTCACGCTGCTGTCCAGGCCGTTCAGGATCTTCTCCACATCTTCCTTGGTCTTGCAAGCATCAAAGGTGGTGTCGTCGCCCTTTACAACCACTTTCTGAGAAGCGGAATAATAAGAGTCGGTAAAGTCTACCTGCTTTGCGCGGGTCTCGTTGACGGTTAAGCCGGCCATAGCGATGTCGCACTTCTGCTGCTGCACGGAGGTAACCACGGCCTCAAACTTCATGTCCTTGATTACCAGTTCTTTGCCCAGGCTGTCTGCCAGTGCTTTGGCAATCTCCATGTCAATGCCGTAGAAGGTGTCGCCCTTCTTGTACTCAAAAGGCTCAAACTCGGCGTTGGTGGCAACCACCAGCTGATCCTTGGTGCTGTCCTCGGTGGCGCTGGTCACGCCTGCCGGCTCACCGCCGCCAAAGTAGTGATTGCAGATTTCGTCCAGCTTGCCGCTTTTTTTGAGCTCTTTGATGAAAGCGTTGGCCTTCTCTTTCAGCTCCGGCTGCTTTTTGTCCACGCCAAAGGCGTATTCCTCGTCAGACAGTGCAATGTCGATCACCTTGACCTTCTGGGTCTTGGCGGCCTCTGTGGTGCCCTTGCCATCGTTGCCGCTGTTAGAGGAGCAAGCGGCGAAAGACGCAGCCACAAACAGGACAGCCAGTACCAGGGCAATGACTTTGTTAAACTTCTTCATTGTTTTGTACCTATCCTTTCAAAAAATTGCCGTACAGATACTTATAAATATACGGTTCATCGTGGTTCACTGTAGCACATTCCCGGGAAAAATGCAAGAGCTTTCCATAGATTATACGCATAAATATGCAGTCTTTGCATAGCGAATGTATAGGCGCACAAAAAGGGACGAAAACAATACGCTTTTTGTGCAATGTAGCATAAATCCGTCCCCGTTGACGAACGCCCCCCGGGGCGCTATAATAAGTAATAAATCACGCCCGCCCGGCAAGGGGGGCAAGATAAGAGAGGTACAGTGTGATGATGACAAATATTCCTGAGCTGAAGCTGGGACTGGTGAGCGTGTCTCGAGACTGCTTCCCCATGGCGCTGTCCGTTGGACGGCGAGACGCATTGGCGGCAGCCTATGCCAAGTACGGCATGCTGCACAACTGCCCGGTGTGTATAGAGAGCGAGACGGATGTGGCGCCGGCTTTAGCAGACTTAAAGGCTGCCGGGGTCAACGCTTGGTGATCTTCCTTGGCAACTTCGGTCCGGAGACGGCAGAGACCACTCTGGCCAAGCAGTTTGACGGCCCGGTGATGTTTGCGCAGCGGCGGAGGAGAGCGGCGACAGCCTGCTGGACGGCCGCGGCGACGCCTACTGCGGTATGCTCAATGCGTCCTATAATTTGAACTTGCGTGGCGTGCAGGCGTATATTCCCCAGTACCCGGTGGGTACGGCAGCGGACTGTGCCGCCATGATCCGGGACTTTGTGCCGGTGGCAACGGCGCTGCTGGCACTGTCTGATTTGAAGATCATTTCCTTCGGCCCCCGTCCCCAGGACTTTTTGGCCTGCAACGCGCCTATCGCGCCCCTGCACCGGCTGGGCATTGAGATTGAGGAGAACAGCGAGCTGGATCTGTACGCTGCGTTCCACGCCCACGCCGGGGACGCCCGCATTCCCGATGTGGTAGCGGAGATGGAGGAAGAGCTGGGCGAGGGTAATAAGAAGCCGGAGATCCTGGCCAAGCTGGCTCAGTACGAGCTGACTCTGCTGGACTGGGTGGAGACCCACAAGGGCGCGCGCAAGTATGTGGCCATTGCCGGCAAGTGCTGGCCTGCATTCCAGACGGAGTTCCAGTTTGTGCCCTGTTATGTAAACAGCCGCCTGACCGCCAAGGGCATTCCCGTGTCCTGCGAGGTGGATATTTACGGCGTGCTGTCCGAGTTTATCGGCACCTGCGTCAGTCGGGACGCGGTGACCCTGCTGGATATTAACAACAGCGTGCCGGCCGATCTGTATGCGGAGAAGATCAAGAATGCGTATCCGTACAGCCTAACCGATACTTTTATGGGCTTCCATTGCCGGCAACACCCCGGTTTGCAAGCTGTCTGCCTGCGAGATGAAGTACCAGAAAATCATGGCACGCACCCTGCCTGTGGAGTACACCAACGGCACCCTGGAGGGGGATATTGCCCCCGGTCCCATCACCTTCTTCCGGCTCCAATCCACGGCGGACTGCCGGTTGCGGGGCTATGTGGCAGAGGGGGAGGTGCTGCCGGTGCCTACCCGCTCCTTTGGCGGCATCGGTGTGTTTGCCATTCCCCAAATGGGTCGGTTCTATCGCCATGTGCTCATTGAAAAGAACTTCCCCCACCATGGGGCAGTGGCTTTTGGCCATTACGGCAAGGCCATCTTTGATGTGCTGCGGTGCCTGGGCGTTACCGATGTGGGCTTTAATCAGCCCCAGGGTATGCTCTATCCTACGGAAAATCCTTTTGCGTAAATCCGGATCACCCATTGCCCGGCTCTGCAGAGCCGGGCTTTTTTGCGCCTTTTTGGGGTCAAAATGTGGATTTTGCCCCCGGGGTTCGACAAATGGAAAATGGATTAATAATAACAATTAGCACTCGAAGTCAAAGAGTGCTAATTCTGAAATAACAAAGGTGATTTGAATGAGAAAAAAGCAATTCAAGGCAGAGTCTAAAAAGCTGCTGGATATGATGATCAACTCCATTTATACCCATAAGGAGATCTTTTTGCGGGAGCTGATCTCCAACGCCTCCGACGCGCTGGACAAGCTGTACTTCCGCTCTTTGACGGATGACACGGTGGGTATGAATCGCAGCGATTTTCACATTCGCCTGGCGGTGGACAAGGACGCCCGCACCCTGACCGTGACAGATAACGGCATCGGTATGACCGGCGAAGAACTGGAGCAGAATCTGGGCACCATCGCCAAGTCCGGTTCCCTGAACTTTAAGCAGGAGAACGACACCAAGACTGCCGACGATGTAGAAGTGATCGGCCAGTTCGGCGTTGGGTTCTACTCCGCCTTTATGGTGGCGGACAAGGTGACCGTGGAGTCTAAGGCCTTTGGGGCAGATACAGCCAACTGCTGGACCTCTACCGGCGCAGACGGCTACACCTTAGAGCCTTGCGACAAGGCAGATTGCGGTACGGTGATCACCCTGCACTTGAAAGAGAACACCGAGGAAGAAAATTACGAACGAGTTCCTGGAGCCGTACCGGATTCAGGGCCTGGTGAAGAAATACAGCGATTATATCCGCTATCCCATTATCATGCAGATGAGCCACCAGGTGCCGAACCCGGACAAAAAGGGCGAGACCGTGACAGAGGTGGCGGACGAGACCTTAAATTCTATGGTGCCTCTGTGGCGTAAGGCCAAAAGCGAGCTGAAGCCGGAGGACTACAATGCATTTTACAAGCAGCGCTTTGGCGACTATGAGGACCCGGTGGATGTGATGCACTTTAAGACCGAGGGTCAAGCCACCTTTGACGCCCTGCTGTATATCCCTAAGAACCCGCCTTTTGACTACTACACCAAGGAATTTGAAAAAGGGCTGGCGCTGTACTCCAACGGTGTGCTGATTATGGAGAAGTGCCCGGATCTGCTGCCGGATCACTTTAGCTTCGTGCGCGGGCTTATTGACAGTGCAGACCTGAGCCTGAACATCTCCCGTGAGATGCTCCAGCACGATCATCAGCTGAAGATCATTGCCAAGGCCATTAACCGCAAGATCAAGAATGAGCTGACCCGCATGCTGAAGAATGAGCGGGAGAAGTACGAGGCATTCTTTAAGACCTTTGGCGTGCAGCTGAAATTCGGCGTGTATGCCAACTATGGCGCCGAGAAGGACGACCTGAAAGACCTGCTGCTGTTCAGATCCTCTGCCGGGGAGGGTATGATGACCCTGAAAGAGTATGTGGATGGTATGGCCGAGGGGCAGGACACCATTTATTATGCCTGTGGCGACACGGCGGAGAAGATCGCTTTGCTGCCCCAGACGGACGCGGTGCTGAGCAAGGGTTACCAAGTGCTGTACCTGACGGACGATGTAGATGAGTTTGCCCTGCAAATGCTCATGGAGTACGATGGCAAGAAGTTCGCTAACATTACGAAGGACGACCTGAATTTGGAAAGCGAAGATGAAAAGAAAGCCATGGAGCAAAAGAATGCCGACGCCAAGGGTTTGCTGGACACGATGAAAGAGGCGTTGGGCGAGGAAGTCAGCGCCGTGAAATTCTCCGGCAACTTAGGCAGCCACGCAGTGTGCCTGTCGGCAGAGGGTTACCTGTCCATGGAGATGGAAAAAGTGCTCAGCAGTATGCCCGGCGGCGGCCAGGGCGCCAAGGCCCAGCTGGTGCTGGAGATCAACGATAAGCACCCGCTGGCAGAGAAGTTGTTCGCCCTCTTAAAGGACGATCCGGAAACGCTGAAGAAATACACCAAGATCCTGTACGATCAGGCGCGGCTCATCAGCGGGCTGGATGTGCAAAACCCCACAGCGCTGGCAGACAGCATTGTGGATATGATGTTATAATCCATATAAAAACAGAGAACGGCACCGCTTGCAGTTGCAGGCAGTGCCGTTCTTTTTTGTTCAGTCTGTTGTGCGTACCCACACGGCCATTTGGTCCTCCTGACCGTTTAGTCTGCGGCAGAAGGGGATGAAACGAAGGGTGCGGGGCACGGCCTTTGGTGGGGCTGTGGTGTACAGATGATCGCCGCCTTGCAGACAGGTGCCCGCGGCCAGTAGGCAGCCGTCCCGATAGACGATCGGTGATTTGGAGTCTAAAGTAAGGGCGTGGATAGAGGGAGCGCTTGGGTCTCCAGCGCATAGATCAGCCCGCCACGGCTGAGCGCTACTCGCCCGGCATTGGCGCCTACCCGGGCGTCACTGTACAACAGTCGAACCGTGGGAGCAAAGTAAAAGCGCAGGGTGGTGGGGGTAGTGATTTGTTGCACATAGTAGCCGTCCTTTGCCGTAACCGGTTGGCCGTCCAGGGTAGGACATTTGCACCAGTCCGGCAGACGCAGCCGTAGAGTAAAGGGTCGCTTTAGCTGGGTGATCTTTACGGTGAAGTCACCGCTTTCCGGTAGGGCAGAGATGATTTGCAGATGCCCAAAAGGCGTGTCTACCTGCGCACCCAAGGGCAACTCAATAGCCAGGGTGCTGTCGTCTGCATAAAACCCGTATTGTCCGATCCCGGCAGTGACCCGCGCCACATTGGGTGGACAGCAGGCGCAGTCAAACCAGTTTTGGCGGCGCAACGCCTGGTGTTTGCGCTCCGGTACGGTATCGTTCAGCACACCCTCCGCCTCCAGTGGATTGGCGTAGTAGAAGTGGCAGCCGTCGGCGCTCATGGCTCCGGCAATTGTGTTCCACAGGGCAAGCTCCGCCACGGCGCGTACGCAGCGTGCGGGTGGCAACGGTACAGCCGCTGTGCAAAGAATACCAGCCCGGCAGAGGCGCAGCTTTCCCCATACGCCAGGTCGTTCGGCAGATAATAGGCCGGGCCAAAAGCCTCGCCCACAGCAGTCTGGCCCAGCGCACCGGTCACATACAGTTTGGTGCGACACAGATCTTGCCACAGCGTTTCGCAGGCGGCTTGCAGCGCCCGGTTCCCGGTATGCTCTGCCACGGCGGCTGCCCCGGCATATAGGTACACGCCTCGCACCGCATGGCCCACGGCAGTTGTCTGTGCGGTCAGCGGGCAGTGGGCCTGGTTATAAATATAGTCGCTGCCGTCGGTGTCAACGCCTCGTTCCCTGTCAAAAAAAAACAGCGGTCGGGTGCCCCGCGTGCGGATAAAAAAAGTCGGCTGTTTGCAAATAGTCCGCCTTGCCGGTGACCTCATACAGTTGTACCAGTGCCAGCTCTGCCAGCGGGTGGCCGGGATAGCCGGGGCGCTTTCCTCTGCCAAAGGTGCGGCAAATGCAGTCCGCGGCTCGGCAGGCAATATCCAATAGGTCCCGCTCACCCTGCATGGCCCACCGGGCACAGGCAGCTTGGGCCAGATGGCCGAAGCAGTACAGCTCATGGTAGTCCTTTAAGTTAGTAAATCGGTTTTGCAGGCCGTTGATGGAATACAGGGTGTCCAAATAGCCGTCCGTCTCCTGGGCGGCGGCAATGATCTCCACCGCTTCCCGGCTCTTTTCAGTCAGGTACGCTCGGTTGCGTAGGGTATGGCATAGGCGGCGGCCTCCAGCCATTTGTACAGGTCGCTGTCCTGAAACACCCACCCCATAAAGGCGTTCTCTTGGCTGTTCTTGTCATCATAATACCATTTGTTCGTGGGGTAGGTGGGTCGAGGGCCACCGGCTTTTGCTGCGGCAATGGCATGAGCGGCCTTTTGGAAGTTGGCGATGCAGCTGCTCTTTGGCGCACCGGGCACCTGATCGTGCAGCACCTGCCATGTGT
>ENA-OQAL01000386-OQAL01000386.1-human-gut-metagenome-genome-assembly--contig:-NODE-386-length-10450-cov-6.176596_pt1 | contig 10450 bp, 8 predicted proteins | sample MGYA00242491_ERZ504519 | MGnify/ENA primary metagenome ERZ504519 (study PRJEB26092, sample SAMD00036260) | human gut metagenome | host: Homo sapiens | study: EMG produced TPA metagenomics assembly of... | reverse complement strand
AGTGTGGCCTATCGTCTGAATGCATTTGGGTTTATGACGCACCCTTTGTTGCATGAGGAGGCCGTAGAACGCGGCGACGGCGAACCATATGCGAATTTCGGATTTCTGGATCAGCGTGCTGGAATCCAATGGGTGAAGGAAAACATCGCGAAGTTCGGCGGAGATCCGGAAAACATCACGGTTTTCGGCCAATCGGCCGGTGCCGCCAGCGTCTTGGCCCAGATCTGCTCGCCGATGAATCATGGCCTGTTTCAGAAAGCCATCATGCAATCCGGCGCAGGCTTAGGGTATTTCAATGCGCGGCAGGACACGCTGGAGCATGCGCAGGCCAACGGAATCCGTCTGTTCGAAGCATTGGGTGTCTCCACGCTGGAGCAGGCCCGTGCAATCCCGGCCCGAACGGTATTGGAAGCCGCCGAGTCTCTGTCTGTTCCACCGGACAGCGGACGTGAAGATGACTGGTCGATGATCGTCAATTGGGTGCCATGCGTGGACGGCCTGTTCCTTCCCGATCAGGAGGAGCGTATCGTCGAGGGCTGCAAGGCTAACAACGTCGACATGCTGGTCGGCAACACGGCCAATGAGTTCATCGCTTCGACTGAAGATGGGAAGCCTGTGCATGTCGGCCAGCTCGGCAATCTCACGTTGATCCGCAAATGGACCGCAAGCGGTGGGACCGCGCCATACTACTATCATTTCGATGTCGCTATGCCGGGGGATGATGCCGGAGCCTTCCACTCGTCCGATCTGTGGTTCTCCTTTGGAAGCCTTGCGAAATGCTGGCGTCCGTTCGTTGGATGGCATTACGATCTGGCAAGGCGAATGGGGCTGTACTGGACCAATTTCGCCGCCAATGGCGATCCCAACGGAACGGACCGTGACGGAACGCCGCTTCCTGTATGGGATCCTTGCATCGGTGAGGAATGCCCCGCCATGCATTTGTGCCAAGAACCGGGCATGCGGACGGATTGGCTTACCGAAACGGACCGAAAAGCATTCGGCCTGTGACGCATGCCGTTGATGTATAAATACTGATATGTAAACAGGGACGGTCTTTGCGGATCGTCCCTGCCGCATAATGATTTGCCGTTGCGCGTGCAGGAGGATTTCGAGACTGATTATCCGACTTTTCACCGTTTCTGTCGTCTGGTTCGTCGGTGGCGTCTCGCGGAGGCTCGGGCCATTAAAGACCCTGTTCGGCGTTGTACAGGCTAGGAGCTGTTTGAAGTGTTCTAGGCCGGACGTTTTCGCCGTATAGGGGCGTGTCTGCGTGGATTCCGTCGGATGTGGCGTCTCAATTGTTGGACGTTGCGGTGAGCGTGAACGGGGGTGATTATGAGGAAGACTGAACCCCCCGCTCATGACCATTGCCGACACGATGGCCTATTTGCAGTGCAGTCGTCGGCTGTCTTGTTGGGCACCCAACTCGGGTACCTTGCTGGGTACCGGAAATGTTGGCATTGGCGTACATTTCCGTACATTCTCTGTTTGCGCCGTATGTCTTGAAATCGTTGGTATTCCGCCGTTTTGGCATGAAAAAAGGGCTTCCGGATTCTCCGAAAACCCTCAAGGCGGAGTCAGAGGGATTCGAACCCTCGAGCCGCTAAACACGACTAACACCTTAGCAGGGTGCCCCTATCGGCCACTCAGGCATGACTCCACTGTTGCGTTACGACGCAACAGCATGTAACTATAGCATCTATCCGCGTGCGAAACACCATATTGTGAAAAATGAGAGAAAAACGTGTGGTGATGTCAGTGGGACTCGAACGCGCAAGCCGTGTCGAGCGGTCTCATCGATATGCGACACGCCGGTATGCCCGCAGGTTTCGCCATATTCGAACATTTGTTCCAAAACTGCCGAATCGTTGTCTATCATGGAATCATGAGCACGGCACCAAGAATCGCAGCGGCCAAACGTGACTGGGGTCACGATGAGGTCGGATGCACGGTGCTGCATATCGACATGGACGCTTTTTTCGCATCCCTCGAAGTGGCGCGGCATCCGGAATACGCCGACAAACCGGTAATCATCGGCATCGGCAACCGTTCCGTGGTGTCCGCGGCGAACTATGAGGCACGCAAATACGGCATCAATTCGGCGATGGCAAGCTCCCGGGCAAGAAAACTATGCCCGAACGGCGTCTTTCTGCCGGTGGACATCCACTACTACCGTGAGATGTCCCGACGTATCTTCACAGAGGTGTTCTCCCGCGTCACCGATCGCATCGAACAGGTTTCCGTGGATGAATGCTATATGGACGTCTCCGGCGCGTTGCTGCGGTGGAAGAGTCCCCGCGCATCGGAGCTTGGATACGCGATCAGGTCGCCAGACGGTACCACATCACCTGTTCCGTCGGCATCGCGGCGAACAAGCTTGTCGCCAAAATGGCTTCGACCAATGCCAAACCGGATGGCATGCTCATGATCCCCGTGGCCAGACATGCCGAATTCGTGCAGATGATGCCGTTGCGTGGCATACCTGGCATCGGTCCGTCCTTGGAGAAACGACTGAACGCATGGGGCGTTGATTCCGTGGCTGACTTGGCGAAGATGAGCATGGAATCGCTTGAGCAGGCGACGGGGTCAGCCATCAGCGCGCGCGGGTTGTACATGGCGGCACGCGGATTGGATGACCGCCCTGTCGCACCGCGTGCGCAGGAGAAATCCGTCGGCGCGGAACGCACGTTCGACAAGGACACCCAAGACATGCGGCAGGTGACATCCATGCTCCGCTGGTGTTGCGATGATGTGGCCGGCACGCTGCGCAGACGAGGGTTGATGGCGCGTAAGGTCATGGTGAAACTGCGATTCCCGGATTTGAGCTATGCGACGAAAGGACATACGCTGGACTGTCCGACGGATGCGGCAAGCATGCTGTATCCGCAATGTGTCGCGTTATTGCTGGCCATGATGGGCATGCCGGAAAGCTCTATCGACGCCATTTCCTTGACCAGACCGGTGCGACTTGCCGGCATGAGCGCGGGCGGTTTGGTCGAAGCGGCGGATGCGGCGGTTCAGCTTTCGCTTGATGACATGCTTGAAGAGCAGAACGAGGCGCAGCGGGGTCGTGGAACGGATACCGAACCGTCGACCCAATCGGAACGGCTACGCGGTGCGGAAGCGGCATTAGACGCGGTACGGCTCAAATACGGTAAAGGAAGCGTGCGTCTTGGCATATGGCGTACGGGGCCATCAGGTAATCTTGAACATTGAGAGTGATGTGGAGCATGAGAAGAAACAGGGGGAGTGCCATGAGATACAGGGACAAGGCGGTGCATGCCCGCAACCCGGAAGTGCTGGTTGCAGGACGTCGCAGGCTGGCCATCGTCGCAGCCGTCGTGCTTGTTGTATTGCTGGCGGTAGGTGGGTGGTTCCTGACGCGGTGCTTGCATTCATCGCAGTCCCAAGCCGGGCAGGGGGCCGCAACGCAGATGGGCGTGGCCAAGCAGAAAAAGCATGTGGTGAAAAAGGCCGAGCCGAAGGAACATCACGGCAATTCGCCGGACTGTCCGGATACCGATTGCATCGCCATGATGGTCAATGGCGATCTGCTGTTCCACCCTGGTCTGTGGGACAACTTTGCCGGTCCCAATACCGCGGCGACGGACGGTACGGCCTATGACTTCACCAGTCTGTTCGAACCGATGCGCAAGTACATCGATGCCTCCGATATCGCGGTGTGCGAATTCGAAACGCCGATCGCGCCTCGCGGTGGCCCCTACACCGGGTATCCGGTGTTCAACATTCCCTCGGAGGTCGCCGACGCGGCCGCCAAGGTGGGGTATCGCGCATGCACGCATGCGTCGAACCATTCGTGGGATCAAGGCGCGGATGGCATCACACGCCTGTGGGATACCCTCGACCAGGACGGCATCGCACAGACGGGCTCCTACAAGACCGAGGAAGACTCTACCAAACCGCTGGTCATCGATTCCCCGACCGGTGGCGGCAAACTGGGCCTGATCGCCGGTACCGTGTCCCTGAACGCGCAAACCCCCGATTATGATTGGCGCGTCGACCGTCTGCGCGAGAGCGGCGATCCGAACCATCAGCCGACATCGACAAAGCCGTGGCCAAAGCCAAAGAGGCCCGTAAACAAGGCGCCGACGTGGTGGCCATCGCCATGCATTCCGTGCAGGAATATCTTGACTACGCCGACTCGTGGCAGCAGTCCGAAGCGCATGAGCTGGCCGACACCGGTGCGTTCGACGTCATCTACGGTGCCGGATGCCACTGCGCGCAGCCCGTTGAGAACTACAACGGCACATGGATCATCTACGGTCTGGGCAACGCGGTGACGGTCACGTCCTACATTCCAGGCAACGAGGTCAACAACCAAGGCGTGACGGCCCGCGTCCAGTTCGCCGGCAAGAAAGGCGTGGCCGGCTCATGGCGGGTCAATCGCATCGATTGGGTGCCGACGGCCAATGTGCGTCAAGGCCAATACCAGTGGTGTCCGATTTCGGACGACCATCCGGATGGAGCCTGTTGGAACGAAACAGAAGATGCCAATCAGAGACAACGTATCTGGAACGTGATCTATTCCATGGGCGCGGACCAGAACGTGGTTCGAGAGTGGAACATCACCGCAGAACAAGCTGGTTCATCTGGAAAGTAGTTTCCCGTGGCAGAATATGCCTCGTATTCGTTAATCGACCTGTATGGAGCGTTTCCGCTCGTGATGTGAGGTAAAGATATGGATGGAGTTTTCGAGACCCAGCCGGACCGCACCGACTTGCCGCTGGTGGTCATGCCGGTGGTCATCGAATCGATGATCGGACCGTTCAAACAGAACTTCACGATGCTCGAAAACGTGGCCCGCGTGCGCATGTACGAGGATTTCACACTGGACGAGGACACCATCGTGGAACGCTGCAAGGATGCCGACGCCGTCATGGTCATCGGATTCCACTGCGCCGATGCCATCCTCGACAGGCTCGACGCCAAGTGCTATGCGTTCGGAGGCACCGGCGTCGCCAGCTACATCAATCTTGAGAAAACCAAGGAACGCGGCATCCGCGTCTGCAACGTGCTGCATTACGGCGATCACGCCGTCGCCGAGCACGCCATGGCGTTGCTCATGGAACTGACCAGACACGCCGGAGCGCTTGATATGCAGGTCAAGCAAGGCGATTGGGACGGTGCCGACGGTTTCGAACTGTTCGGCAAGAAGCTCGGCATCATCGGACTCGGCGGCATTGGGCAGACCGTGGCCGGCATCGCCAACGCTTTCGGCATGAAAGTATCCGCGTGGAACTCCCACGTGCCGGCACAGGTGTTCGAGAACCTGAATGTCACTCCGGTGGAAGACATGAACGAGTTGATCTCGAATTCAGACGTGGTCAGCGTGCATATGCCGTTGCTTGACTCCACCCGTGGCATCATCACGGCGAAGAACCTCGACGCGTTGCGTCCGGGAACCCTGTTCGTCAACACCGCCCGCGCCGAAGTCATCGAACCCGGCGCACTGCTCGCAAGACTTCAACGCGGAGACATTCCGGCGGCCTTGGACGTGTTCGATCATGAGCCGCTTGCCGCCGACGATCCTTTGTGCAAGATTCCCGGCATCGTGCTCACCCCGCACATCGCATGGCGCACCGACGGCGCGTATATCGGCATGACCAAGCAGGTGGTCCAATCCATCGCCGCCTTCTTCAAAGGGGAGGAATTCACGTCGTCGTCTGAAAAAAATAACCGGGAAGCAGCATATGCGCGCGGTCGGTGAGGTTAGGTAGGTTGAACAGCATGCAGACCATACTCGATTCCGCCGATCGGCCGGCGCACGACGCCTTCGTCGAAAAGAAATCGGAATTCATCGGAGACGCCTGTCATATCAGCTCGTTGGATGAGGCGCTCGCTTTCGTTCAGACGATCCGTGACCAGCATCCGAAAGCCCGGCATGTCGCCTATGCCGCGGTGTGTGGTGGATCCGATGGACGTCTTGCGGAACGCATGAGCGATGATGGCGAGCCGTCCGGAACCGCCGGCAAGCCCATTCTCGACGTGCTGCGGGCAAACGAAATGACTGATTGCGTGGTCGCGGTCACACGGTATTTCGGCGGTATCCTGCTTGGTTCCGGCGGCTGATCCGTGCGTATTCCACAGGTGCGTCAATTGCGGTCAAGGCTGCTTCCAAGGCGAAAATCGTACCGTGCGGCGAATATCAGGTAACTCTTGATTATCCGCAGTTGGGCAGCTTCCAGAATCTGTTGTCAACGGTGGAAGGCGAGCAGACCGACGCGCAGTACACTGACCGCATCGCCTTGACTGTGGTGGTTCCGCAGGAACAGGCGAATGTCTTCGAATCCCGAGTTGTGGAAACTTTCAACGCTACGGTCGTTCCGCAACTGGTGGGCACGTCCAACCGTCCGGTCAAAGTATGAGTTCACGTTGTGAGCCGCATGCATATAGTGTCGTAAGGTGAAAATATGAGTGATGAGAACGAGCAGCATGAGAATGATTCGCAGGCCGACGCCTCGAACGCCGATGAGACCGTGGATTTCGAGCCGTTGACCGCCACATACGAGCGGCTCCGGCATTCCACTGATTCCGCCGCATTAAGCGAGTTCGCCAGACGTCCGCTGCCGGACCGGAGCGACCAGGCGGCGTTCTCCCGTGCCACCGCATTGCTTGAGGCTGTGGCCGGCAACGCGCATACGCCGGTGGAGGACCGCGTCTTCCTTGCCGAAACCATGCCGTTCCCGAACATTCTGGTCAAGCTTTCCACCGACGAGTCTCCTGAAGTACGCAAAGCCGTTGCGGGAAACGCCGATGACAAGAACTGGCTGGTGGGCCGACTGACCAAGGATGAGTCGCCCGAAGTGCGTGCCACCGCGCTGCGCAACAAACGTACGTCTTGGAAAATGCGTCTTGAAGGCGCCGAAGATTCCACCATGGATTCCGACACGCTTGATTTCCTGGGCTCGTTGGGAACGCAGGTCGAACCGGACGCTCCGGTGGTGCTTGCGACCATGGTGCGCAGGGCCGTCGCCTTGAATCCGAATGTTTCCGATCGGATGCTCCAGCAGTTGGCGCAGGACGCTTCAAGCGACGTGCAGAAGGCCGCTCAACGGCAGCTTGCGGAAAAATAATTGCATACGTTGTCATTTTTATGAGATTCCTGCGCGTGGTGCGCATGTTTTGGTCCTAGACTGGGAACCATGACAGAACAGACCGAAAACGCAACGCGTCTCGCCCGTCCGCTCATTCGTCTGGCAAAGCTGGTGGGTGTCGCCACCAGCTACGTCGGTATGAGCCATGATTACCACGAAATCGAAGACGATGTTCTAGTGGCGGTGCTCAAGCGCTTGGTATTGACGCTTCCAACGATGAGGCGATCAACCAGTCCATCACATCCATCAAGTCCGAACGCGAAACGCGCGTGGTGGCTCCCACCGTGCTGCATATCGTGGGCAAGGAAAGCAAGGTGGAGGTGCACGGCGGCATGTTCGATGTGCCGGAAGCCTCCATCACGTTGGAAAACGGCAAGCAATTCACGGGCAAAATCTCCCATGAGGGCGGTGAGAAAATCGCCCATGAGATTGATGGCAGCTTCTTCTTCACGTCGTATCTCGTCCTGCCCGCCGATCTGCCCGAAGGCTATCACACCCTCGAGGTCACTGTCGGCAGCGAGACGGAGACTGCAACCGTTATCAGCGCTCCTGAGAAAATCGAACTGCTCGATGATATGAAGAACGGCTCCCTGTGGGGGTGGATGAGCCAGCTGTACTCCATCCGTTCCAAGGGATCCTGGGGCGTGGGAGACTTCGAAGATCTGAAGACCATGCTGGTCGAGGCCAAAAAGAAGACCGGCTCCGACTTCATGCTTATCAACCCGATGCACGCCGCGGAGCCGGTGCCTCCGCTGACGCCATCGCCGTATCTGCCGATTTCCCGCCGTTTCATCAATTTCAGCTACATCCGTCCGGAGTCCATGCCGGAATATCTCACGCTGTCCCACGAGGACAGGGCTGAAGTCGATGCGCTGCACGAGCAGGTCGAATCGCTGAATGACGACGCGCGGCTGATCGATCGTGACGCCATGTGGCGCGTCAAGAAGCATGCGCTGTGGGTCATCTACAAGGCCGGCCGAACCAAGGCTCGCCAGGCCGAATTCGACCGTTACCTCGCCGAATGCGGAGACGAGATCGAATCCTACGCCACCTGGTGCCTGTGCTACGACAAGTGGGGAGCTCCCTCCGACGACGCCGATAATTGGGTGCGCAAATACAACCGTGATTCCGAAGAAGTCGCGCAGTTGCGTGAGAAGTTCCCGGACACCCTTGAGTTCTACCGCTGGCTTGAGTGGGTCGCCACCGATCAGTTGCACGCGGCGCAGCAGGCCGCCCGCAAGGCCGGTATGAAGATCGGCATCGTCGCGGATATGGCCGTCGGCGTGCATCCGGCAGGATCCGATGTGTGGTGGAATCCGGAACGCTTCGCCAAGGGCGCCACGGTCGGTGCCCCGCCGGACATGTTCAACCAGCAGGGCCAGGATTGGAGCCAGCCGCCGCTTAACCCGATCGCCCTCGAACAGACCGGATTCAAGGTGTACCGGGATATGGTGCATGACATGTTCGCCAATGCCGGTGCGGTGCGTATCGATCATATCCTTGGTCTGTTCCGCCTATGGTGGATTCCGGAAGGCAAGCCCGCCACTGATGGCACATATGTGCATTACGATTCCGATGTCATGCTCGGCATTCTCGCGCTTGAGGCTTCCCGCGCTGGTGGCGTGGTTGTCGGCGAGGATCTGGGTGTCGTGCCGGCCTATGTGTCCAAGTCGCTGTCCGAACATGGCATTCTCGGCTGTGCCGTGGAATGGTTCGAACAGATGGACGGTGTGTTCCGCACTCCGAAGGATTGGCGTCCGTACGCACTGGCGTCCGTCAATACGCATGACATGCCTCCGGCGGCCGGTTACCTCGAATATGGCCACGTCAAGTTGCGTGAGCAGCTCGGCCTGCTGTCCGGTCCGGTGGAGGAATTCCAGAAGTCCGCAACCGCCGAGCACAATGCCATGCTGAACATGCTGGTCGAGGAGGGCTATCTCGACAAGGCTGCTCTGGATGACGAAGCCGCCAACGAAAACGAGATCGTCGACGCGCTGTACCGTGGTCTGAAAGGTTCGCCCTGCAAGCTCATGGCCGCCTCCATCGTCGACGCGGTCGGTGAGAAGCGCACGCAGAACCAGCCGGGCACCAATAACGAGTATCCGAATTGGCGTATTCCGCTGGCCGATGGCGAAGGCAACGTGGTGCCGCTCGAAAAGCTCTTCGACGAACCGCGTCTGCAGGAGATCACCGCCATCATGCGTGGCTGATCTTCTATAGGCGATTCCATGGGGTGTCCACAGGTCCGACGGTCTGCGGACACCCTTGTTTTTCGTGTTGCCGAATGTCAAGGCAGGCGATATACTAGTAGACTGTTGTGTTTCCCTACGGGGTCCTTCAAAGCGCTTTTCCCACTCGCCATCGAGGACTTTCAGGGAGCCCACGGATAATGAGACCTGAAAACGGCATTATTCCGCGCCCAACCAACGCGTGTAATGCTGATGGATGGTCCGGAACACAATATATAGAAAAGGTACATCGTGAAAACTTTCACTCCGAAGCCAGCTGATTTGACTCACGACTGGTACGTCATCGACGCCACCGACGTGGTGCTCGGTCGTCTCGCCACTCAGGCGGCAACCCTGCTGCGTGGCAAGAACAAGCCGACCTACGCTCCGCACGCCGATTCCGGCAACCACGTGATCATCCTCAACGCCGACAAGATCGCTCTGACCGGCAACAAGTTGGGCAAGGAACTGTACATGCACTCCGGTCGTCCGGGTGGCCTGCGTCGCGATAGCTATGGCAAGCTGCTCAAGACCAACCCTGAGCGCATCATCAAGTCCGCTATCAAGGGCATGCTGCCGAAGAATCGTCTGGCCAAGGTCCAGCTGGATCGCCTCCACATCATCTGTGGCACCGAGCATCCGTACGCTGGCCAGAAGCCGCAGGTTTTCGAGATCGCTCAGGTCTCGCAGCAGGCTAAGTGAACCGAAGGGAGATAAGAAACATGGCTGAAAACACCAACAACTCCGCGGTTCTCGAGACCGAAGAGGAGCTCACCTCGTACACCACCGAGACCAACGCTGGCGCTGGCACCGGTACTTCCGCTATCGCTCCGGGCTATGGCACCGGTCGTCGTAAGGAGCCGTCGCTCGTGTCCGCCTGGTTCCGGGCACCGGCAAGTGGACCATCAATGGTCGCACCCTGGAAGAGTACTTCCCGGCCAAGCTGCTGCAGCGTGAGGTCAACTCCCCGATCGTTCTGCTCAAGCTCGAAGGCAAGTTCGACGCTATCGTCCTCGTTGACGGTGGCGGCACCACCGGCCAGGCTGGCGCAATCCGCCTGGGCGTTGCCCGCGCTCTGAACGCTATCGATCGTGATGCGAACCGCGC
>ENA-OQAL01000385-OQAL01000385.1-human-gut-metagenome-genome-assembly--contig:-NODE-385-length-10458-cov-1.590456_pt1 | contig 10458 bp, 14 predicted proteins | sample MGYA00242491_ERZ504519 | MGnify/ENA primary metagenome ERZ504519 (study PRJEB26092, sample SAMD00036260) | human gut metagenome | host: Homo sapiens | study: EMG produced TPA metagenomics assembly of... | reverse complement strand
CTGCGTCATGAAGTGCAGCCATGCCTTCAACCTGCTCGATGCCCGTGGCGCCCTGTCCGCGGTCGAGCGTGCCAACTACATCCTGCGCGTCCGCGCCGTCGCCAAGGCGTGCTGCGAGGCCTACATGGCCGAGGTCGCCGGAGTCAACGAGAATGCCGACCAGGAAGGCGAGGTGGCGTAAGCCATGGCAGACGCTAAGGATTTCCTGTTTGAGATCGGTACGGAGGAAATGCCCTCCGCACCGCTGAACAATGCTGTCAAGCAGCTTGGCACCATGATCGCCAAGGGCCTCGACGAGGCCGGTCTGGCCCATGGCGAGGTCCGCGTGATCTCGAGTCCGCGTCGTCTGGCTGCGCTCGTGGCCAACGTCGCCACTGCGACCGATGAGGTTCACGAGGTCAAGCGCGGCCCCGCGGCAAACATTGCCTTTGATGCCGACGGCAACGCCACCAAGGCCGCACAGGGCTTCGCCCGTAAGTTCGGTGTGGCTGCCGAGGACTTGGTCCGTCGTGAGGACACCGACGGCCGCGAGTATGTGTTCGCCGAGAAGAACATTCCCTCCGCACCGGCTACCCCGATCCTGACGGCCCTGTGCGAGAAGACTATCGCCGGCCTGCAGTGGCCCAACTACCGCAGCCAGCGCTGGGGGCACGAGCACGCGACGTTCGTGCGTCCGGTCCGCTGGATTTGCTGCCTTCTGGGCGAGGATATTGTGCCTGTGTCGTTTGCCGACGTGACGAGCGGCAACACCACGCGTGGCCATCGCGTGCTTGGCCCCGGTGACCATGTTGTCGCTAGCCCCGCCGTCTACGAGCAGGTGCTCGAGGACGCCGGCGTGCTTTCTGCCGAGCGTCGTCGTGAGGCCATCCTTGCCGGTATCGCCGAGGTCGAGGCCGCTCGCCCCGGCTGCCATGTCGACACGCCCAAGAAGGTCTTTGAGGAGGTCATTAACCTCTGCGAGTGGCCGACGGTGCTCGTCGGTACCTTCGACGAGGAGTTCCTCAAGGTCCCGCACGAGATCATCTGCGAGTCCATGCTCACCAACCAGCGCTACTTCCCGATCTATGACGGCGAGGGCAAGCTTACGCGTGAGTTCGTGGTCGTCTCCAACAGCAAGCCCGAGAACGCCGAGCGCGTGATCGACGGTAACGAGCGCGTCGTGCGCGCCCGTCTGGACGACGCTAAGTTCTTCTACGAGGAGGACCTGAAGATCTCCCTCGACGAGTTCCGTGAGCGCCTGTCCAAGGTCGCTTTCCAGGAGAAGCTCGGCAGCGTGCTCGCCAAGTCCGAGCGCATCGAGCAGCTCGCGCTCGCCATCGCCCGCGAGGCTCACCTGGGCGCCCATCTTGCCGCCGACGCTGCTCGCGCCGCGCACCTGTGCAAGGCAGACCTGGTGTCCACGCCGTCGTCGAGTTCACGAGCCAGCAGGGCGTGATGGGCGGTTATTACGCGACCGCGATGGGGGAGAACGACGAGGTTGCCCACGCCATTCGCGATCATTATCGTCCCCGCTTTGCCGGCGACGAGCTGCCAGAGGGCACCGCTGGCTGCATCGTGGCCTGCGCTGACAAGCTCGATACCATCGCCGGTATCTTTGCCATCGGCGAGCCCCCGACTGGCTCCTCCGATCCCTACGCGCTGCGTCGTGCCGCTATCGGTATCATCAACATCCTGCGCGACCGTCTGTCGATCGATCCTACGTCGCTCATCGACTTTGCGCTCGAGCTCTATAGCGAGCAGGGCATTGAGTTCGACGCCGCCGAGGTCGCCCAGCAGGTTCGTGACTTCTTCCATGGCCGCCTGGTGAGCATGGCCCGCGACGAAAAGATCCCGGCCGATACCGTTACCGCCGTCTCCGCGGTGCACATTATCGCCCCGTCCGTCTTCTTCGCCCGCTGCGCCGCCCTCGACGAGGCCCGCAAGAACGACGCTGAGACGTTCGACAACCTGGCGACCGCCTATGCCCGCGCCGCGCATATCTCCAAGCCCGAGCTGGGTGCGGAGTACGACCGCGCCCTGATGGGCGAGGTTGAGCTTGCGCTTGCCGACGCCTCCGAGGCGCTCAGACTGCGTCGATGCCGCCCTTGCTGCCGAGGACTACCCGGCCGCATTTGCCGCCCTCGCCGCCCTGCGTGCGCCCATCGACCGTTTCTTCGATGAGGTCATGGTCATGGACAAGGACGAGCAGCTTCGCGATAATCGCCTTAAGCTGCTCAACCGCTTCGAGGCCGTTTTCTCCGGCATCGCCAACATCGGTGAGCTTGCCCGCAAAAAGTAAGCCAGCCTGCGCATAAGCGCAAAAGGAGCCCCGCATGGATTGCCCGGTCACCGCTCGTCCCACCGTTATCGTTATCTCCGATTCGCTCGGCGATACCGCTTGTGAGGTGGTGCTTGCGGCGTCCGGGCAATTTGATGAAGGGGCTTTTCGTCTCTTGCGCCTGCCCAAGGTGACCTCGGTGGAGCAGGTCAAGTCATTTGTGGGGCCGCGCGTCGATGCCGACCATCGCGATGTCGCCGTGTTTCATACCATTGTCGATCCGGCGCTTCGCGCCCGCGTGCTCGATTACCTGGGTATGCTGCATATCCGTTCGGTCGACCTGATCGGCCCGACGCTTGCCGTGCTGTCGTCGCTCATCGGTGTGCCGCCCAAGTGCGTTGCGGGCGTGATTCACAAGACCGATGACCGCTATTTCCATCGTATCGAGGCCATGGAGTATTTCGTTGAGCACGATGACGGTCGTGGTTGCGACGATCTGTCGGGTGCCGATATCGTGCTGCTGGGTGTGTCGCGTACATCCAAGACGCCGCTGTCGATGTATTTAGCCTATCAGCTACAAGGTCGCCAATGTCCCACTGGCGCATGGCATGGAGCCGCCCAAGTCGATTTACGAGGTTGACCCGATGCGCCTGTTCGGCTTGATTTCGACCGTCGATGTGATTTCCGAGATTCGCGATAGCCGCTTGGGCGACGACTACGCCCGCGCCGTCGCAGGCTCCTATGCCGAGCCCGAGAGCGTGCGTAGTGAGCTTGCGGAAGCCCGCGCGCTCATGAAACGCCTGGGCTGCTTTGTAGTGCGTACCGACGGCAAAGCCATCGAGGAAAGCGCTGCCGAGATCATTGCTCACCTCGAAGAGATTCAAGAGGCAAGAGCACGCCGTGCCGCCCGCCGCGCTCAACAAAAGTAGCTCACTTGGGACAAGGTTGTTTGGGTAGCTAATTTGGGACGGGGCTCTTTTAGCTAACCAAAGAGAATACTTGGAAATAATGCTGATAAATGGTAAAGCGATTAGCAAAACATCACATCCGACCTGCACTTTCCTTGTAGTGGTATCTTCATAAGGTAACCAACTTTACCTACCGTTACCGCCTGTTTAGCACGTTTACCAACCGCGCACCCTCTGCTCAAGCCTGCCCAAAACCCGCCGTATAGTTCCCTCACGGCCTGCATCCGGCGGGTCGATTCGTTACCACGGTCGTGCGCGTAAGCGCATGGAAGGGGAAGTATCGTGAGCGATTGCAAGAGGGTTTACCGTTTTGGAACCGACGCCCAGGGCACCTGTGTCACCGAGGGCGACAAGTCCATGAACTTCGTGCTTGGTGGCAAGGGCGCTAACCTTGCCGAGATGAGCCGTATCGGCCTGCCGGTTCCCGGTGGCTTTACCATTACCTGCCAGACTTGCGTTGAGTACTCCGGCGCCGGCAACGTGTGGCCGGAGGGCGCGCTCGACGAGATCGTTGCCGCCGAGGTCGACCTCGAGGCCCGCTGCGGCAAGAAGCTCGGCGATGCCTCCGATCCGCTGCTCGTGTCGGTCCGCTCGGGCGCTCCGTTCTCCATGCCCGGCATGATGGACACGGTTCTCAACCTGGGCCTCAACGACGATTCCGTCCAGGGCCTTATCGCCCAGACGCAAACCCGCGCTTTGCCTGGGATAGCTACCGCCGCTTTATCCAGATGTTCTCCACGTCGTCATGGGTGTCGATGCCGACTTGTTCGAGAATGCCCTGACCCAGGCCCGCCTGGTCGCCGGCGTTCGCGTCGATTCCGAGCTTTCGGCCGAGGGCCTGCAGGAGCTTGTCGAGACGTTCAAGGGTATTTTCTCCGATACGTCGAGGCGACCCTGTATCCCGACTCGAGGTCGCCGACGGTAAGCCCGTCTTCCCGCACGATCCGGAGCTCCAGCTGCGCCTTGCCATCCAGGCCGTCTTTGGCAGCTGGATGAACGAGCGCGCCTGCATCTACCGCAAGCAGCACGGCATTTCCGACGAGCTCGGCACCGCCGTCAACGTCCAGGCCATGGCCTTTGGCAACAAGGGCGAGACCTCTGCGACCGGCGTCGCCTTTACGCGCAACCCGGCCGACGGCACCAAGGAGTTCTATGGCGACTTTTTGGTGAATGCCCAGGGCGAGGACGTCGTCGCCGGCATCCGAAACACCGAGCCCATCGCCGACCTCAAGACCACCTCGGGCCTCGAGTCCGCAGGCGAGGAGCTCGAGCGCGTGTTCCTGACGCTCGAGGATCATTACCGCGATATGTGCGATATCGAGTTTACCATCGAGCAGGGCAAGCTCTGGATGCTCCAGACCCGCGTGGGCAAGCGCACCGCCACTGCCGCCCTGCGCATTGCTATCGAAATGGTCGAGGAGGGCCTCATCACCCGCGAGGAGGCTGTGAGCCGCATAGATCCCGCGCAGCTCGACCAGCTCCTGCACCCGCAGTTCGACGCCTCCAAGAAGTACGAGGCCCTGGCCAGCGGCCTTAACGCCAGCCCTGGTGCCGCCGTGGGCGAGGTCGTGTTCTCGAGTGATGACGCCGTCGCACGTTCCGCCGAGGGTCACAAGGTCATTCTGGTTCGTTGGGAGACCAACCCCGACGACCTGAAGGGCATGGTCGCCGCCGAGGGCATCCTGACCAGCCATGGCGGCAAGACGAGCCATGCCGCCGTTATCGCCCGCGGCATGGGTACGCCCTGCGTCTGCGGTGTTGAGCGCTTCCATATCGACGCTGCCGAGAAGGTCGTGCACATCGGGGGCAGCGACCGCGTGCTGCGCGAGGGTGATGTCATCTCCATCGACGGTACCCAGGGCATCGTCGTCGACGGCGCCGTCGACCTGGTTTCGGCCGAGCTCACCGGCGACCTGGACACCATCCTGTCTTGGGCCGATGAGATCCGTTTGGACGAGACCGACGGTCACGCAACCACGTGCGCGTCAACGCCGACAACCCCGAGGATGCCGAGCTCGCGCTCGAGTTTGGCGCCGAGGCCATCGGTCTGTGCCGCACCGAGCACATGTTCCTGGGCGATCGCAAGAACATCATCCAGAGCTTTATCCTGTCTGACGATGAGGCCGTGAAGCAGCAGGCCCTGGCCGACTTGCTCAAGGTTCAGACCGAGGACTTCCTGGCGATGTTCAAGACCATGTCCGGTCGCGATGTGGTCGTCCGCCTGCTCGATCCGCCGCTTCATGAGTTCCTGGATAATCCTCGCGAGCTCGAGGTCGCCATCACCAAGAAGGAGGCCGCCGGCGCTCCCGAGGAGGAGCTCACTGCCCTGCGCGCCCGCCTGCGTCGCATTGACGGCATGGTCGAGTCCAACCCCATGCTGGGCTTGCGCGGCGTGCGCCTGTCCGTCGTCTTTGGCGATCTGCCGCTCATGCAGGTTCGCGCCGTCGCCACGGCCGCTGCCCGCCTTATCAAGGAGGGTGTCGACCCGCGCCCCGAGATCATGGTTCCGCTCGTTTCCATCACGGCCGAGCATGTCCAGACCCGCGAGGTTATCGAGCGCGTGATCGCCGAGGTTTCCGCCGAGGAAGGCGTCGAGCTCAATATTCCCGTGGGCACGATGCTCGAGCTGCCGCGTGCCTGCATGGTCGCTGACGAGATCGCCCATCATGCCGACTTCTTCTGCTTTGGCACCAACGACCTCACCCAGACGACCTTTGGCTTCTCGCGCGATGACGCCGAGGCCAAGTTCATCCCGCTGTACATGCATAAAAAAGATCCTGAAAGACAACCCCTTCGAGACCATCGACGCGGCGGTGCTGGAGCTCGTGCGTTGGCCGTCGAGAAGGGCCGCGCCACCAATCCCGACATGCACTTTGGCGTGTGCGGCGAGCACGGCGGCGACCCCAAGTCCATCAAGGGCCTGTTAACGTGGCCGACGTGGACTACGTGTCCTGCTCGCCCTATCGCGTGCCCCTCGCGCGCCTGGCTGCCGCTCAGGCCAAGCTCGAGGCCAAGCGTTCCGCCTACGTTTTGGGTTTAGACGCCTAGCGTAGCCCCCTTCATGCCGCCCGTCTCATTCGTGAGACGGGCGGTTATCATGTGCGGGTTTTGTCTTTTTGTCTGCGCAAAAAATTGTTCTTGCAGCAGAAACCCGCGCGTGTATACTCGAATACGTTTGTTCAACTACGTGCCGGCCAAGGTGGTACGGCACCTCTAGAAGAGTAAGGAATTGCACATGGATTACATCCGCGCAATCGAGCGTCAGCAGATCCGCGAGGACATTCCTCAGGTTCGCGTCGCCGACAACGTCAAGGTTCACTACCGCATTAAGGAAGCGACCGCGAGCGCATTCAGGTCTTCCAGGCGACGTCATCCGCATGGCCGCGCCGGTGCCCGCGAGACCTTCACCGTCCGCAAGATGTCCTTCGGTGTCGGTGTTGAGCGTACTTTCCCGCTTCACAGCCCCAAGATCGCCAAGCTCGAGGTCGTCCGTCATGGTCGCGTCCGTCGCGCCAAGCTGTACTACCTCCGCGACAAGGTGGGCAAGGCTGCTCGCATCCCCGAGAAGCGCTAAGAAGATCGCAGCGTCTGTCCACTCGTTTGGACACAAGGGTCACCTTCGGGTGGCCCTTCTTTTTATCCGATTTGCATGCAAGGAGGGCCTGGTGATGGCCAACAGTGACGAGCTCGGTTTCGGCATCGCAGGTTGCCGGTGAGTTGGCGAGCGCTACGTTTGAGGAGATCCCCGCCCTCGTGGAGCATTATCGCGAGGACCCGCGCCAGCAGGTGATCAAGGCTTGTGAACGCGCCCTCAAACGCCATGACAAAGAGCTTGCCGAGCGCGAGCGCGTCAATGACATGTACGAGCTTATGCATGAGCTTGGCGGCGATGGGGTGGTCGTTGGTGTCGACGAGGTAGGTCGCGGATCGGTGGCCGGCCCTTTGACGGTATGCGCCGTCTGTCTTCCTATGGAGCCGCGCGTCTGGGGTATCAACGATTCCAAAAAGCTCACGCCCGCGCGCCGCGAGTTGCTCTCGGTGAAGATTGCCGAGGTGGCGACGGCAATCGGTTTTGCCATATCGCGCCGAAGGATATCGATGAAATGGGCATGGCCCGTGCTATCCGTACCGCCGTTGCGGGCGCGTGGCCGATACGGGACTGAACCCGACTGCGTCCTCATGGATGGCAACCCCTTGGGCGCCGTTCCCAACGAGCGCGACGTGGTGAAGGGCGATGCCAAGATCGCCTGTATCGCCGCGGCGTCCATCATGGCCAAGGTCACGCGTGACGAGATGATGGTCGAGTACGACGCCGAGTATCCCGAGTACCATCTGGCCGAGTCGAAGGGCTATGCAAGCCCCGAGCATATCGAGGCCATTCGCAAACATGGACTTTGTCCACTGCACCGCGTGAGCTTTTGCGGAAACTTTCTGCAGACTGAGCGCCTTTTCTAGGTCAATTGTGGAGACAGGGACCTCAGGGGTTTTATATACCTGCTGGTAGCGGGCCGTATGCAACACCATTGCTGCGTACGGCCCGTTTTTGACGGCATTTGGTCAGCTTTTGGTTGTCTTCCGGTACTTACCCGCATGAAAGGTGCCCTCATCATCGGGGCAATGCAGCGTGCGGGAAAGGAGACCCCATGAGTGCCGCAAGCAAAAAGAGCAAGACGCAGCAGCTCAAGGAGCGTTGGGAAACGGCGAGCTCGACTGCGGGGCGATGACGCCCGAGTTTATCAAGGGACTCAGTCCCCGCGAGCTGGGCATGCTGGGCGAGCTGATCACCATCGACTACTTTAACGAGCGCGGCTACACCTTGCTGGAGCAGGGTTATCGTTGCACCGAGGGCGAGGCCGATCTGGTGCTGCTCGATGAGCTCGACGATGTCGTGGTGATGGCCGAGGTCAAGACCAGACGCGTCGCACTGGATTGCAACACGCGGGTCTTTCCCGAGGAGGCCGTGGACGCCCAAAACAACGCCGCTACCGCCGCATCGCAAGTTGCTATCTCATGGAGCATTATCCGCTCAAGGCGATTCGCTTCGATGCCGTGGGTGTCACCATTCGGCGGCGGGCATATCGCCGAGATCGAGCATCAGTACAACGCATTCGATTGGCAGGTGTCGTGATGGCGTTCGAGACGTTTGCCGTTCACGCGGCCTGCATCCGCGGCGTCGAGGCAATTCCCGTCACGGTCGAGGTCTCGCTTGCCGGCGGCGTTCCCGGGTATTCAGATGCTCGGCATTCCGAGTATGGAGGTGATGGAGTCACGCGGTCGTATTCGCTGTGCGATGCGCTCCGCCGGGTTCGAGATCCCGCGCTCGGGCATTACGGTCAATCTGCGCCCGGCGATATTCGCAAGACCGGTAGCGGCTTTGATCTGCCCATCGCCATCGCGGTGTTGGCGGCCGATGGACAGATTCCCCGTGACAACCTCGATCGCTGCCTTATCGCCGGCGAGCTCGGCTTGGACGGTACGGTGCTTCCCGTCAAGGGCGAGGTGGCGTTTCAGCTGCTGGCTCGTGACATGGGGCTGTCCTTTATCGCCGGCAGGTCCGATCAGCATGTGCCGCTTGCGGGCGTTGATTGCGGCTTTATCGATCATCTGTCTCAGCTTGCTCGCGGCATGGGCGATGCCGTGCGTCATTATCTGGATTCCGAGGGTGTTGAGACGACCTTTGAGCCCGAACTCGACTATGCCGATGTGCTGGGGCAGGAAGTCGCTAAACGCGGCATGGCGCTTGCGGCCGCCGGCGAGCTCGGCCTGCTCATGATCGGCTCGCCCGGTTCGGGTAAGACCATGCTCGCGCGCCGTATGACCGGCATCCTGCCCGAGCTTTCCGTTGAGGATCAACAGGAGGCGCTGTGCATCCATTCGGTTTTGGGTGAGAACATTGATGGCTTGTTGGCGGGGCACCGGCCCTTCCGCAGTCCCCATCACAGTATTTCGACCGCAGGTCTTATCGGCGGTGCGCCCGGTGCACCCGGGTGAGATCAGCCTTGCTCATGGCGGCGTGCTCTTTTTGGACGAGCTTGCTGAGTTTCCCACGGGTGTGCTGCAGACGCTGCGTCAGCCCATCGAGCGCGGCTATGTGAGGATCGTACGCGTCGACGGGGCTTTTACCTTCCCGTCGCGCTTTCAGCTGCTGGCTGCGAGCAATCCCTGCCCCTGCGGCTTTTTGGGCGATCGTGAGGTACCGTGTCGCTGCTCGGCGGCGATGGTCGAGCGCTATCGGTCTAAACTGCGCGGTCCTTTGGCCGACCGTATCGACATGATGATCGATGTGACCCGTCCCGACCCTCAGGTGATTATCGAGGGCGCGGAGGGTATGTCGTCAGCTGAGTTACGTGACTACGTTGTGCGCGGTCGCGCTTTTCGCGCTTGGCGCGAATCCCGTATGGACGATGCTGATGCCGAGGCCGAGGATGACGAGACACGGTCCATTGACGGCGTCGTTTCGACCTTTGAGCTCGATGATGCGGCGGAGAAGTGTGTGCTCGGCCTGTCGAAGCGCACGCATCTCACGGGCCGCGGCATCGTGCGCCTGGTGCGTATCGCGCGTACCATCGCCGACGTCGCGAGAGCGAGCAAGTGACGCAGGACCACGTGCTCGAGGCGGCGATGTACCAGGGAAGGAGGGACCAATGATGGCCGAGGGGACCTTCGAGCTGCATCCAGGTGACGCGTTGTATCCCGAGACCGTTTTGGAGCTTTCTGATGTACCCCAGACACTCTATGTGCGCGGCAACCCCGAGGTGCTTTCGACGCCCGCGCTCTCCATCATCGGCGCGCGCAAGGCCTCTCCGTATGGTCTTGCCGTGGCAGAGCTTGCGGCAAAGGTTGCGGTCGAGGCGGGCGTGACGGTAGTTTCGGGCGGCGCGGTCGGTTGTGACCAGACCTCGGGTTGGGCTGCGGTCAATGCCGGCGGCAAACACGTCGTGGTGCTGGGGACGGGCGCCGACGTGGTCTACCCGCGTTCGAGCGCGGGGCTTATTACGCGCACGCTCGATACGGGTGGCGCGGTCGTGTCGATCTCTCCGTGGGGCATGGGTCCGCGCAAGTTTGCCTTTCCGCGCCGCAATCGCGTAATCGCGGCCCTGTCGCAAGCCCTCTTTGTATCCGAGGCGGGTATGCCTTCCGGGACGTTTTCTACAGCCGAGGCTGCTATGGATTTGGGGCGAGAACTTCTTGCCCGTGCCAGGGTCGATCCTATCGCCCGAGTCGCGTGGCACG
>ENA-OQAL01000384-OQAL01000384.1-human-gut-metagenome-genome-assembly--contig:-NODE-384-length-10458-cov-2.352338_pt1 | contig 10458 bp, 14 predicted proteins | sample MGYA00242491_ERZ504519 | MGnify/ENA primary metagenome ERZ504519 (study PRJEB26092, sample SAMD00036260) | human gut metagenome | host: Homo sapiens | study: EMG produced TPA metagenomics assembly of... | reverse complement strand
CGGTGCTCGGACTCGGGATTCAAAAAAAGTTTAGTGCGGCGACGTGCTACTCTCCCACACCCTCTCGAGTGCAGTACCATCGCCGTGCTAGGCCTTAGCTTCCGGGTTCGGAATGGGACCGGGCGTCTCACCTAGGCTCTGATCACCGCAAGATGAAATAATACGCACACATGTCTCAATCACCAAATCACGGCGTGTCGCAGATTGCAATCGCCTATCGCAGCCGCACGGCATGGCGCACGGGCCCTTCCGGCGTACGCTTACGCCGACGGACCGCCACAATGCCGCCCCAACCGCACAGGAGCACCGCCATGCACGCCCATGCGCCGGCGGTCCGGCCGTCATGCAGATCGGTCGGATTGGGGGCGGGAACGGGAATGCTCACACGATGGCCGGAGACCAGGAGCCGGTGGGAATTGATGCCGTATGGCGTACAGGTCATCAATGTCAGCCGATCCTGACCGGGAACAACGCGCAGCTGTGAGGTATCGGTCGGTTCGATTACGGTGATGCGATCGACTTCGTAGGCCAGGGTCCTGTTCATCGTTGAGATGTAGATGAAATCGCCTTCGCGCATTTCATCCAATCTGGTGAACATCTGCGCCTGTACCATGCCGCGATGGCCGGTGATGACCGCATGGGTGTTGTTGCCGCCGACTGGCAGGCTTGTGCCATACAGATGCCCGGAGCCAAGGGACAGTTGCTTGTCTCCAGTGCCGTGATAGATGGGAAGATCCACCGAGATTTTCGGTATGGACACGCGGCCCATGATGCCGTGACCTTCGTTGAGCAGCCTGCCGTAGCGTTGATCCTGTGCCGACTGGGAGGACAGGCGTTCCCCGTTGTTGAACGGGTCGGCTTGGGCTCCCAGCACCGGCTGGCCGGATCGGACGAGATCGCGGTTGTAGGCACGTGCCGCCCGCAGTTCGTCGTCGATCCGGCTTTCCGGCCACAGTCGTACCTGCTGTTCGACGGAAGATGCCCGACGCGGACATGGCGTCTGCGACGCATACTGCATCAGCAGCGGAACCACCGTGCATACCACCGCCACAGCGATCAAAATCCCCGCGACGGCGTACATCACGCGCAATCGCCGCTGCATGCGGGCATATGCCCGGTATTCTTTGGCAACGTCGACCAGCTGCTCGAACGAAGGTGTCACCGGCGTCATTCGGCCCTTACTCAGGCTGCGAAGCTACGCTTCGTTTTGCGGGCACGAACGATGATGATCGAGGCACCGCCGATGCACAGCACCGCCACGACGCCAAGGATGGCCATGCCCATGGCACCGGTCAACGGCAGCTGGGTGATGCTTTTGATGTTGCGGTACGCGTAACCGTTATCGCCATTGGTGAGCAGTACTTTGGCGGTCTCGTTCATGCCGATAATCGAGTCCAGCTGGATAGTCCCATCGACGTTCTTCATCGTGACCTGCAGTTTGGCCGCGGAACCGGACCAATAGCCATTCGGCACCTTGGTCTCCTTGAGGTAATAGATGCCGTCATTCAGCTTGAAGCCGCTGAAATCGACAAGACCGCTTTTTTCACTGGACGTGGCCTTGACTTCATTACCATTGGCGTCCTGCAGAACCGTTGTGAAGGCTTCGTCAGAGTACACGGTGAATTCGGCACCCGACAAGCCGGTCCTGTCGTTTTCTACACCTACCTTGGTGAACTGGAAGCCGCCGCGATTGGTCGTTGTGGAACCGGTCTTGGCGTTTGCATTGGACGTCAGATTCACGGTGCCCGTGTTGTTCGACACGTTGCAGCCGGCGGTAAGCGGAGTGCCCACGAGCATATTGTTGAAGCCTGCATACTCAACGGTGGTATCGCCCGTGTCCTTGGTCTGCTTCTTGGGCTGCGTAGCATCGAAGATCACATACAGGCCAGGTTCGGTCATAGTGAGCGTCATGGTATTGTTCGTGTCGTCGACACTCACCTTATTCGCTTCAAGCACGGTGCCGATGACTCCCGGATTATCCGCGTACTTACGGATTAACGAATCCTGCCCAGTGTTGGCAAGCCAGTTCATTGGATCACCTTGAAGATCCTTATTTTGATACAGTGGCGTACCATCATTGGATTTCAGTTCTTGCATCGCCTGAAGAATGCTCGTCTCCGAGGCCGCCACCGTCTCAAGATGCACCGAGCCGCCGGACGTGCCATCACCGATCTTGTAGTTGGCGACTTTCGCCACTTTGAACGTGCGGTTGCTCGAAGAGGTCTTTCCGTTCCATGTCTTGAACGCGTCCGCATCCGTGCCTTCACCGTGACGGTGTTGCCGTTGGTCGCGCAAGTCGTGGAAGTTGCGGGGGTACTCGGTGCGGTCGCCTCTTCGGCCATGGCGCCAGCCGGCGCGATTACGGACGCAAACAGTGTGGCTGCCGCAGCGATCCCCGCCATCCATGGTTTTGCTTTCATTGTTCTCCTCCTTATGGAATATGGATGAATCCATATTGGTCATACGGAACGGTTCCCGTATGAACGTTTTCTGATATGCGCGGCGATTGCCAACACCGCCAACGCCCCTCCGGACGCTACCATGCCGACAATCGTCACCATCCACGCGGCACGACGCCCCGCGGAGGGCAGCGCGGAAACCGGTTGCGGCCGATTGGTCAGACGATTGCCTGTAACACCGGCCCAATCACCCCGTCCTTGCAGCACGGCTTTCGCCTTGGGATCCTTCTGGTGAATCGTGAATTCGGCCCAAGTATGGTCACTGTCGGGCAACCGGTATCCGCCGGGCGCGGTGATCTCCGTCAGCCGGTAGGTACCCCAGTCGAGATTGTCGATGGTCAGTTTGCCGACGGCCGGATCCTTGTCTCCGGTGCCGGCACAGGCGGCATTACCGTCGCCCACGCAATCGGCGAAGTTATAGAGGGAATCGTTGACCTTGTTCCACGTACCGTCATCGTTGCGTCGTTCAAGCCGCCACGTGGTGCCGGACAGATATTCCTCGTGATGATCGGCGTCCACCTTGCTCCACGGCACCGAGCCGGTGATCTTCTTGTCTCGAATCGTCACGGTATGGCCGCCGGTCCATTGATGCACCGACGCATCTGGACTGCCATCCGCGTTCGTCGGACCGAAGTACGCACCTCCGCCGCAATTCGTCAGATAGAAATCGGTCTGCTCGTCGTTGATCTCATAGCCGAGCGGCGCCTGGAGCTCTTTGATCCGATACGCCGTACCGCACTGCAGTCCTTGGGTTTTGCCGACGACGATCATGCCTTTCTTGTCCGTCATCGCGGTAATGGGCGTGGGCGTGTTCGACGCATAGTCATGGCCGTTCCATTCGAGCAGTTCGAATTTGGCGCCGGCCAGATCCCGGTAACCGGATGCATCATCATCGGTTTTATGCAGCAGCATCGTCGACGTCTGCACGACGACGCCGCTGCTGCTGATGCCCGCGCCGTTCGCATTGGACGCGCCGGCATCGGACCATGGCGAGTTGGTGAATTGCGCAGTGTTCGCCACGTCAAATCCGGCTGAGCCTTTGAACCCGTACTGGTAGCTGATGGTCACCGGCGTGGAATCGGGAACGTACACCGTCAATACGCCGCCGAGTTTGGCATCGTTTTCCTGATATACGATCGCATCCGAGGATGGGTGGTACGTTTTGCCGGCCGGGCAGGGCTGCCCGTTGCTATCCAGGCGAGGCACACGGTCACGTTCTGAGCACGTGACCTGCGGATTGCTGCCTTCCGGTATGGCGGGCACGGTCAGCTTGTCTTTGATGGGCAGCATATCGGTATCGGGGACGCCATCCTGTTTCGCATGCGTGGCATCGATGTTCAGTCCATACCGGTTGGCGCGCACATAATAGGTTCGGGTGAAGCTTTTGCCGTCGGAAGACCAGCCGCTGTCGACGTTCTGCTTGTCCTCGACGCCGGTATTGGTTTTCTGAAAATTATCGATGAAGGTTTCCGACGTGGACACGGAAGGTATGCTGCCGGAGCCCATGGAAACCGTATTACGATACTTGGCCTCAGGCAATCGCCGGCACCGTTTCTCAACGTGGGATCGGCGACGCAACCTCGTTTGCCGTCGTATTTGCCTTCCATCCAGTACTTGCCGTCATTGATGTCGGGAGTGCGTGCGGCCACATACAGATACACGTTGCCGTCGTTCATGAGGTCGGTCGCCTGTTGGGGGATGGTGATCTGGTATGTGCGATCGCCGGTCTGCTTGACGGTAACGACATATTGCATACCCTGGGTATTGGTGAATCGCGTCTCCCCCACGGTAAGCCACTGTTTGCGGTCACCATAATCGGAGAAGGCGAACTTCACGTCACGCAGGCCTTCCGGCAGGGTTTCCGTGAAGACGAGCGGCGCATGACGCCAATTGTCGGTCACGTGCGCACTGATACGCCATCCCACTTGCCTCACGGACGCTGGATCGGTGGTGGCGGCACGTGTGCAGTCGGCGCCGTTGGCCGCACAGGAGGTGAATTTGGGTGCTCCCCGATCGTCGACCGGATCGCCACAACCGGCTTTGACCAAAGAGGCGACTTGCACACTGGAGGTGACGGGCTTGACGAACGATCCGCCGATACCGGTTCCCGCGATGGCCGAAAAAATGCATTCTTTTGCTCAATACATGGAGACATCATCCACGCGCAGTTTTATAGATTCCCGCCAGTCACATACCGACGCGCCGTTATCAAAATTTGCGGCTCTTGCGACTACTGTTGCCCCAATAACCGATATGAAAGCACGAAAGAAGGCCAGCAATGACGATCGCCTCCTGCGGTTCCGTTTCCGCACTCACATTGGGTCTGCCGAACTCCTCTGCGGTTCCCGCAGAAAAGGCAACGTTGCCGAAAGGCCTGTTCATGGCGAGAATACCGGTTTCAGCCAAAACAAAACAACGATTGGCGAACGACATCGAGACGATCACCATGTTGTCTCTGCTGCGGCCAAGCAATACACGGCTTGCCGTCGGAACACGCATTCCGGAAGTACTGGCAATCGGATTGCGCCTGCATGCCAAGAACGCCGCCATACCGACGGATATCGTCGAGCTGATTGCCATGCAACGCAAGTCGGGAATCGTGTTCGTATGCGTGCGCGACGCGACTTCGAAGGTACGAAGCGGCAGGAGTGCGCGTTCGCCGTGAGACGCGCGCTGCCGGGACGCGCCGGTCACACACCTACATTCAAAGTGTTCGTCTCAGATTGGAAACGGCCGGCGAAGCGATGCTGGACATCGGCGATCCTGCGGTCGATTCCATCGACGCGCTGTGGGAGTCGTTATGCTCGCAGGTGACGCTCGGCAGCGCCTCTCCCACGGCACTGGACGCGCGCATGACACGGCGTATGCAGGCCGCACAGCTTACCGAGCAGATCGATAAGCTCACGCGCGATCACCAACGGGCAAAGAATCCCGAACAGCGCAACGAAATCTTCACCAAGCTGCACAAGGCGAAGAACCAGTTGGAGGAACTGAGGAAGCTGGAAGCCTAGGAACCGCTAGAAACCAAGGCTCGTGCGGCCAAACTGGTCGAGCCAGCGCAGAATAGCCCCTTCCCGCAACGCCCATGGGCAGATTTCCACTTCCTTGACGTCAAGCGCCTTCATGATCTCGTCGATCACCAAGCCGCCACCGACGATCTGATACGTGCGCTCCGGCGTGACGCCCGGCAATGCGGTACGCTGGTCCGGCGAGATGGCCGCAAGACGGGGAAGCCAATCCTCAAGCTGGTCAATCGTCATGATCGAAGTGTCCACGCGGCCGGGCTGACGCACCACGCACCGGCGAGACGAGCCAGGGAACGAATGGTCTTCGATGTGCCGACGGCATGCATCGGGTGCTTCGATTTCGGGAACGCCTTGACCATCGGCTCAAGAATCTTACGGATGTTCCTGCGCGCGTCTTCCAAATCCCTATCATTCGCAATACCGTTTTCCGGTAGGAATTCACGGGTCACACGACCGGCACCTGCCGGCACGGACAGCGCTACTGTGGGATCCTCATCCGAACCCATAGCCACCTCGAGAGAGCCACCACCGATATCGATGACCAGCAGCCGACCGGCATCCCAACCATACCAGCGGCGAGCTGCAAGGAAGGTGAGTCTGGCCTCATCCACACCGGACAGCACCGTGACCGGCTGGCCGACGACGTTTTCGATTCGTTTGAGGATCCTGCTGCCATTCGGAGCCTCACGCAATGCGGATGTGGCCAGCACGAGCAGTTGGGTAATCTCATATTCTTTGACCAGCCCCATGGCCTTTTCCACAGCTGCGACCACAGCTTCGACTCCGGCCTTTTTGATTGTGCCATCGGCCTTGAGATATTGCATCAATCGAACAGTGCTTTTCGTGCTGGCCTCAGGTTCCGGACGGGCGCCAGGCGCCGCATCGACGATGAGCATGTGAACGGTATTGGAGCCAATGTCAAGCACGCCAAGACGAGTGACATGCGAATGTAAACTAACCATGATTTCAAGCATAGTGACATCGCACTCCCCCTTTCACCTGACATTACATTGACAACCTTTGCAAATATTCGAGTGGCCATCCTATTCACCTAGGATGGCCACGCAACATTCACAGCGCCGACAACGATTGCAAAGCGCTCACAAACATCATCCGTGCAGTTCGGCTACGAAACCTCCGATTCGCCTCAGACCCTCACGAAGCGCCTCACGGGAGGCCGCATACGAAAGCCGCACATGGGTGTCGGCAGTGGCCTCGCCGAAATCACGGCCCGGCGTCAACGCCACGTGCGCTTCCTTTAACGCACGTTCACAGAACGTCCACGCGTCAAGACCAGCTGGAAATATTGAAATACGCATAGAACGCGCCATTCGGCTCAACCTCCAGCGGCAGACCGATCTCAGCCAATCCGTCGACCACAATGCGACGACGCTCCAGCAACTCCTGACGACGTTCCTCGCACACGGCCACGTTTCCGGAGTGAAGCACGCGAGCGCCGCATGCTGGGTGGGAGTATGCGCGCACAGGAAGAAGTTGGTGGCGAGATCGTCCATGGCTTCGAGCGCGCATTCAGGCACGACCATCCAACCCAGTCGCCAGCCGGTCATGCCGAAGAACTTGGAGAAGCTGGAGCATACGATGCGTCCGGGTCGCAGGCGAGCACGGATTTCACGTCGGAGCCGTCCGGTTCGCGGTCGGCTAGGTCAAGGTAGGTTTCGTCGACGATACGCCATGCGCCGCGTTCTTTCGCCAGGTCGCACACGGATTTCAGGGTGTCGAAGGCGATGGTGGTGCCGGTCGGGTTCGACGGCGAGGTGATCATCACCGCTTTGGTGCGATCCGACCAGTATTCGTGGCACAGTTCCGGTGTGAGATGGAATCGGGTGGTCGCATTTCGTCGGCACGTCCACGACTTTGCCGCCGAACGCGCGGACCAGTTCGCGATTGCACGGGTACGACGGGTCGGCGATCAGCACTTCGTCACCCTCGTTCACCGTCAATGCGGCGGCAAGCAGCAGTGCCGTGGAACCTCCGGCCGTAATCGCGATACGTTTCGGATCGACGTCCACATGGTGGCGTTCCTTGTAGAAATCGGAAATCGCCTGACGTAATTCCGGCAAACCCATTGCGGCGGTATATGGCAATGGACGGCCATCATACTGTTCGCGCATTGCATCACGCACTGCGGGCGGAGCGCCGAAATCCGGCTCCCCCAAGCTCAACTTGACCACATCGGTGCCTGCGGCGATCATCTCGTCGGCCATCGCACCAAACACCATGGCACGGAACGGATTAGCAATCTGGGCGCGGTGCGACATCTGCGGCAGCGCGCTGTTCTCAGCATTTCCCATAGTTCGTTTGTATTCTTCAGACACGACAAATCACGCTGAATCACAAGCATCGTCTCACCGACGTTACATACCGTTTCGAAATCAAGAAAAACAAGAAATTAATCGAGCATACATCACGTATGTTCGGCAAGAATCACGCAATTGCAAGTAGATCGCATAAATGTCGATCAAGCAGGTTGCGTGCCGACGATTTCATGATAAAGCCGTTCCAGCCGTTCCTCACGTACTTTTTGGCGAGCTCGCATTCCCACACCACGATCACTTTCCAGCCCATCGCTTCAAGTTCGGCATGCTGCCTGACATCTCGTTCGTGGTTGCGCAGCAGTTTCGCACTCCAGAATTCCACATTCGATTTCGGCACGCGTGTGGCTTTCGGGCAGTTTTCATGCATATGCCAGAAACAGCCATTGATGAACACCATCGTACGGTATTTCGGCAACACCACGTCGGGATGCCCCGGATACCGCTTGTCGTTTTTGCGGAATCGCAGGCCTTTCGAAAAAAGAAAACTGCGTACCATCATTTCAATGGATGTGTCTTTGCCTCGGATATGCGACATGATGTAGCTTCTCGTGCCACGCTCGTATTTCTCTTTTTTTGCGGATTTCCGAGGTTTTCCGGTCTTCTTAACGTGTTCCTGCGCTGCCACAGCACACCATTATGGCAAGATCCGGCAAAATACGGCAAATCAGAAAAGCATCCGGACGAACGCGTGCAAGTGCGATATGGATCAACGCGCGTTGCGATCATGCATGGCGTACGCTGGAACTTGCAACGCAGCAATATAAATGAATCAACACTATTCATGCAGTTTACGAAAGATGGGGTTTGATATGGCTCGTATTCGTGTCGCGATTCTCGGCGCAGGCCGGATCGCGCAACATATGGCTGACACGCTGGTGAAAATGGCCGAAGACGTTCGTTATGCGGATTTGGTGGAACCGTATGCTGTCGCCGCACGAAATGCGGTGCGTGCGGCCGATTTCGCCGCGAAATACGGTTTTCCAGTTTCATACGGTTCATATGAGGAACTTGTGGCCGATCCGAACGTGGACTTGGTGTACATCGCTACGCCGCACAATCTGCATGCGGAACAGGCGATATTGTGCATGAAAGCCGGCAAGGGTGTGCTGGTGGAGAAAGCATTCGGCGCGAATGCGGCACAGACCCGTGAGATGTTAGCCGTTGCAAAAGAAACCGGCATGCTATGCGCGGAAGCGATTTGGACGCGATACATGCCGTCCCGCGCCTTATCGATAAGATTCTCGCCTCCGGTGCGATTGGTGAAATACAGGCGATCGATGCGAACCTGTGTTACCCCACCACCGCGAAGGCGCGAATCACTGATCCCGCGCTTGCCGGTGGCGCATTGTTGGATGTTGGCGTATATCCGATCAATTTCATCGACATGATCATGCATAATGCGCCGATCGCTCGCATTGAATCGTCGATGCGAGCGTACGAAACCGGCGTGGATGCGCATAATTCCATGACGTTCTATTACGAGAACGGTGTGATGGCGACCGCGCAAAGTTCGATTCTGTGCCATAGCGACCGCACGGGATCCGTGTGGGGACCGATGGTTATATGGTGTGCCAGAACATTAATAATGTTGAGGCGATTGACGTGTATGACGGCAATCATACGGTTGTTGCACATTACGATGTTCCCGCCCAGCTCACCGGCTACGAATACGAGGTGGCGGCCGCCGCACAGGCCGTAATCGACGGTCGCACCGAATGCGAGGAAATGCCCCACGCCGACACCCTGCGCATTATGGAACTCATGGATTCCCTGCGCCGCGACTGGAACCTCACCTACCCCTTCGAACGTTAAGCTCCAATATTAGTTTCAGCGTCGGCGAATTGCGATTCCGTTCAAACATCCGACGCTGAAGCATTCATTGGCAGCACATATAATTTCTCCTTACACTGGTTGAGGAGGAACATTATGGGATTGCTGAGCAAGTTCATGAACGCGCTTATTGGAGAACCGCCCGTCTCCAAAACGGCGACTCAGCCCGGGCCCAAGCTTGCGCGGCAAAACGTTCCCAATCCCACGCAACAGCAGACGACGCAACGCAAGTCCACTGTACAATCACGTCAAACGCAAACAGCTTACGCAACCATCCCAATCATCACAGTTGGCGCGATCGTCATACCGCGCGCAAACACAAACCACAGCTCGCAACACTTCTGTCACAACGAATCGTTCGCGAGCGCAATCTCATGCCAATTCACAACCGGCTCAGAAGCTTATGCCGCAACCGTTGCTTCCCGCCGAACAGATTGCAAGGCGCGGAATATCATCGGCAAAATCGAAAAGCATGATTTGAACGACGAGCAGATCAGCGCCATCGCCGGAGCTGGTCACAATACGCTGGTGCTTGCAGGTGCGGGAACCGGCAAAACCACTACCATCGTCGGCTATATCGCATGGTTGCTGAACACAGGAACCGCCACTCCCGAAGAGATTCTGGTGCTATCGTTCACCAAAGCTCCGCCGACGAAATGTCGAGCCGCATCACGCAAAGCACCGGCAAAGTCATTCGCGCATGCACCTTCCATAGTCTCGGACTGGAAATCTGCCGTTCCTCCACCATTGCCAATCGTCCAATTATTGACGGGCACACGTCAAACAATGTGGTGCGTAACGCATTCG
>ENA-OQAL01000383-OQAL01000383.1-human-gut-metagenome-genome-assembly--contig:-NODE-383-length-10467-cov-4.916151_pt1 | contig 10467 bp, 9 predicted proteins | sample MGYA00242491_ERZ504519 | MGnify/ENA primary metagenome ERZ504519 (study PRJEB26092, sample SAMD00036260) | human gut metagenome | host: Homo sapiens | study: EMG produced TPA metagenomics assembly of... | reverse complement strand
ATAAGATATTTCACTGGAAAACGCACTTCGTTTCAACCAAAACGCCAAAGAGTTTTAAAGAAAACGCACTTACGTTTTACATTTAAACGCAAGTGCGTTTTCTTTTCAGATAGTTTTCCCCATATCCGTTCCGCAAGTATATCCACACAAAAAAGGCCCTCCCAAATGTAACTTTGAGAAGGCCCTGTATCGCTCAGAAAAAATCTTATTCCAATTTGTGAATCACCAGTCCCGAACGCAGTTTCGGTTCAAACCACGTGGTTTTCGGCGGCATGATGTTGCCCGTATCGGCAATGTCCATCAGCTGCTTCATGGAAACCGGATAGAGTGCCAGCGCCATCTTCATTTCGCCGCTGTCCACACGTTTCTTCAGTTCACCCAGTCCGCGGATACCGCCCACAAAGTCGATACGCTTGTCCGAGCGCAAGTCCTTGATGCCGAGAATCTCGTCCAGAATCAGGTTGGAAGAAATCGTGACATCCAGCACCCCAATCGGGTCGTTATCGTCGTAAGTGCCCGGTTTAGCCGTCAGACTGTACCATTTGCCCTCCAGGTAAAGCGAGAAGTTGTGCAAGGCTGCCGGCTTGTAGATGTCCGCACCCTTTTCTTCCACTACGAAGTTCTTCTTCAGCGCTTCCAGGAACGCCTGTGGAGTCAGTCCGTTCAAATCCTTCACCACCCGGTTGTAGTCGATGATAGTAAGCTGCTCGGCCGGGAAACATACCGCCATGAAGTAGTTGTATTCCTCGTCGCCCCGATGGTTCGGATTCTGAGCCGCCTTTTCAGCACCCACCAGTGCCGCTGCCGCACTACGGTGATGACCGTCGGCAATGTAAAGCGAAGGCATTTCCTTGAACGCCTCTGTCACTGCCTCAATGTCCTTGTCGTCGTCAATCACCCAGAACTGATGGCCGAAGCCGTCATCCGGTGCCACAAAGTCGTACACCGGCTTCTGAGCCGTATATTTCGCCACTACGGCATCCAGCGTCTTGTTTTCCGGATAAGCAAAGAACACCGGTTCGATGTTCGCATTGTTCACCCGTACATGCTTCATGCGGTCCTCCTCCTTGTCACGGCGCGTAAGCTCATGCTTCTTGATCACCCCGTTCATGTAGTCGGCACGTAAGCTCCTACCACCAGTCCATACTGCGTCTTACCGTTCATGGTCTGGGCATAAATATAGTAACACGGTTTGTCGTCCTGCACCAGCCAGCCCTTTTCCTGGAACATCCGGAAATTCGCTACCGCCTTGTCGTACACACGCGGGTCGTGCTCATCCGTACCCTCCGGAAAGTCAATCTCCGGCTTGATGATGTGATACAAAGATTTCTCGTTGCCTTTCGCCTCTTCGCGGGCCTCAGCCGAGTTTAACACGTCGTAAGGGCGGGAAGCTACCTGCTCCACCAAGTCCTGCGGCGGACGAACACCCTTGAAAGGTTTAACTATTGCCATAATGCTTGGGGGAATCAGAAGTTATTTCTTGTTTACACGGAATTTCTCACAACCATCTTTCAGGAAGCCCACAATCTGACGGGCCGCTGCGATGCCGGCATTGATATTTGCCTCAGCCGTCTGTGCACCCATCTTCTTCGGAGTAGAGAAATAACGTCCCGGGAAATGATCGGCAAATTCCTCATGATGAGCCGGCATGATGTCGGTCACATACTTCAAGTCCGGACGGTCATTCATCAGGCGAAGCAAATCTGCTTCGTTAATCACCTCCTTACGGGCAGTATTCACCAGCAAACCGTTTTTCGGCATACGGTTCACCAGATCATAATCAATGGAGTTTTTGGTTTCGGCAGTAGCCGGAATGTGCAATGACACCACGTTGCAAGTAGCATACAGTTCTTCTGCAGAATCCACCGGTTTCACGCCGTCGGCCACCATGGCTTCCTTCGGGCAATACGCATCGTAGGCATAAATGTCCATACCGATGCCCTTTGCGATACGAGCCACATTGCGCCCTACGTTACCGTATGCATGGATACCCAGTTTCTTGCCCATCAGTTCCGTACCCGATTTGCCGTCGTAGAAATTACGAACCGCCATAATCATCATACCGAAAGCCAGTTCGGCCACCGCATTCGAGTTCTGTCCCGGCGTATTCATCACGCAAACTCCGTGAGCCGTAGCCGCCTCCAGGTCCACATTGTCATATCCCGCACCGGCACGTACCACGATTTTCAGTTCCTTTGCCGCATCCAGCACTTCCTTGTCAATGATATCACTTCGGATAATCACTGCATTCGCATCCTTCACTGCATCGAGCAACTGCTGTTTTTCTGTATATTTCTCCAGCAAAGCCAGTTCATAGCCCGCAGCTTCTATCTCTTTCCGAATACCGTCGATAGCTACTTTAGCAAACGGTTTCTCTGTCGCAACCAATACTTTCATAATACTTGATTTTAAAAAGAAAACAAGGACGTGTTATCGAAATTCCACGCCCTTATCTTCGGGTATAACAACAATTAATGCATTTTCTCAAATTCCTGCATGCAGTCAATCAGTGCCTGCACACTTTCTACCGGCATGGCATTGTAGCAAGAAGCACGGAAACCACCCACAGAACGGTGACCCTTGATGCCCACCATACCTTTTTCGGTAGCGAACTTCAGGAAGTCGGCTTCCAGGTCCTTGTATTCATCGGCCATGACGAAGCAGATGTTCATGTACGAACGGTCTTCCTTGGCCGTTACGGTGCCACGGAACAGCTTGTTGCGGTCAATTTCGGCATACAGCATGTCGGCACGCTGTTTGGCACGGCGCTGCATTTCTTCCACGCCACCCTGTGCCTTAATCCAGCGCAAAGTCTGGAGAGCCGCATAAATAGGCACTACCGGCGGAGTATTGAACATAGAACCCTTGTCCACGTGTGTCTGATAATTCAGCATGGTCGGGATGTGACGGGAAACCTTACCCAGCGCATCGTTCTTCACGATAACGAAAGTCACACCTGCAGGAGCCAGGTTCTTCTGTGCACCTCCGTAAATACAGATATATTTGGAAACGTCTACCGGACGAGAGAAAATGTCCGAAGACATATCGGCCACCATCGGCACATTGACATCCAGGTCGGCATGCAATTCCGTACCGTAGATGGTATTGTTGGTCGTAATATGGAAATAATCCACGTCGGCCGGCACTTCATAATCTTTCGGGATATAAGTGTAGCCTTCTTTTTCAGAAGAAGCCACCTCTACTGTTTCGCCGAATGCTTTCGCTTCTTTCAGCGCTTTCTTGGCCCAAGTACCTGTATTCAGGTAAGCCGCCTTCTTTTCCAGGAAATTATAGGGAACCATACAGAACTCCATGCTTGCACCTCCACCCAGGAACAATACCGAGTATCCTTCCGGAATGTTCAGCAATTCCTTGAACAAGGCTACTGCTTCATCTACCACCGGCTGGAAGTCTTTAGCGCGGTGACTGATTTCCATCAACGAAAGTCCTGAACCATTATAATCAAGAATAGCCTGAGCTGTCTTTTCTATCACTTCGCGAGGCAAAATAGACGGTCCCGCATTAAAATTATGTTTCTTCATTGGAAGTTTGTTTTGGTTAAACAATCATTTTAGCTAACACTTGCGAATTTAGTGATTATTTTTAGACTTCCAAAAGTTTTCGTGATAATTTTACAGCCTTATTGAATTTTATCTTTCAAATTACATACACAAACGCCATTTTAGTGACATATTGACACGAGAATAGTTAGCTATGGCATGGGGATGCTCACGAGTCATAGCAAAATGCGAGACAGCCTTCACCGCCGGAAGGCTGTCATGACACAAAGTTATTATTTTGCCAGTTCTATCAAAGTTTTTACCCCCTTTATCTTTTCATTTTGTATGAGTTTTAACGTTTGTTTTGCCTTTTTCCGAGAAATTGCCGCAAACGCATAGTGGTCTTTCACGTCCACACGTCCCACATCGTCCCGGCCCAGTCCGCCTTTCTTCGACAAAAAGCCCACGATGTCAATCTTGTTGATTTTGTCTTTCTTGCCCTTCCCTATATATAAGGTAACAAACTCCGGCAAGGCAGGCTGCGGCGTCGGCTCCGGCAGTTCAAACTCTTCCAGCGGACGGGGCACATAGTCGGGGATACGCTCCTCATCGTGCAGAATCAGAAAGGCATTACCCTCGGCCTCCCAGCGCGCCGTACGTCCGTTGCGGTGAATGAACCCGTCCTCGGCCACCGGCAAGTGATAATGCACCACGTGGCGGATGTCCGGAATATCCAGTCCGCGGGCTGCCAGGTCGGTTGAGATAAAGATGTGGCAGCTTCCGTTACGGAACTTATACAGCGCCCGTTCACGGTCGTCCTGCTCCATTCCGCCGTGGAACGTCTCGCAATACACCTTCATGGAGTGCAGGTACTTCCCTACCCGGTCCACACTCTCGCGATGGTTGCAGAACACCAGCGTCGATTCGTTGCCCAACGTACACAACAGCTTGTAGAGCGTTTCCAGCTTGTCCTTCACCGGCGAAGTGACTCGATACACTGACAAGCGCTGCGACACCGTTTCTTCCGGATTCAGGAAATCCAGTTTCAGTGTGCGGTTCATGCCCGTAAAGCGCGGAATCTCCTCCGCATCGGTAGCCGACAGCAGGAAGCGGCGACGCAATGCCGGCAGTTTCCCGATGACCTCGGCCATCTCATCCTGAAAGCCGAACTCCAGACACTTGTCGAACTCATCGATGACCAGCGTACGCACGGTTCCCGCCTCGAAATTCTGCTTGTTCAGGTGGTCGTTCATACGTCCCGGAGTACCGATAATCACCGCCGGCGAAATGCCCTTCATAGTGCGGTGTTCCTCCATGGCCGGACGTCCGCCGTAACAGCTCATCACCGGAAAGCCCGTCGCCATGGCCTTGAACACCTGCTCAATCTGCAAAGCCAGCTCGCGCGAAGGTACCAGTACCACAGCCTGCACGCCTTCCACTCCCTTTTTCAGTGAGCTCACCAGCGGCAGCAGGTAGGCCAGCGTCTTTCCGGAACCCCGTGGGCGAAAGCAGTATCAAATCGCTGCCCTCCTTCCACGCATCGATGGAAGCCTCCTGCATGGCGTTCAACTGGTCAATCTTCAGGTTTAATAGTATCGTTTGTATGTCCATAATTCTTGGTTTTTTGTGGGTTAGTTAGCAAAGGTAACGAAAATAAATCACAAGCACAACACCAGATCGGGCAGCAACACCGCCGTTTCCGCTTCCTCTTTCGGCGCATCCTTCGGTTTCCACGCCACCACGAAGCGCACGGAAGCCGACTTCACCTCATAGCCACGCTCCCTCCACTCGGCCAACTTCTTCTGCATATTCTGCGACAAGCGGGCCACCGGCTTTTGCGCCTGATTATACAATGTGTAGTCTTTATAGAACAACGTATCACCCCCTTTCAACGATAGCACCTCCCGTTTGAGTTCCTTGAAGAATCCCAAGAACACATCCTTGTGCGAAAGCTGCAACACAATCTCACCGGGCATTGCATACTCCCGCGAATCTACCAGATACTGGTCTGCTTTCAGATTCGCAAAGCAATCTCCGTTTGTATGCACAAACAACCGTTTCTTAGCACGGGTAATGCCCACATAATATCGGCGCATCTGATGCACATCTTTTGGGAACCCGTCCGAAACAAGCATATACACGTCGTCAAACTCACGGCCCTTTGCCTTGTGAATGGTCGACACCACCACATCAGCCCCCGACACGTCACAAAAATCTTCCATCGAAGACTCAAACACAAACTCCTTGAAATCCGTGAAATACTTCATCCGGTTGATTTCCTCAAACAACTCCACGCAACGCCTCACGTAAGGCAAGCCCAAACTCCCTTCATAAGCCGCAAACGTAGCACCCTTCGCCTTCTCCCAGAGTTCATCCGGAATCAAAGGCGTACTCACCTGCTTGCCTATATACTTCAGGAAATACCTCATCTCGGCCATATTCCAGAACAGCAAGCCCTCCATCGACTGAATCAGCTTGCTGCGCACACCACGCTTCCGCAACAGCGCCACCAGAATGACCGCCTCTTCATTGGTCTGGGTAAGCACACATGCGGTACCCTCTCCTCTATTCCGTAGCAGTTCCTCCACCAGCGGCTGATACATGCAGGCAGACTGATGGCGAGTCACCCCTACCCATCCGTCTTCCTTGCGCATCGATACAATCGGCATGCTTTTCAGCCTTCCGCCAATACCTTTCACAAAATCATTGGCCGCTGCCACCACATGACGTGCACTCCGGTAATTCTCCGTCATCTCCACAAAGCGGCTTCCAGCCTCCTGTGTCAGTTGCCACATGTAACCGGAATCCGAGCCACGGAACTCATAAATATTCTGGTCATCGTCGCCCACAGCTATCACCCGCATCTCCTCATTGTGGTGCATCAACGCCCTTACCAGCGCATGCTCTTCCACGCCCATGTCCTGCGCCTCATCAATCACCAGCACCGTCTTGCCAATCCGGTTGGGCTCCACTTCCCCCTGTTCAATCATCTCCGCAGCCTTCCCCACCACGTTCTTTACTTCCTCCAGGTTACCAATCAAGCCCAACAAGTCAAAACAATAGGCATGAAAAGTCTTGATTTCCACGTAGTCGCCGCATTGCCAATCAGTTCCATCAGCCGCTGCTTGAATTCCGTGGCAGCGCCCGGGAGAAAGTCAGCATCAGCAACTGCTCGTGCTTCACATCCTCCAGCAACAGCAGTGAGGCCAGCTTGTGTACCAGCACACGGGTTTTTCCGCTGCCCGGACCAGCCGCCACCACAATGCAGCGCGACTCCTTGTCCGAAATAATCTCCATCTGCCGATGAGACAACTGCCCGAACAACTGCTTGTACTTTTCCGGCGTGAGGTTACGCTGAATCTCGTTCACCCGCTCACCCTTGAAGTATTTGGCAATAAATTTCCTGTAATCCATCTGGAAATAATCCTGCACATACTGCAAAGCCTCCTGATAATCCTTCACCATCAGGTTGGCATATTCTCCCACGATGTGCACCTGCTGAATCTTCTGCTTGTAGAACTCGTTCAGCATCCGGTAATCCTCCTGTTTGTAGCGCGACTTATTATCCTTTATCCGCTTGATGTCCATCGCATTGTAAAGCACCAGGAAACCACCTTCCAGCTTGAGAGCCCCAATCTTCGACAGATACAGAAGTGCTTCTTCCACATCTTCCAGCTGCAAATCTTCCATTCTGCCAAAAAGAGACTGAGGACTCGCTTTCAACTGATTCAAGAGTTCCACCACCGAGAACTGCACGGCCGCCTTTTCCGTTGCGGTTTCCTTACCCTCTCGCTCCTCCACCAGCTTATACAGCCACTCCACGGCAAAACGACTGATCTCCAGCCGTTTCTCAAACCGTTTGATAGTAGTCTCCAGGTCTGCCCGGCGAGTAAGCTCCATGTTACGTGCAGCGTCCTCCTTCTTGTGCGTATACCCTTTTATGGTAAGAAAATACAACAACGTGCGGATGTCCTTTTCCTTCGACGTGACAACTCCGTCGTGCACCGCATTGTCGTTCAGCTGCTTGCATGAAATCCGCAGCGACTCATCCGGGATATGGTTGAGAATATACTGTTCCAGTTTCGCAAAACGCTCCAGCAGCATCCGCGACTTCCGTTCCGAGTCGCCCGCATCCTGCAAATAGGCCGAAATATCCCTGCTGTCGGCCAATATACCCTCCTGCCGCATCCGCTCTACCACCGACACCACTTCCTTCTTGGTCAGTCCCAGAATATCGGCCAGGTAATCAATCCGCGATTCTGCCCCCGAGTCCTGTGCCTTGGCAATGTACTTCTGCGAAATCAAGGACGTAATGATTCTCACCGCCTTCTCTATCTCGTCAATACCAAACAACACCGATGCGTGATACGCTTCCGTGCCTCGTCCATGTTCTTTACCGTGATACCGGTGGCATACACATGCGGCACATTGTTTCCTCGCTCCAGATAACCGCTCTGCTCCAATGCCGCCAGAGCCGTCCGCACACGTGTCTCAATATCCGCCACCGAGTCATCCCATCCCGCATTCCGGGCAATCTCCAGTGCCGAACAGCACACCCTCATGCGTTTCCTCGTCATATCCTTCACCGCCTTCCACACCTGCTGGATTTCACTGATACTCAACTTCGTCTGATTCAACAGAATAAAATGCTTATCCAGGTCATTGTCACTGTAAAGCACGTAACAGCGTGCGTTAAGATGCGGGTCACGCCCGGCCCTGCCGGCTTCCTGCACATAGTTCTCCAGCGAATCGGAAATATCGTAATGCACCACCAGTCCCACATCCTTCTTGTCCACTCCCATTCCGAAAGCCGACGTCGCCACGATGATGCGCACCTGGTCGCTCATGAACGCATCCTGGTTGGCAATCTTCTCGTCGGCATCCATCTTTCCGTTGAAAGGCAACGCCTTATAGCCGTCGCGCGTCAATTTTGCAGCCAGTTCCTTGGTACGCCGTGTACGCGACACGTACACAATGGTCGGACAGCTGGACTCTGCCACCAGCTCCCTCAACTTGGTATACTTATCCTCGTCCGTCTCGGCATGCACCACCGAATAGTGCAGATTCGTTCGCGAAGCCGTAGAGGCAAACAACTCCAAATCCAGGTTCAACGTCCGCTTGAAATAATCACAAATATCCTGTACCACCTTCTGTTTGGCCGTCGCCGTGAAACAGGATACCGGTATCGAGTTACGGCATCCCTTCTTCTGCTGGTACTCCTGAATAAACTTGCCGATATACAGATAATCCACCCGGAAGTCCTGCCCCCAGGAAGACAAACAATGCGCCTCATCGATAACGAATCGCACCACGTGGCGCACCATCAGAATCCGCTCGATGGTTTTCGAGCGCAACATCTCCGGGGCGATATACAACAGGGAAGCATCTCCCTCCTGCACCCTCTGAATGGAAAGCGCCCTCGTAATAGGATCCAGCAGTCCGTTGATGGTCACGGCATCCGTAATTCCCTTGTCAGCCAGATTGTCCACCTGGTCTTTCATGAGTGACTGCAACGGCGAAATAACCACCGTAAGTCCATGCACCGCCCGTGCCTCCATAAGTGCCGGAAGCTGGAAAGTCAGCGACTTTCCTCCTCCTGTAGGAAAGATAGCCAGCAAAGACTTTCCCTCTACCGCCGCCCGGGCTGCCCGTTCCTGAAGCGGTTCACCCCCGTAGGTACGGAACTGGTCATAGCCAAAGAAAGCTTCAGGTTACGCAATACATCCAGCTGGCTATTGCAATAGGCACAGCCTTCCGCGCAACGTGTACGCCGCAACAGTTTCATCACATATTCCACTTCAGGATAATTGCGAAGCACCCATCCGGGCGCACGGAACGATGGTCAGTCGTATCAACCAATGCCAGCGCATAAGCCAGCTCACACGGATAACGCTCAATCAGCATCTCCACATCGGCATGAGCACATATCTTTCCCTCATAAACCGGCGTATCAGACCGGGTAATCCCCAGCTCACCCGTTCGGCTTTCACCAGGCTGAGAAACCCGTCGAACTCTTCCTTCCCCTTCAGCAACGAAGCAAACACCTTTCGTTGCTCATCGGGCAATGAATTCCACCGGGTAATCTCATCCAGCAACAAATCGCGCGCTTCTCACAATCGTTCACCGGATTGTTCATCTGGTCTGCAGCCAGTTTGTCGTCTTTCACCAGTCGGTGATAAGGACGTTCCGGAAACAGCAACGGTGATACGTACAGCGTATCCACCAGCGTCCAGCGACAATCCTTGTCAGGGAACAGGTATTTCGCATCGTGGTGAATGATATTATGTCCGCAAAGGTAATCCGTATCGTGCAGGAATTCGAACAGCTCTTCCTTCGATGCCTTATGAAAGGTGGCACCGTCCTGCCGAAAAGCCCCTATATCATGAATTTTATGGTCCTTCAAGCCTACCTCTACGTCTACAATGGCATAAACGCGAGGTTTTATTTCTTGTGAATATATCCCAGATTGCCATAGATTGTGTTTCTCAAAATAATCACAAAAATAATGAAATCCGGCAAGAATGGGAGGAAATGGAGAAGAATATTCAGGGGATGGCTGGAAATCTATAAAAAGAACAGTGAAAAGAAAAACTAAAATCTTATCCATCTTCTCCAGCGGAAGATTCTAAAGAAGCGAGGAAACCAGCTTATCACCGGTCGAGGGCAATCCCAGTTCCGGCTTTGTACGTCTGCCACATAGCTCGCCACAACAATGGCCGGATTCTCCCCATTACGCACAGCTTCACGAAGTACACGGGCCACCTCCTTTTTATCAGTATATTCCGCCTCACCGAATCCTTTGATAGTTTTCAATACCCGCATGATATTGTTGGCATAGCCCACAAACGTACCAAACTGCCAGCCGCTATAGTCCTTTACTTCTATCACCCCCAGTCCCTGCAGAGTAGCCCCCACAAGGTCTATTTGAGAGTAGCTTCCGCAGTTGTAGCAGGCAAGATTAAAAAAA
>ENA-OQAL01000382-OQAL01000382.1-human-gut-metagenome-genome-assembly--contig:-NODE-382-length-10473-cov-2.472743_pt1 | contig 10473 bp, 9 predicted proteins | sample MGYA00242491_ERZ504519 | MGnify/ENA primary metagenome ERZ504519 (study PRJEB26092, sample SAMD00036260) | human gut metagenome | host: Homo sapiens | study: EMG produced TPA metagenomics assembly of... | reverse complement strand
TCCCCAGTTAGTGCTACGCCGCCGAAGTCGGAGATCCCTCCGCAGTCAAGGGCAAAAACCTACGCGGTCGGCACCGATACCACATTCGCACCGTTCGAATATCGCGAGAACGGCAAGATGACCGGTATCGATATGGAACTGATCCGTGCCATCGCCCAAGAAGAAGGATTCGAAGTCACCATCCAATCATTGGGTTTCAATGCAGCATTGCAGGCTTTGAGCTCCAATCAGGTGGATGTGGTGATCGCAGGCATGTCAATCACCGACGAACGCAAGGCGACCTACGATTTTCCAATCCTTACTTCCAGTCCGGTATCCAGATGGCCATCGCTGAAAACAACGATAGTATTACCAGCTACAAGGATCTTGACGGTAAGACCGTTGTCGCGAAAACCGGATCGGAAGGCGAATCCTACGCCAAACAGCATGCAAGCGAATACGGCTATACCGTGACTTCCGTGGACCAGTCATCAACCATGTATGAGATGGTCAAATCCGGCAATGCGGATGCCGTGTTCGACGACTATCCGGTGCTTGCCTACGGTGTTTCCCAAAACAACGGTTTGAAGATCGTGACTCCGAAGGTGCCGCATGGTGAATACGGCATGGCCGTGAACAAAGGCAAGAACGCCGATCTGCTGGCCGCCATCGACGATGGTCTGAACAAGCTCATCGCTTCGGGCGAGTATGAGACGATTGTCGCACAGTATTTGGGTGCCGATGGCGCGAAGGAACAGGTCGAGGCGATTTCCGGCAAGGTCACCGACAACGGTGCCGACGGTGAGGCGCAGAAGAAGGTCGGTTTCTTTGGTCTGGTCAAACAGTCGATGCCGGCTTTGCTGACTGGTCTGAAGAACACGCTGTTGATCACGTTGCTGTCGTTTGTGATCGCACTGGCGTTGGGTGTTGCTTTCGGCTTGATGAAAGTATCGGAGAACAAGATTCTGAGAGGCGTGTCCAAGGTTTATATCGCAGTGTTCCGCGGCACTCCGATTCTGGTGTGGGCGTTCTTCTTCTATTTCGGTGTGCCGCAGCTTATCGGACACAGTGTGAACATTTGGGTTGCAGGTGCGTTGACGTTGTCGCTCAATTCCGGCGCATATCTGGCGGAGATCGTGCGTGGCGCCGTGCAGTCCGTTGACTCTGGTCAGATGGAGGGAGCACGCTCGCTTGGCCTCAACCATCATCAGGCCATGGCGCGCGTGATCATGCCTCAGGCCACTGCAATCGCCATGCCGTCGATCATCAACCAGCTGGTCATTATGATCAAGGATTCCTCGCTGCTGCTGGCCATCGGCTTTGGTGAATTGCTGTATCAGGCGCAGCAATTGTATGCGGCGAACTTCCGCGTCACCGAAACGTTGCTGATCGTCGGTGTGATGTACTTCGTGGCCATCACCATCCTCACATGGCTGGCCAATATCGTTGACAGGAAGGTGAATCGATGAGCGAGAACTGCAATCACGGCAACAATGATGGCGAAGTGATCATCGACGTCAAGAATCTGCATAAAAACTATGGTCATATGGAAGTCATCAAAGGCGTCGATCTTACGGTACGCAAGGGCGAGGTGATCTGTATCATCGGACCGTCTGGTGCCGGCAAATCCACCATGTTGCGTTGCCTGAACGGACTTGAACAGGCATCCAGCGGCCAGATCGTGGTCAACGGTCATGATCTGGGTGATCCGCATGTGAACATCGACCAGGTTCGAGAGCAGGTTGGCATGGTGTTCCAGCATTTCAACCTGTTCAACAACATGAGCGTGATTGACAACATCACGCTTGCGCCGAAACTGGTGCACAAGGAAACCGACGAGCAGGCGCGTGAACATGCGATGGCATTGCTGAAAACCGTGGGATTGGCCGAAAAGGCCGATGCCATGCCTCGCTCGTTGTCTGGCGGTCAAAAGCAGCGTGTTGCCATCGCACGATCCTTGGCCATGCGTCCGAAGGTCATGCTGTTCGACGAGGCCACGTCGGCGCTTGACCCGGAGATGGTCGGTGATGTGCTCGAAGTCATTCGTGAGCTGGCCGAAGACGGCATGACCATGGTGCTGGTGCACCCACGAGAGTTGGGTTTCCGCCCGCGAAGTCGGCCACCCGCGTGATCTTCACCGACGCGGCGTGATCGAGGAGGAAGGCACTCCGGACGAGATCTTCAACCATCCGAAGAGCGAACGATTGAAGACGTTCCTTTCCAAAGTGCTCTGAGTGCTCTCTTGGCCCCGGCGATTGCTTAATCGCTGATCGCGGATGAAATGCTGCGATCGTGTGACGGATGGTCATACGAATCTGCATGTAAAAGACAGGCGAATGTAGGGTGAAATTCATCTTGCGTTCGCCTGTTCGGCTCTTTCTCGTTGCTTGGCGTTCCTACGTTGGTATGCATGAGCATTGGTGATACGTGGCGTCGCGTTGTGGATGGTTTCAAATCCAAGGTGCCCGAACGAGTGGTGTTCGGTGCGGTGGTTGTATTGTTCGTAATAGCGGTGCTGGCTATCGAATTGCCACGATGGTGGTAGCTGCCACGTACGGCGCTCAAGATATCGGTATTGCGGTCGATAACGCGCTATGATGCATTTTGGGACAACGTTGTCTCATATTTCGAGCACGTCAGGGGGTGGTGAGCGGCCGCGGAAACATGGCTTTCATATACTATCCGTATGACAGATATCAAAGAAACGCAAGAGACGCGCCCGATCATGCCGGGTACGGAAGACAGCGACCGCCCGCTGGTCGAATTGACCCACGTTGAAAAGCATTACGGTGACTTGCATGTGCTTAAGGACATCAACCTCACCGTCAAGAAGGGCGAGGTGCTGGTCATCGTCGGTCCATCCGGTTCCGGCAAGTCCACGATGTGCCGCACCATCAACCGTTTGGAAACCATTGATTCCGGTGATATTCGCATTGATGGCAAGCCATTGCCCCAGGAAGGCAAGGAGCTCGCCAGCCTGCGTGCCGAGGTCGGCATGGTGTTCCAGTCGTTCAACCTGTTCGCCAACAAGACAATTCTTGAGAATGTGACGCTTGCGCCGATCAAGGTGCGCCATATGGATAAGAAGGCGGCCGAGGATCTCGCCATGGACCTGCTCTCCCGAGTGGGAGTGGCTTCGCAGGCTTCCAAGATGCCATCGCAGCTTTCCGGCGGTCAGCAGCAGCGTGTCGCCATCGCCCGAGCGCTTGCCATGCAGCCGAAGGTCATGTTGTTCGACGAACCGACGTCCGCACTTGATCCGGAAATGGTCAATGAAGTGCTTGACGTCATGGTGGAGCTGGCTCACGAAGGCATGACCATGCTGTGCGTGACCCACGAAATGGGCTTCGCGCGCAAGGTGGCCGACAAGGTCGTGTTCATGTCCGACGGCCAGATTCTTGAGCAGAGCACGCCGGAGGACTTCTTTGAAAATCCGAGACCGATCGTGCCAAGGACTTCCTGTCGAAGATTCTCACCCACTGAAATGACTGACGGGAATAAGACAGAAGAAGGATTTTCGATATGAAACTTTCTATGAGGGCGAAGCGTATGCTATGCAGGGTTATAGCGACTTTCTGCGCATGCGCATGCGTGTTCGCAGTGTCCGCCTGTGGCGCGGACGACGCCGATGGCAAGATTCGCGTCGGTATCAAGTTCGACCAGCCTGGTTTGGGATTCAAGAAGTCCGGCACCTATGTCGGCTTCGATGTGGATGTGGCCAAGTACATCGCCAAGAAACTCGGCTATTCCGAAGACCAGATCGTATGGAAGGAGGCACCGTCGAAGCAGCGTGAGGCCATGCTGCAGAATGGCGATGTCGATTTCATCGTTGCAACGTATTCCATCACCGACGAACGTAAGAAGGTTGTCTCCTTCGCTGGACCGTATTTCGTGGCGGGTCAGGATCTGCTCGTGCGTAAGGATGAAACCTCCATCAATGGTCCGGAGGATCTTAATGGCAAGCGTCTGTGCTCCGTAACCGGTTCCACTTCCGCGGTCACCGTCAAGGAGAAGTTCGCCAACGAAGTGCAGCTCATGGAGCAGCCTGGTTACGCGGAGTGCGCTACCGCACTGTTCTCTGGCATTGTTGATGCGGTGACCACCGACGACATTATTTTGGCTGGTCTTGCCTCCGCGTCCCGCGGCCGTCTGCGCGTGGTCGGCAAGCCGTTCACCCAGGAGTATTACGGCGTCGGCATCAAGAAGGGCGATACGAAGCTGGCCACCCAGATCAACAACGCCATCGCCGATATGATCCAGGATGGTTCTTGGCAGCGTGCCATTTCCGACAACACGAAGGGCACCGCATACACGCCGAACGCGAAGTACAATCCGCCGGAGCCGACTGAGGGGGAGAGATAATGGAAGCGTTCATCTCATTGTTCAGCCAGTACAATGTGCCGGCTGCGTTTTTGGTGAACATTGAACTGACCCTGTGGTCGGCGTTGTTCTCCACGATTCTTGGCGTCATCCTCGTGATGATGCGCATCTCGCCGGTCGCGTCGCTGCGTATGGTCTCGGGTGCTTACGTCGAGCTGTTCAAGAACCTGCCGTTGACCATCATCATGGTGTTCATGGTGCTGGGTGCCTACGCGCAGCTGAAGCTCAGCTTCTCCGACACGTTCGCCACCAACTTCTTCTGGCTTGCCGTCACCGGTTTGAGCCTGTATACGGCGGCCTTCGTGTGCGAATCGCTGCGATCCGGCATCAACACCGTGCCGCTTGGCCAGGCTGAAGCCTGCCGTGCGCTGGGATTGAACTTCATGCAGTCCGCCACCCAGATCATTCTGCCTCAGGCGTTCCGTGGCTCCGTGGCACCGCTGGGCAACACGTTGATCGCATTGCTGAAGAATTCCACGGTTGCGGCCGCGGCTTCCGTCGCCACCGAAACCTCGTCGTTGATGAGCGAAATGATCGAATACCGTTCCGACGTGATTGTTCCGATCTTCCTGATCTTCGCATTCGGTTATGTGATTCTGATCATTCCGATCGGCATGCTGACCACGTATCTATCCAACAAGCTCGCGGTGAGGAGGTGACGCACCATGGCAAGCGATGAAAGCGCGGTGCTGTTCGACCAGCCCGGTCCTAAGACCCGTAAAACCATTCGTATCGTCAACTGGATTGCCGGCATTGTCTTTGCAATCGTAGTTGTGCTCATTCTCATGAGGCTTCACAATCCGCCGGATGGCGAGAACCAGCTGAGCTGGGAGTTGTGGAAGCCGGCGCTTGACGCTGAAGCATGGACCGATTTCTATCTGCCCGGATTGTGGGCCACGATTCGAGCTTCCGTGTTGGCAGTGATCGGCGCAGTGCTGTTCGGTCTGATTTTCGGTATCGGCCGTCTGCTGCCGAATATCGTGATTCGTGCGGTTTCCGGCGCCATCGTTGAGTTCGCACGTGCGGTCCCTGTGCTGCTGCTCATGATCTTCTTCTGGCGTTGGTTCGCTTTCGCAGGCATGTCAAGCCCCGCATACTGGGCTGTGGTGCTCGCTTGGTGATCTACAACGGTTCCGTGGTGGCCGAGCTGGTTCGTTCCGGTGTCGGCAACCTGCCGAACGGCCAGCGTGAGGCGTCGCTCGCCTTGGGCTTGACCCGCACGCAGTCGCTGATGGAAATCGAAGTGCCACAGGCCATCTACGCCATGCTTCCTGCCGCCGTGACGCAGTTGGTGGTGGTACTGAAGGATACCGCTCTCGGCTCGATCATCATGTACACCGATTTGCTGCAGGAATCGCGTCGACTTGGTTCGATGTACTTCAATATTCTGCAGACATTGGTTGTGGCTGCCGTCATCTACTTCATCGCATGCTGGCTGCTGAGCCGTCTTGCGGAATGGCTGCCGGAACGCATGCAGAAGCACACTGCGGCACCTGCCGAACCGGAACCGGTCGCTCCGATCGCCATTATGGATCCGTCGAACGTGAACCAGATCGCCGTGGCTAGGGAAGGTGTGCCGCTTGGCGGTGCCCAGCGCTGTACCATGTGCACCATCGTGGTTCCAACGCGTCGATTCGCCATTGGCGTCAGACCCGCTATGTTCAGGGATTCGATGAGACGCATCCGGAAAGCCAAGTCGAGTTCGATAAGAACGGCAGGCCGATCAAAGATACGTCCAAGCAGGACAAGCTGAGATTCGACAAGCCGAAGTCAGACAAATCAAAGGGTGATAAGCCCAAGCAGTGACGTCATTTGATCTGAGAAGACCGATAGGGCGCTGGTTTCTTGCAAAGAGCGAGGAATCAGCGCCCTATTGCGTGAAAGAAGTCAGACAAAACGTCAGAAAGCGGGATGCGGCGATTGGGTGCGGCGATGCCACGGTTCAATCGCCGCATCGTCTATCATAGGGGACAAGCGAGGAGGCTTGACATGTCAGACAAAGACAAGGATGCGAAGACGTCGTCCATTGCGAAGACGTTGAACAAGGTTGAGGACAGGCTTGAGAAGGGGGAGAACTGCAGTTCCGTTGCCGAAGGGCTTGCGAATGTTGCCAAGGCCAGCGAGCTGCTCAGTTCCGTGTGGACGCTTCCGCCCAGTCAGTTATTGCGATTCCATCATGATACGAGGGTCGCTGCAATCGATGGCGATTCCACGCCGGGTTTCGACGGCAACAAAGATGATGCGGAACGATTCATTGCGATCAGTTCTTCTGAAATCGCACGATATCAGCGGCTTATGTACGCCAATGGAGTGAAAGGTTCCCGCCGTCGTCTGTTGATTATTCTGCAGGGCATGGATGCTTCCGGCAAAGGCGGCATCGTGCGTCACGTATTCAGCCAGGGCGATCCGATGGGCATGCATTATCACGGTTTCGGTGCTCCCAAAGGCGAGGAAAAGGACCACGATTATTTGTGGCGCATCAAACGGGAACTGCCGCAGAATGGTTGGATCTCCATTTTCGATAGATCGCACTATGAAGATATCGTCATGCCGCGCATTTACAAAACCTATCCGGAAGAGGTATGGCAGGCGCGATATGACGAAATCAACCGATTCGAATCGCAATTGGTCGCGGACGGATGCTCCATCATCAAAATATTCCTTGTGGTGAGCAAAGAGGAGCAGAAGGAGCATTTCCTCGGCAGGCTGGAGGATCCGACCAAATATTGGAAGTTCGACCCCAGCGACCTTGAAGCGCGTGCCCGTTGGAACGACTACATGGCCGCATGGCAGGACGTGTTCGCGCGTACGAGCACCGAGCAGGCGCCTGGTACCTGGTGCCTGCCGACAATCGTTGGTATTCAAGGGCGGTTGTGTCTGAACTGCTCCGTAACGTATTGAAGAACATGAACATGATCTGGCCGCCCTTGGAAGTCGACGCCGACGAGATGCGACGTCAGTTGGAAACGCTGTAGTCGAAGAACACGACTTCGCCGCTCGACTGTGTGGTGTCCAAATCGACGGTTCCGGTGATGGCCCAATCATGGTCGCCATCGGAATCGTCGATGATCTGACGCACCTTCCAACTGTGCTCGCTGTTCTCCTTGGAATCGTCGAGGATGAACAGTTCGCGGCTACGGGCCTTCGCATCCGTGTTGACGTATTCGTGCTCATCGTAGAAGTCGTCGAGCGCATCCTCCCATTCGTGAACGCCATAACCCCAGTCTTTGTCAAGCGCGCCGAGCTCGTCGGGTTTGTCGAGATCCATGAGCTGTACGCGGCGGAACATGGCGTTGCGCACGAGCACGGTGAGGCCTCGACGATCCTCCACCACGGCCTGCTTCGCGCCGGGCGCGGCCAGGTTCGCGGCGGCTTCGGAAGCGTCGGTGCCGGCTCCCGCGTTCTCCCATTCGTCGACCAGCGAGGAGTCGATGGAACGAACCACAACGCGCAGCCAGGAGATGATGTCCCGCAACTGTTCGTTGCGCTTCTCCAAAGGAACGGTACGCGCCAGCGCGCGATATGCGTCAGACAGATAGCGCAGCAGCGTGCCTTCGGAGCGGGCGATATTGTAGCGCGCGATGTAACCGGTGAAATCGGAGGCCGTTTCGACCATGTCCCGGATCACCGATTTCGGGCTCAACCAATAATCATTCGCCCAAGGCACATCATGGCGGTACTCGTCGAACGCAGCCTGAAGCATGTCTTCCAATGGTTTCGGATACGTGATCTCCTGCAAGCGGTCCATACGTTCGTCATAGTCAAGACCGTCTTCCTTCATGCGGATCATCGCCGCGTCGCGGGCTTGACGTTCCTGCGCGCGCAACACCTGCTTCGGATCCTCCAACGTGGCTTCCACCATGGAAATCACGTCAAGCGCGTAACTTTCCGATTCCGGATCAAGCAGTTCCAACGCAGCCAGCAGGAACGGGCTCAACGGCTGGTCAAGCGCGAAATCATCCGGCATGTCGACGGTCATGAAATAGTCCTTGCCACCATCATCGCGGTCTTCCGTTTCGATCACATTCGTGTCGAACAAGGTCTGGAAGATCTCGTCGGCACGATCATGAAGACGCTCCTTCTGTTCCGGAGTCTGCGCTGAATCATCGATCAGGCGATCGATGCGGTAGCGTGCGTCGCCGCCCTGCGCCACTTCGTTCAACACCATGGAATGCGTGACCTTCATATGCGGCACCAAAGTTTCAGGGTCCGCGTCGATCAGCTTATCGAACGTGTTCTCATTCCACGTGACGAAGCCCTCAGGCGCCTTCTTACGCTTGACTTTCTTGAGCTTCTTCGGGTCGTTGCCCGCTTTGGCGAGGGCCTTGGCGTTCTCGATTTCGAATTCCGGCCCCTCGGCGATGACCAAACCCTCCGTGTCGAAGCCCATACGTCCCGCACGCCCCGCGATCTGATGGAATTCGCGGGCACGCAGTTTGCGCATCTTCGTGCCATCGAACTTGGTCAATGCGGTCAACACCACGGAATGAATGGGCACGTTGATGCCGACACCCAACGTGTCAGTGCCGCAGATCACCGGAAGAAGACCCTGCTGGGCGAGTTGCTCGACCAGACGGCGATAGCGGGGAAGCATGCCCGCATGGTGAATACCCACGCCGGTACGCAGCAGACGCTGCAGAATCTTACCGAACGCCGTGGTGAACTTCGTGCCCTTGATCGCCTCCGCAATGGCCGCACGTTGCTCCTTGCTGGACACTCCCGTGCTCGCCAGGGCGTTCGCCGTCTCCAATGCGGCATCTTGGGAGAAATGCACCACATAGATCGGCGTTTCCCCTCTGCCGAAGGCCAGTTCGACGGTTTTCTCCAACGGGTCAAGCGTGTACTCGTACGTCAACGGTACCGGACGCGGCGCATCGGCGATGATGTCGACGTCCGTGTCCGTCATGTCCTCCAATTTGTCGGCGATTGCATCGACGTTGCCCAATGTGGCGCTCATCAGCAAAAACTGCGTGTTCGGCAATGTCAGCAGCGGAACCTGCCAAGCCCAACCACGCTCCGAATCGCCATAATAATGGAATTCGTCCATCGCCACACAGCCGACATCGGCATGACGGCCCTCACGCAATGCCTGGTTCGCAAGAATCTCCGCAGTGCAGCAGATGATCGGCGCATCCGCGTTGATATGCGTGTCGCCGGTGATCATGCCGACGTTCTCACGACCGAACACCTCCACCAAATCAAAGAATTCTCAGACACCAACGCCTTGATCGGAGCCGTGTAATACGAGCGACGGCCCGTGCACAACGCAGCGAAATGCATACCCAACGCCACCAGTGATTTGCCGGAGCCGGTGGGCGTGTTCAAAATGACATGATCGCCCGCGAGCAGGTCCATGATGGCCTCTTCCTGATGGGGCCACGGCTCAACACCTTTGCGTCCGCCACCCACTCGAAAAGCGTTCGTAGATCTCGTCCGTGTCGATGTTGCGCTCGCCATCGCTCCAATTCGGCGCCAAGGCGCCCAAAGAACCGTAATTCGTATCGTCAGCCATGATTGCCAGTCTAGCGGCTGGCATGAACTCAAATGTCGAACGTGTGTTCGAATTATTGCGTATGTTGCGGTACAGTAGAAATTATGACTGAGGATTTGTTTGGTGCGATGGACGCTCCCGAAGATATGACACGCCCGCTGGCCGTGCGCATGCGTCCGTCGAGCGTGGACGAAGTGGTGGGCCAATCGCGGGTGCTGGGACAGGGCTCTCCTCTGCGCAGACTCGCCAATCCGGCGTCCAAAGGCTCGCTGACCGCGCCGAGCTCCATTATTCTGTTTGGACCTCCCGGCGTCGGCAAGACTACGCTTGCCTATATTGTGGCCAAACAGTCCGGTCGAGTCTTCGAAGAGCTTTCCGCAGTCACCTCCGGCGTCAAGGACGTGCGAGATGTACTCAGACGCGCCCATGATCGTCTTGTCGCGGAGGGCAAGAACGGTACTGTTCATCGACGAAGTGCACCGATTCTCCAAATCGCAGCAGGATGCATTGCTGCCAAGCGTGGAAACCGTGACGTCACTTTCATTGCGGCCACCACGGAAAATCCGAGCTTTTCCATCATCAAACCGTTGTTAAGCCGATCCGTGGTCGTCAAACTCGAATCG
>ENA-OQAL01000381-OQAL01000381.1-human-gut-metagenome-genome-assembly--contig:-NODE-381-length-10485-cov-1.949604_pt1 | contig 10485 bp, 13 predicted proteins | sample MGYA00242491_ERZ504519 | MGnify/ENA primary metagenome ERZ504519 (study PRJEB26092, sample SAMD00036260) | human gut metagenome | host: Homo sapiens | study: EMG produced TPA metagenomics assembly of... | reverse complement strand
AGGTCAACGTGCTCGACGATGCGCTTCACCGGGGTTGCGCTGAACGTCCTTTGACGACGGCCATCTTGGTCTCGTCACCGAACTTGATGGTGAACAGAGCGTTGGTGTGACGCAGGGACAGGGTGGTTTCCTTCATCGGCAGCTGCACGAAGACCGGCTCTTCGCCGCCTGCGTACACGGTGGCCGGAATAAGGTTGGCGACGCGCATGCGGCGGGCAGCGCCCTTGCCGAACTCGGTACGGGCAGCGCCTTCGAGGGTAATGGTGGTAGCATGGGCTATTTCTCCTTATGTTTTATTCGTTCATTCTGTTTCGACGCATCAACGAGCCGTGAATCAACCCACAAGGAGCCTACAATCACACGCCGAGTCGATTACGGAAGCCATACGCTTCCCTCGCCAAGACAACAGTTAACCAGTATACGGCGAGGGCGGACATTATCGAAAAACGTCTCACATCAAAAATGAAAAAATCTGTCAAAGCCCACGAAAACGCCGTACGCACGTACAATCGATAGTAATTGTGAACAATCCGTCAATCGCAAGGAAACGAGACAGCAATGAAGCATGACAATGACACAATCGTTCGCGACATTTGCATCGCCACGGGAGCCGTGACGGCTGCCTGTATCGCATCGTTGGCTACGACTGCGAAATACCTGTTCCATTTCTGCATCGATACGCAATGGAAACGTTCCGTTTTCCATCAATCGCTGATTGCGCCGGAGCGTATCGAAAAACTTCAGCAGGGTGAGGCACAGGAAGCAGGAGAATGGTTCGCGCAAGCTAAACAGCCTGTGACGATTACCAGCGATGATGGACTTCGACTGCATGGATGGCTGTTCGATCCGGATTGCACTGCGCCAAAACCACACCTGTACGCAATCTGCATGCATGGTTATACCGGTGTACCGGAGGAAACCGCGAAATGGGCACATCGTTACGCCCGCATGGGCTTCACCGTATTGGTTCCGTCACAGCGTGCCCAAGACTTGAGCGAGGGACGGTACGTCGGCATGGGCTGGCTTGAACGCAATGATCTACTGAATTGGATCGACCTTATCGCGTCGAGTGACGCCGACGCCCGTATCCTGCTGTATGGCGGTTCGATGGGCGCGGCAACGGTGATGATGACGACGGGAGACCCGCGTCTGCCGCGCAATGTGGTGTCCGCGATTGTCGATAGCGGCTACACGTCTGCGCGCATGGTGTTCATCGACAGCCTTCGGCATTCGTCGCGTCTGCCGAAACCGCTTGCCGCGGTATGTGTGGATGCCGCGGGATTGTTCTGCAAACATTATGCAGGGTACGATTTTTCGGAAGCCACCTGTCTGCAGTCGCTCAGACATACTGTCATTCCGATGCTGTTCATTCATGGCGAACAGGACGACATCGTGAGCTCACGTTTTCTCAAGATCAATTACGAAGCGTGCTCGAGCATCGATCGAGAAAAGCTCATGGTTCCCGACGCACGCCATATGGAAGCATCCGTCGTGATCCCGAACTGTATTGGAACACCGTCAATGCCTTCATCAAACGCGCATTCGAATTGTGAGTCATGAAAACTGTGTCAAGGTTCACATGAGTTTTTCCTCATGCTTATCCCCAAGGTGAACATACACAATGTTCATTTGTTGGAAAATCCAATGAAATCAACGGCTTACCCACTTCTGCCGCCTCCCGGCACGCTCAAGGCCACGGAATACTTCACCATTATCTTGTTGTTTGTTCGTCGCAGGGCGAACAAACAACAGAGAGGAACGAATATTACATGGCCAATCAACATCCTTGGCATGTCGGCCGCCTTCCTTGGACCCTTCGTCGAAAAGGACATCAAGAAATCGGCTTTGATCTCAACGGTCTGCTTCGCCTGCAGGTTCGCCGGTACCGGAGCCAGTATCGCGGCAGGATGCCCCCCGGCGTGCTCATCTTCTATGGCGTAATCATGGGCATTGGATTGGGCGTCGGCTATCTGACGCCGGTGAGAACCTAATGCTGTGGTTCGCCAAAAGTCTCGCCACCGGCATCGCGTCGCGGGATTCGGTCTGGCCAAGGCCATCGCGGGAAGCATCAGCGTCATCCTGACCGTCGATGCCGTGTTCACGCTGCCGGTGCTGCTTGAGCAGCACTTTGGCATGAAGTCAGTGTCCACCGTGCACGGACTGGCTTTGAGCGCGTGGGCGTTCGCCGGATTGTCCGGCAACCAGTTGGCATCCTTCGCCGTCTCTCATGCGACGGATGCGGCCCACCGATACAGCGCGCTGATTCCGATCATCACCGTACTGTACGCCGTCGCTCTCGCGTCCATCATCGCCGTGACGCTCGCCACGAAAGGCAAGGGCGCCAACGCCTTATCATCACGTTGAGCGGCATGATACATCGTTCAACACGCTGACACGGCGGATGAGCCCATCAACGCCTTATGCGGATGTTCTGGGCATTCGCTTGTTAGCCGCTCTGCGCCGGGGAACAGACTTTTGGTTCCGCTCCCCCGGCGAACTTCTTCCCATTGATATATACGATGTATATGATTCCTTCCTTTCCCAATCCATTTCCCCGTATTCCACCGCATCGCCTTCCGATTCACGTACGCTGACGGTAGCCGTGAAAAACAATGGCATCCCCTCCGTTGCGGTCGAATATATGGATCAGATACCACAATTGCAGCAATACCATGACGAACAAGGTTCCCCTGCCCGCGTGTTTTCCGCCACACAGGTACTGTAGTGGGTATGGAACAATCATCTGGAGCTTTCCCGCCGTCCCGCATCGAAGTGCGCGGTGCCTGCGTACATAATCTCAAGAACGTCGACGTCGACATTCCGTTGAACAAATTAGTCGGCATCGCCGGTATCTCCGGGTCCGGAAAGAGCTCTCTCGCTTTAGGTGTGCTATACGCTGAAGGATCCCGACGTATCTGGAGGCTTTGTCGACGTATACCAGGCGACGTCTCACCCAAGCGAGTCGAGCGCAGGTAGTCGACATACGTCATGTGCCCGCGGCTCTCGCCCTCCATCAAAGACCTTCAGTGCCCGGCGTGCGGTCCACGTTCGGCACGATGACGGAGCTGCTCAACAGTCTGCGTCTGTTGTTCTCCCCGTTGCGCCTCACATGTCTGCGAGCATTGTGGCGAACGCAACCGTCCCACAATGAACGTGGCGGCCGAGTTGCCTATACGATGCACATCCTGCAATCAACTCATGCACCCACCATCCGCCGAACAGCTGTCGTTCAATTCCGCCGGCGCATGCCGACCTGCTCCGGAACAGGCATCGTGCGAACCGTCGACCGTGCTTCCCTGGTACCAGACGAGACCAAAGCATCGACGCCGGCGCAGTATTACCATGGGGATCGTTGATGTGGGATCTGATGAAGCAGGTGTGCGCGCGATGGGAGTGCGCACGAACATTCCATTCAACCAGCTGACCGACGCCGAGCGGGACATCGTGTTCAACGGCCCGGCCGTCAAGAAGCATATTCTATACAAACCGAAGAAAGGCAATGATTTCGCCGAACTTGACTTCACGTACTTCAACGCCGTGTATACCGTGGAGAACGCGCTCGCCAAAGCCAAGGATGAGAAGGGTATCAAACGCGTGTCGAGATTCCTCAGCGAGCAACCATGTCCGGATTGTTCCGGTACGAGGCTTTCACAGCCGGCTCGTCAACCGCAGATTCTCGGTATTAATCTGGCACAAGCCACGGCAATGACACTTGACGAAACGATACGTTGGGTGCGTTCAGTACCCAAGTCATTGCCGCAGGAGATGCGTGCGATGGCCACAGCCATCTGCGAATCGTTCGAGGATACGGCCGAGCGGCTCGTGGAACTCGGATTATGCTATTTGTCGCTTGACCGCGCAGGTGCGACACTGTCCACCGGCGAGCGCAACGTGTGCAGTTGGCCCGTTCGGTGCGTAACCGCACTACAGGCGTGCTGTATGTGCTGGATGAACCGTCTATCGGATTGCATCCGGCGAATGTGGATGGACTGTTGGGCGTGATGCGCGATTTGGTGGCTGACGGCAATTCGGTGGTTGTGGTCGATCATGATACCCGTGTGCTTGCCGCGATGGATCATTTGGTGGAGATGGGTCCAACGGCCGGTGCCGAAGGCGGTCATGTGATCGCTCAGGGTGCGGTGGCGGATGTCATGACGGCACCTGGTTCTCAGATAGCGCCTTTTCTGCGTGATGGTGGCAAAATACATGAGCGGGCGCGGCCGCAGATTGACTTAGATGCGATGTTCGCCAAGGGTCGGATTCATTTGGAGACGAATACCGTGCATACGGTGCATCCGTTATTGGTGGACATTCCGCGAGGACGTCTCACTGTGGTGTCTGGCGTGTCGGGTTCCGGTAAGACGACGATGGTATTGGAGACACTGGTCCCTGCGTTGCGCTCGGCCGCTGATGGTACCGTTTCCCCGAGCTCGATTCGTCTGATTGACGCAGATGGCATTTCGAAAGTGGAACTGATCGATGCCACGCCCATTGGAGCAAACATCCGTTCGAACCGTGGCGACATATTGCGGTGTTCACGATGATCTGCGTCGTGCGTTTGCGAAGACTTCCGATGCCCATAAGAAGAATCTCAAACCTGGCGCATTCTCATACAACACGGGCAAGTTGCGCTGCTCCACTTGCGATGGAACCGGTACCATTTCGTTGGACGTGCAGTTCCTGCCCGATGTTGACGTCACGTGTCCCGATTGCCATGGGACACGGTATGCACAGACCGCCGATGACATTCGATTGGTTTGCGCGGACAGCGTCGCCCGTCACTGCCGGAATTGATGTTGCTAAGCGTCGACGAGATGATGCCTCTATTGGATTTCCTACGCCCCGTTCGATCGAAACTGGCCACACTGCATGAGCTTGGCCTGGGGGTATCTGACACTTGGCGAGCCGACTCCTGCGTTATCAGGCGGCGAAGCGCAACGGGCTGAAGCTGGCCAGCGAAATGGGACGCGGACAGTCCGGTTCGGTATTCGTGTTCGACGAGCCGACGATCGGGCTACACCCGTTGGATGTGCTGGTATTACTACGCGTGTTCGACTCGTTGGTGGCTTCTGGGGCGACAGGTTGTAGTAATCGAACATGATCTTGATGTAATCGCAAACGCGGATTATCTCATCGACATGGGTCCGGGCGGAGGCATGGCCGGCGGTCGCATCGTATGCGAGGGAACACCGGAAACGGTCCGTGCCTGTCCTGACAGCGTCACGGGCAGATATCTGCGTGGATGATCCGACGCGAACTCGCCCGTGACGGTTTCCCATAGCTGCTTTCCTCGGGGTTGTCTGGGATACAGTCAGAAATCCCAGTCATCGTCGTCGGTCTCGACTGATTTGCCCATTACGTACGAGCTTCCCGAACCGGAGAAGAAGTCATGGTTCTCATCGGCGTTCGGACTTACGCGGCAAGGATCGACGGGTTCACGTCGCAGATCTCTTGTGGGAAAAGCGCTGGATATCCGAGATTCATCAACGCCTTGTTGCCGTTGTATCGCAGGAACTTTTCGACATCTTGCGTCAATCCGACAGGCTCGTAGAGGCTGCGCGTGTACTCCACCTCGTTGTCATACAACTCGTTGAGCAGGTCGTAGGTGTAGTCGCGCAGTTCGCCGCGTTTGTCCTCGCTGACCAGCTCAAGCCCTTTTTGATATTTGTATCCGATGTAATAACCATGCACGGCTTCGTCGCGGATAATAAGACGGATCACGTCGGCGGTGTTGGTGAGTTTGGCATGCGCGGAGAAATACATCGGTAGATAGAAGCCTGAGTAGAACAGGAACGATTCCAGCAGCGTGGAGGCCACTTTGCGCTTGAGTGGACTATCCCCCTCGTAATAGTCGAGCACGATGCGCGCTTTCCTTTGCAGATACTCGTTCTCCTCACTCCAAGAGAACGCCTCGTCGATCTGTCGGGTGGAACACAAGGTGGAGAAAATCGAGGAATAGCTCTTGGCGTGCACTGACTCCATGAACGCGATGTTCGTATAGACGGCTTCCTCATGCGGGGTAAGCGCATCGGGTATGAGGCTGACCGCGCCAACGGTTCCCTGGATGGTGTCAAGCAAGGTGAGACCGGTGAACACGCGCATGGTCAACGTATGCTCGGCCTCGCTCATTGTGCGCCAAACGGGCAAATCATTGGAGACGGGCACTTTCTCCGGCAGCCAAAAATTGCCGGTCAACCTGTCCCATACCTCAAGGTCCTTGTCATCCTCAAGTTTGTTCCAGTTGATGGCACTCACACGGTCAATGAGCTTAATCCTCTGTCGAGGTACGGATATCGGCGCCATGATGGTCGTCCTTTCTAATCGTCGTCTTATCGTCGCGGCCGTATAACCGCCTGTATTCGTCCGGAGCCGTCAGACGAAGCATCGCGCGGTAAACCAAACGAGACATGTCTTTTCTTTTCCTTTCAAGTCACAGGTTTCACAACATGCAACTGACGCAGCCTTGTACTTCGGTGCCAGACAACGCCTGCTGACGAATGCGGATGTAATACAGCGTTTTGATGCCTTTGCGCCATGCATAAATCTGCGCCTTGTTCAAATCTCGGGTAGTCGCCGTATCGGGGAAGAACAAGGTCAACGACAGGCCTTGATCGACATGCCGCGTTGCCTCGGCATACGTATCAACAATGGCCTTCCATCCGATTTCGTACGCATCCGCGAAATACTGGAGATTGTCGTTGGTCATATACGGAGCTGGATAGTAGATCCGTCCAATCTTGCCTTCCTTGCGAATCTCAATCTTCGAGGCGATAGGATGGATGGAGCTCGTGGAATGATTGATGTACGAAATTGACCCGGTGGGCGGCACGGCCTGTAGATATTGGTTGAAGATACCGTCACGTATGATGTCGTCACGCAGACGACGCCAATCATCCTCGTTGGGGATATGGATGCCCTGCCGTGCGAACAGCGACGCGATTTTTCGGTCTTCGGCGCCAGCGATCGCTCGCCGTTCGTATATTTGTCGAAATAGTTGCCTGCGCCTGCAGGCTTCGCATAGGCGGACCGTTCGAAGCCTGCAAACCCGTGTTCCGCGTTCGACTGCGAGCTCATGCGAGGCACGGTAGGCATGGTATGCAACGGTCATGAAGTACATGTCGGTGAAGTCGAGGGCTTCCGGTGAACCGTACATGATCGATTCTCTGGCAAGGAATCCATGGAGGTTCATCTGTCCCAGGCCGATGGCATGACCTTCGTCGTTGGCGCGTCGGATGGATGGCACACACGCGATGTCCGTATGTTCCGACACCGAGGTCAATGCGCGAATCGCACGTTCCACGGTTCGTCCCAAATCACCGTCCATCGCTTTGGCGATGTTGAGCGATCCAAGATTGCAGGACACGTCACGTCCCACGTGATTATAGGACAGATCCTCATGATAGGTGCTTGGCTCCTGCACTTGGAGGATCTCCGAGCACAGGTTGCTCATGGCGATTCGTCCGTCGATCGGGTTGGCTCGGTTCACAGTATCTTCGAACACCATGTACGGGTATCCGGATTCGAATTGCAATTCGGCCAAAGTCATGAAGAACTCTCGTGCGTCGATGTAGGTTTCCCGATGCGTTCATCGTCCACCATATTCCGGTAGTTTTCGCTGATGGAGACATCGGCGAAGGGTCTACCCATGACGCGTTCGACGTCATATGGGCTGAACAGGGCCATAGGTTCGTGTCTCTTCGCCAGCTCGAATGTGATGTCGGGTATCACTACTCCAAGAGCCAAAGATTTGATACGGATCTTCTCATCCGCGTTCTCGCGTTTGGTATCGAGGAAATGCATGATGTCCGGATGATGAGCGTTGAGGTACACCGCACCGGCACCCTGTCTAGCGCCCAACTGGTTGGCGTAGCTGAAAGAGTCCTCAAGCAGTTTCATCACAGGCACAACGCCGCTGGACTGGTGTTTGATGCGCTTGATGGGCGCGCCGGCCTCGCGCAGATTGCTAAGCAACAGCGCGACGCCTCCACCTCGTTTGCTCAGCTGCAATGCGGCGTTGATGCCACGCGATATGGACTCCATGTTGTCTTCGATACGTACGAGAAAACAGCTGACCGCCTCTCCGCGCTGGGCTTTGCCGAGGTTGAGGAAAGTGGGCGTCGCCGGTTGGAAACGTCTTGATATAAGTCTTCGAAATACGATTCGGCGGCCGCATGGTCGCCGGCGGCAAGCGCGAGCGCAACGGCGGCCGCGCGTTGCGGGAAGTTCTCCAGGTATTGTTTGCCGTCAAAGGTTTTCAATGCGTATGAGCGGTGGAACTTGAAAGCTCCGAGGAATGTATCGAATTCGAATCCGCAGTCATCCACGTTGCGGTAGAACCTGTCAAGGAATTCGGCATCATATTGGGCAAATACGGATTCGTCGTAATAGCCGTCTGCGATGAGCCGGCTGAGTCTGTCTTGTGTGGAGTTGAAGCGGACGGTGTTCGGCAGCACGTGCTTTTCGACGTACTCGCGTACGGCTTGGATGTCTTTATCAAATTGGATGCGCCCCTGCTTGTCGTAGAGATTCAGCATCGCGTTGAGCGAGTGCCAGTCATGGGCGCGATCGTAGGAGGCTATGACGTCGGTTGCTGCGTGTGGTGTCGTTGAATCTTCTGGCATGGTTATCGCTGTTCCTGTTGTGTGTATTCGTCGAAAAAATCTGCGCAGTCCTTCGCGCACGGTCGCGGTGTCTTCTGAAGTGCCCATCAGTTCGAACCGGTAGAGTAGCGGCACGCGGCATTTAGCCGCGATGATGTCGCCCGCGATGCCGTAGGCTTCGCCGAAGTTGGTGTTACCCGATGCGATGACTCCGATGATGCCACTGCGGTTGCGTTCATCATTGAGGAATCGTTTGACTTGCACGGGCACTGCTTTTGCCGATTGTTCCTCCGCCGTATGTAGGTGTCAGCAAGACGTAGGGCTCATCCACATGCAGCTCCGGCTCGTCCGGCCGCAGCGGGATGCGCATTGTATGGATGCCGAATTCATCCAATCGGCATCCTTCGACGAAGCGTGTCGTATTGCCCGATGCCGACGAGAAGTACACCAACGCGCTCACCTGCAGCGAGCCTCCAGCTCGTGGATTTTGTCGGGACGATACCCGGACCAGGATTCGTCGTCTGCGATGATGACTGGCATCTGCCGCCATCCTTCGTTCCGCAATCTGTCGGAAATACGTGCGTTGGACGTAATGTCGACAGTCGTATAGGGAAGGCCTCGTTTGTCCAATTGGCGTTTCGTCGCCGTGCATTGCGGGCAGTTTGCTTTGGTGTATAACGTAATGTTCATGTTCCACGTCCTTTCACGACCGTACGTCGTTGGTATGTGGCACACATTATCCGAACGAAAATAAAAATCAAGACCACAACATACAGTGCCTCGTCACATTTTCAAACACTATATACGGCGTGTTTCCAGTATTGGCAACAGTTTTGAAGTTCTCGAGCAGGACGTGGGCCGGATTTGTGGGATTTTTCACATGGATGCAATCGTTCTTCACCGAAAGCCCCATGCCATAAAAAGGCATATAGAACCAGGGTCTTATTCCCTTCGGGAAACTAGCCGTCACTCACTCAAGTTGACCTTGGACACCCAACCCATGCACCAACCGCAGAAAAGACAGACAACCCGCACCCCGGCAACGCAGATTCAGGTTTCTTCGCAGAATCTGCAGAGAGTCTTTCGGCACACTTTTCGATCGAGCTGGGAGATATCCGACATACCATACCGACCAACGGTATGTATAATGTCGGTGTATTCGACTCCATCATCGAAGGAGAGGCATATGGCGCGCAATGCGCACCCTGAGGTGACACGACAGCGAATCCTTGACGCCGCGAAAAAAGCTGTTCGCGCAAAAGGGGTATGAGCGCACCACGATTCAAGATATTCTCGACGAGCTCGAAGACCTCAGCAAAGGCGCTATCTACCATCATTCAAAAACAAAGAAGCGATGCTGCATGCGCTGGTAGATTCCGACAACGAACGACTTCTTCCCCAGGCAAATCAAGAGGATGGCTCACGAAACGGATTGCAGAAACTACGCAATTCGCTCATGATGCAGATTACCGACACCGAACATATGACCCTCATGCGCGATGCGTTTCCCCTGCTGAACGACCCGAAAAATCCTCGCCGAAAATCTTCGCATCTGGCGAACCGACAGCACCAAAATCGCGTACGACTTCATCCAGGAGGGGCTAAGGGACGGTTCAATCACAACCGAAATACCCTCAAGAAGCCGCGGAACTTTTTTCACTGCTGTTCAATTACTGGCTAGCCCCAAACTTCTACCCCATCACTACCCTAAGTGAATTCAAGCATCGCATCCACTGTCTTGGATTGATTATGGACTCGCTCGGAGTTCCACTTATCGATCACGACAGTGATATGGAAGATCGGCTTGCGGAAGGCTTCTTCCTACTCGCCAGTAATCCGCAATAAAAGCTCGGCAATGTCAATCTATCTTTATTTGCACCTTTTT
>ENA-OQAL01000380-OQAL01000380.1-human-gut-metagenome-genome-assembly--contig:-NODE-380-length-10511-cov-1.232955_pt1 | contig 10511 bp, 18 predicted proteins | sample MGYA00242491_ERZ504519 | MGnify/ENA primary metagenome ERZ504519 (study PRJEB26092, sample SAMD00036260) | human gut metagenome | host: Homo sapiens | study: EMG produced TPA metagenomics assembly of... | reverse complement strand
TAAAGGGTCATGATGTTTTTACAGCGACCATAACCCACCGCACTTTCACGCGGAATATGGTGGCTGTAAAGCACTTATTGATATTCAAAATGCCTGTGTGATCCGTGGAGCACTCCCAAGCCGTCAGCTGAAGCTGATTCTGGCATGGTGCGAACTGCACAAAGATGAATTGATGCAGAACTGGGAGCTTGCCAGAGACGCAAAGCCTTTGAATCATGTGGAGCCTTTGATTTGAACAGGAGGGTCGCTATGGAATATATGCCGAAAGTCCTGCAGGCGGTTGCAGGAGAGAGCTTTACGATTTATCTCTATTTCAGCGATGGCTCAGTGCGGCTGTACGATGCAAAGCCGATTCTGGAACGCGGCGGCGTGTTTGAGCCGATGCGGGACGAAAACTTCTTTCGGGAGCATCTGACGGTGCTGAATGATACGGCGGCATGGGATATCAACGGAGATTTTGACCCATGCAGCTGCATCGACCTTGACCCCATCGAACTATATGAGTCTTCTGTGGTCGTAGCCGACCCACTGGAAACTGCATCATAAAAATCACCCCCGCTGCACCATCAGCAGGCGGGGGTTCGTTATGCAAGGAAGCAGATGATGTCGTTTTTTTTTACGGTCTCTGGCCCATGCCGCCCTCCAGCGTCAGAGTCTCGCCGGGACATATACTTGAAATCCGGCATGGCCAGCTGGACGCAGACACGGCCAATCTCCGTCTCAGCGTTGCCGTAGTGGCCCATGGGGGGCATCTTGACGTTGGCCTTGAAAGCGTCGGGGTAGGCGTCCCTGAACTGCTCGAGCTTGGCCGTCCATGCCAGCGGGCAGACCACGTGACGTTGATGCCGTCTTTGCCCACTCAGTGGCGGCGACGCGGGACATACCGCGGATGCCTCCTTGGCGGCAGCATAGGCCGACTGGCCGAAGTTGCCGAAGAGGCCAGCGCCGGAAGCGAAGTTGATGACGCTGCCGTGAGACTCAGCCAGGATAGGGGTAGCAGGCTTTCATGTAGTAGAAGCGGCGTAGAGGCCGGAGTAGATGGCCAAATCGAACTGCTCGGTGGTGTGCTCGGCCAGCGGCACGCCGGAGGCCGAAGCCTGTGCATTGTTGATGAGCACCTGAATGCCGCCGAAGGTATCGACAGCCTGCTTGACCACATTTGCACAGTGGCCTCGTTGTCGCCGCCCGCGCAGACATCGGCCTGCACGGTCAGCACCTTGATGCCGTAGAGGCTTTCCAGCTCCTGCTTGGCTGCTTCCAGCTTCTTGACATTGCGGCCTGTGATGACGAGGTTCGCGCCCTCCTTGGCGTATGCGGTGGCGATGCCGTAGCCGATGGAGCCGCAGCTCCCATCCTTCAGGACAGCGCGCCCTGCGCCGGTAATGATGGCGGTTTTACCAGTAAAAAAGCCCATAAGTTGCAACCTCCTGTTTCGATGTCCCTCGGTGTTCTGCCGGGGGGGTGTTCTATAGCTCGAGTATAGCAGAAAAAGCGGAAAATTGTAAAAATAGCGCTTTTGAATCGTTTTTTTCTTTGCTTGAGGAATGGCTCAGCTGCTCACTCGCGGTATTTTTCCATCAGTCCCTTTTGTTTTTCAGTGCTGGTGGAGATACGTCAGAATATCTTCCGGCTTTGCGGCCAGAGCATCGGCACCGGCGGCGGTCAGCTCTGCTTCGCCCCGGAAGCCCCAGAGAACGCCCAGAGCGGGCAGACCGGCATTGTGTCCCGTAAGGATGTCTACGTCGCTGTCGCCCACGAAAAAGGGTGCTCTGCGGGTCTGCGCCGAGGTCAGCCATCAGGGAGTAGACGCCAGCCGGGTCGGGTTTGGTGGGAACACCGGGGCGGCTGCCCCGCACCAGCGAAAAGCTGTCCGGGCCGAAGTAGTGCTCGATGATCTTTCCACAAAAAGCGTCCGCCTTGTTGGAAAAACGGCGGTCTGGACGCCCTCGGCCTTCAGCGCAGCCAGCAGTTCCAGGATGCCGGGATAGGGGGCCGTTTTGTCTTCCTTGTGGGCGTCATACCGGGCCGAGAAGTCGGCCAGCGTGGCGGCAAGCTGTTCGGGCGTCCGAGCGTTTTCCGGGGAAAAGCGCTCCACCAGCTTCGGGATGCCGTTGCCCACGAAGTGCTTGTAGGTCTCTACTGGAAAGGTCGGCCAGCCGTGCTGGGTGCAGACCCAGTTGGCCGCGTCGGCCAGGTCGTCGATGGTGTTCAGTAAGGTGCCGTCCAAATCGAAGAGAATGGTTTTTATCATGAGAATCAGACTTCCTTTTGTTTTATGTTTTCTGCTCCAAAGCGTTGAGACAGGGCGCAGCGTCCCGCACGGGGATGCTGCGCACCTTGAGCCGCACCTGCCCGGGCAGAGCCAGCGTCAGCGTCATGCGCTGATAACGTGCCGCCCAGGGCGATTGGAAGGTGCGCAGGCAGACATCCGGGTGGAACACACAGATGCAGTGGAGATAAACACCCTTCTGCCGCCGTAGGGTGAACCGGCCTCCCCGGAGCAGATGCCCTCTTTCAGCCAGCCCATCAGCCCGCCCGCCAGAAAGACGGCAAATACCGCCGTCGGGATGAGCAATGTCCCCGTGAGGGCAGGCAGAACGCTGCGGGAGACCAGCACCAGCAGCAGGCACAGCCCGAACGGGATGCCGGCAGACGCAAAGAAAACGGCGCTGCGGTGGGTGAGGTCGTGCCGGGTGTCGGGAGGCATCCGGAACTCGGGCAGCAGCTCCCGGAACAGCTCTCCTGCCCGGAGCGGTAGACGAAAAGCGGCAGCTCCGGGCGGCAGCTGCCTGCCACCACGAACACCGGCCAGCGCTTCATGAGCCGGGGCGTGGGGGAGACGCGGACGCCGCGTAGCTGATCTCACTGCTCCGCACCGGAACTCGAACCGGGACAGCCAGCCGCCCCGGGCCTGCCCAGCCTGGTCGGCAGTGTGCCAGACCGTATAATGGACGGTCTGGACAAAACTGCGGGCCAGACTGATGCCGAAGAGCGCCCCGGCCAGCACCAGCATCCACGCCGCACCGGCGGGCAGCCAGTGGGCCGCGAACCGGACGAGGACGTTCAGCCGGGAGAGGGCTACGGCCTCGGCGGTGAGGGGAAATGGTCGGCTCTGCCGGATGGCCAAATAGGTCAGCGCCAGCGTGGACAGGCCGTTGGCACCCAAAACCACCAGCGCGGCCCGCTCGCCCCCGGCAGGCCGGTGGCAGACCGGGTCCCGGACAGGCATCAGGCGGTCAGCAAGCTCCTGCGCGTCTTCTTTGTGCAAATAAAAGGGTGACGGCTCGCTTGGCAGGCTGGCCCACCGGGTAGAGCACCACCCGGCTGGCCCCGAGCAGCCGAAAGAAGAGCGGCCGCTCAATGGTCAGCGCGGCCAGAGCTTCGCCCCGGATGATGCGCTCCCGCTTGGAGATGAACGCCCACCGCAGCCGGAGCACACCGGTCTCATCCAGCGCCCAGCTGCTGGCTTCCAGCAGGATGGAGCTGGCCCCGCAGAGGAAGAGCAGAAGCGCGGCGTCCTGCCGCAAAGCTGTGAGCAGAGCGTTCAGGCTGAACTCCAGCAGGGCGTTCGCCAGCGGCAGCAGGCAGACGACGACCGCCTTGCGCAGGAAGCGGAGGGCGGCGAGGGGATGGTAATGCCGTTGTCGGGTCATGGTGCATCCTCCGCCAGAATGTGGGCCAGAAGCCCGGCCTGCTGGGCCGGGGATGGCGGGCAGAAAGAGCTTCGCGCCCGGGGCTGCCACGATGAGCAGCGAGACGCCGCCCAGCCGCAGCAGCGTCCGGAGCAGCCGGACACTGGTAACGGCCCGGCGGGGAAGCACCTGCCGCACCGGCAGCGCAACGCCGGAATAGACCGTCACGGTCCGCTCTCCCAGCACGGCGGCGAAGCTGCAGGCCCGCGCCCAGAGGCAGTAGACCAGAAAGCCCCAGAGCAGGCAGAAACCCGCTCCGGCGGCGACGCTCTGCCAGAACACGAAAGGCGCAGCGAACAGCCCCGGCACCGCCGCCCAGACGCAGAGGACGGCCCGGCCAGTGGGCGGGATGATGACGGCGGTGCGCCGCAGCTCCTGCTCCGTCACTTATCGCTGAGGCCCCAGGCCTCGGTCAGCTCGTGCAGGCTGTCGTCACGGGTCAGGCAGAGGATGTGGTCCCAGGGCAGCAGGATCGTGCTGCGTGGGGGATGATGAACTCGGTGTCGCGGGTGATGCTGATCAGGGATGGTGTCGCCCGGGATGGGGATGTCCATGATGGCCTTGCCGCGTAGAGGAAATTCTCGGGCAGCAAGATCTCATTCAGGCTGGCCGTGCCGCCGCCCAGAGAGAGGAGCTGGCGGATGGTATCCGTCTCGATCTCCCGCTCAAGGATGTGGCTCAGGTTGTCGGTGCCGCAGACCACGGTGTCCACGCCGAGGGTGTGGAGCAGTTCGCGGTTTTGGGGTTGGAGGCCCGGGCCACGGTGCGGTCTACGCCGAACTCCCGCTTGGCGATCTGGCAGGCCACAAGGTTGTCTTCGTCAGAGCCGGTCACGGCCACAAAGGCGTCGCAGCTGGCGACGTCGGCGGTGCGCAGAGTGTCCACGCTGATGGAGTCGCCGCAGATGACCGGGATGTCCAGCATATCGGCCAGCATCCGGCACTGGCTCTCCACCGGCTCGATGATGACGATCTCGTGGCGGTTGGCCAGCAGGCTCTGAGCCAGATACCGGCCCACACGCCCGCCGCCGGCAATACAAACTTTCATAATACTACCTCATTATACGAATGGTATCGGTTATTTGGCGAGAGAACGGAACACGGCCTGCTCGGTGAGGACGGTGGGGCAGATGGTGTCCAGTTCGTAGGCCTTGTGGTAGAGCACCTGCAGGTGGGGGTCGGAGACGCGGCAGATGACCTTTCGCGCTGAAAGAGGCTCTTTGGCGATCTGCGCGCCATCAGGTTGAGGGAGTCGTCCTCGCTGACGGCGGCCACGGCATCGCAGTTCTCGATGCCGCCCTGACGCAGTACGTCGGGGGTCGGTGGGGTCGCCCACAAGGGCGTTTCCGCTGAAGGTGTAGTCGTCGAAGGCGTCCAGACGCTTGAGCTGTTCGGAGTCCTTTTCGATGATGGAGATGTCGTGGCCGATGCGCTCCAGGTCTCGCACCAGCGATGCGCCCACCTGGTCGCAGCCGATTACAAGAATGTTCATGAAATACCTCGCTGTAAAATATATATGGAACTTCGTCTCCGATAAATCTACATCCCAGTATAGCATATTTTCCCCCGCAGATAAATAGAAAAGCTGTAGGGGATTCCAGAGATAAAATTTTTGAATTCCTGGTGCGCAGAGAGTCGGAATATGGTATACTGAAACAGTATGATGATAAGGATCACAAAAGCCCGTGCGCCCGGCGTGCGGCAGGAGGAGTGCTTATATGTTTCTTGAGATCATCAAAGCGATTTTGATGGGCATCGTGGAGGGCATCACCGAGTGGCTGCCCATCTCGTCCACAGGTCATATGATCTTGCTGGAACAGGTGGTAAAGTTCAACGCCAGCGAGGAGTTCATGTCCATGTTCCGCGTGGTCATCCAGCTGGGTGCCATCCTTGCGGTGGTGGTGCTGTTCTGGGGCAAGCTGTGGCCCTTCGGCCTGCGGCATGGCCGCGTCATCTCCAAGCCCAGCGTCTGGCAGCTCTGGTTCAAGGTGGTCGCCGCCACCCTGCCGGTGTTGGTCATCAGCCCGCTGGACGACTGGATGGAGGCTCACTTCTATAACTACATCACCGTGGCCGCAATGCTCATCCTCTACGGTGTGCTGTTCCTCGTGGTGGAGAGCCGCCGCACTGCGCCCCACGTCACCCATCTGGAACAGATCACTTACCGTGATGCCCTCATCATCGGCGTCTGGCAGATGCTGGCCATCATCCCCGGCACCTCCCGTTCCGGCGCGACCATCGTGGGCGGTCTGCTGCTGGGCCTCTCCCGTGCCTGCGTGGCGGAGTTCACCTTCTACCTCGCCATCCCGGTCATGGCGGGCGCATCCCTGCTCAAGGTGCTCAAATTCGCCGTCTCCGGTGTCGCCATCACCGGCACCGAGGTGGCTGTGCTGGCGGTGGGCTGCGTAGTGGCTTTCGTGGTCAGCCTGGCGGCCATCCGCTTCCTGATGGATTACGTCAAGCGCCACAATTTCACCTTCTTCGGCATCTACCGCATCGCCCTTGGCCTTGTGGTGCTGGCCGTGGCAGTGGTGTTCTGCAATGGTGTAAATCGAACTCGGGTCTTCTGAGCCCCTCGCCCCGGCGAGGGGCTTTTCTTGCGCCTGTCCGTTCAGCGTGCTATAATATTTTTTCAGAGAGTATGAGCGCGGCAAACAGGAGCTGCGCACCTGAAATTGTCAAAGAAAACAGGAGGAAAAACCGATGGAAGCATCGACCGTCTACTATACCGATTTCCGCTGTCCCGTGGGTACCAGCCTCACCGATAAGCTGCGCCGCCTGTGCATCGCGGCGGGCATCAAGAACATCGATATGGAGGGCAAGTTCGTCGCCATCAAGATGCATTTCGGCGAGCTGGGCAACCTGGCCTATCTGCGCCCCAACTACGCCAAGGTGGTGGCCGACCTGTGCAAGGAGCAGGGCGGTATGCCTTTCCTGACCGACTGCAATACCCTGTATCCGGGCAGCCGAAAGAACGCCCTCGAGCATCTGACCTGCGCCCAGCTGAACGGCTTCTGGCCCATGACCACCGGCTGTCAGGTCATCATCGCCGACGCCTGCGCGGCACCGATGAGGTGGAGGTGCCTGTGCCGAACGGCGAATACTGCAAGACCGCTAAGATCGGCCGCGCCATCATGGACGCCGACATCTTCATCAGCCTGAGCCACTTCAAGGGCCACGAGTCCACCGGCTTCGGCGGTGCCATCAAGAACATCGGCATGGGCTGCGGCTCCCGCGCCGGCAAGATGGAGCAGCACGCCTCCGGCCACCCGGCGGTGCAGGAAGACCTCTGCCGCGGCTGTCATCGCTGCGCCAAGGAGTGCGGCTCCGACGCCATCTACTACAACGAGAAGAATAAGGCGGTCATCGACCAGGACAAGTGCAAGGGCTGCGGCCGCTGCATCGGTGCCTGCAACTTCGACGCCATCTATGCCCTGTGCGACAGCGCCAACGAGATGCTGGACCGCAAGATGGCCGAGTACGCTGCCGCCGTCTGCCATGACCGTCCCACCTTCCACATCAGCCTTGTGCAGGACATCACGCCCAACTGCGACTGCCACGGCGAGAACGACGCGCCCATCCTGCCGGACATCGGCATGTTCGCCTCCTTCGACCCGGTGGCCCTCGACCAGGCTTGCGCCGACGCCTGCCTGAACGCCGCTCCGCTGCCCAACAGCCAGCTGGGCCAGAACCTCGCCACCCCGGGCTGGAACTGCCACCACGACAACTTCAAGGACTCTAACCCCAACATCGAGTGGAAAGCCACCCTCGAGCAGGCCGAGAAGGTCGGCATGGGTACCCGCGCCTACACCCTCAAGAAAGTCTGATCCCGATAAAACAAGGGCCGGACGCCTCCCGCACCAAAGCGGAAAGGCGTCCCGGCCTTTTCTCTGTGATTTAATACTCGCCCTTTGCCTCCGGCACGAGGGGGTCAACGACATCCTCGAGGGCATTCCAGTCCTTCTCGGAGAAGGTCAGCTTCCTGGCCGTCGAGGCCCACGTCCTCCAGACGGCCTGCCATGCGTCCTTGTCTTCCAGCAGGGCAGCGGCATCGTCCTTTATCATGGGCCATGCCTCGGCAGAGCTCCTGCTCCAAGTCGGAGAGGTTGTCGTACCACTGGGTGTAGCGTCCTCAATGGCCGTTTCCGTGCGGGCAGAGAGGTTTGCCTCGTCGGCCCAGACCAGCAGGGTGGCTGCGGCCTGCACGCTCTTGAGGGAGCAGCCGGACACGCCGGGACCCAGCCGAGGCTGGGCTCAAAGGCGGCTGCAGTGCCGTCTACGCTGAACAGTGAGTTCTCGTCGAAATCTTTGTTGAACAGCCCGGAGGTGTCAGCCTGCGCGGTGCTGCTGGGGGCGCTCTCGCTGCTGACGCTGGACGCTCAGAAGCCGAAGAGCTTGCGTGGGAGGCGTCGCCGTTTGTATTGGAGCAGCCTGCCAGCAGGCCGCACAGCAGAGCAGCACTCACAAGGAGCGAAGGATGTGCTTTTGAGTCATAGGGGATGTCCTCCCTTCTATCTGCGCCCGGCCCGCAGGCCGGGGAAAATATCTCTCTGAGACTAGTATACTGTTCTGCCGCGCGGTTGTCAATCGGCCTTGCCACGAACAAATTTTAAGGGGCCGTGCAGTGGGGCCGGATTGACCTTTCCGGCGCAGCGGGCTATAATAAAGGGTACCTGAATCGTTAAAATACCAAGGAGAAAATAACTATGAAGAATGCAGCTTTTTCGATAGAGGAGCTTTTCCGTTTTCTGGACGCCGGCGTCAGTGCTTTCCACTCCACGGCTGCTGCGGCGGCATTCTGGAAGCCGAGGGCTATGTGAACTGCCCCGAGAGCGCCGCGTGGGAGCTGGCCCCCGGCGGCAAGTATTACACCACCCGCAACGGCTCTGCCGTGCTGGCATGGCGTATGCCCAAGGGTGAGCTGACCGGCTGGCACGCAGCCGCCAGCCACAGCGACTCGCCCACCTGGCGTATCAAGCAGTTCGACACGGAGGACAAGGTCTTCGCCAAGGCCGAGGTCGAGGGCTACGGCGGCATGATCATGCCTCCTGGCTCGACCGTCCGCTGACCGTGGCAGGCCGTCTGCTGGTGCGTACCGAGAACGGCATCGAGAGTCGTCTGGTCTGCCCCGACCGTGCGCTGGCCTGCATCCCCAACCTCTGCATCCACTTCAGCCGCGACCTGAACAACGGCATGAAGTATAACCCGCAGGTCGATCTGCAGCCCATCTTCGGCGGCAAGGGCGGAAACCTGAAAGAGGTCCTGGCCGCAGAGGCCGGCGTGAAGGCCGAGGACATCCTCGACGCTGACCTGGTCCTCGCCACCCGTGAGAAGGCTGTCCGCATGGGCCTGAACGGCGAGTATTTCATGTCCGGCCGCATCGACGACCTCGAGTGCGCCTACACCACCCTGTGGGGCTTCCTGCAGGCCGCGGCGAAGAGGAAGGCCGCGGAGACATCTGGGTCATGTTCGACAACGAAGAGGTCGGCTCTTCCAGCCGTCAGGGCGCGCAGGGTACCCTCATGGCCGACGTGCTGGCCCGCATCGAGGAGAGCATGGGCGTCAGCAGGGAGCAGAGCATCCGCGCCCGCACCAACTCTCTGGTGCTGAGCGCCGACAACGGCCACGCCACCCATCCCAACCACCCCGAAAGAGCGACCCTGCCAACCCCGTCGTGATGGGCGGCGGCGTCCTGCTGAAGTATAATGCCCGCCAGACCTACACCACCAGCGGATTCACCGGCGCAGCCTTCACCGCCATCTGCAAGAAGGCCGGTGTGCCGGTGCAGGTGTTCGCAAACCGCGCCGATGTGCCGGGCGGCTCCACGCTGGGCAATCTGCTGGGCCATCAGATCCTGATGCCTATGGTGGACATCGGTCTGGGTCAGCTGGCCATGCACTCCGCCATGGAGACGGCAAGCTGCGCCGACGCGAGTACATGGCAAAGGCCGTGGCAGAGTATTACAACACCCCCATCTTCCAGCCGAAGGACGGGGAGTGGAAGCTGGGCCTGTGAGCGCTGTCGTCGGGCGGTTCGCCCCCAGCCCCAGCGGGCGGCTCCATCTGGGCAACCTCGCGTGCAGCCTTCTTGCATGGCTGAGCGCCAGGAGCCGGGGCGGGCGAATCGTCCTCCGCATCGAGGATCTGGACGCGGAGCGCTGCCCCCGCAAATACGCCGACCAGCTGGAAGAAGACCTTGGGTGGCTGGGCCTTTTCTGGGATGAGGGCGGCAGCAAGGGCGGCCCCCATGAGCCATATTACCAGAGCGAGTGCAGCGGCATCTACACCGAGAGCTACAAAAAGCTGGAAGCCATGGGGCTTGTCTATCCCTGCTTCTGCTCCCGCAGCCAGCTCCATGCCGCCAGTGCGCCCCACACCTCGGACGGCAATGTCGTCTATCCCGGCACCTGCCCGGGGGCTGACAGCCGAAGAAATCGCCGAAAAGCGGAAAAAGAAAGCTCCTGCTTACCGCCTCATGGTGCCGGACGAGAACATCACCTTCACCGACGGCTGTATGGGCGAACATACAGAAAACCTTCTGCGCGACTGCGGTGACTTTTACCTCCGCCGCGCCGACGGCGTGTTGCGTATCAGCTGGCCGTCGTGGTCGGACGGACGCCCGGACTGGGCGTCACCGAGTCGTGCCGCGGGGCCGACCTGCTTTCCTCTACGGCGCGGCAGCTCTATCTGTACCGGCTTCTGGGTCTGCCTGCACCGAAGTTCGCCCACTGCCCGCTGCTGCTGGCGTCGGACGGGCGGCGGCTCTCCAAGCGGGACGGCGACCAGAGCCTTGAGAACCTTCGCGCCCGCTATACGGCCGA
>ENA-OQAL01000379-OQAL01000379.1-human-gut-metagenome-genome-assembly--contig:-NODE-379-length-10518-cov-1.992109_pt1 | contig 10518 bp, 16 predicted proteins | sample MGYA00242491_ERZ504519 | MGnify/ENA primary metagenome ERZ504519 (study PRJEB26092, sample SAMD00036260) | human gut metagenome | host: Homo sapiens | study: EMG produced TPA metagenomics assembly of... | reverse complement strand
ACTCGGCGCAGGCATCGGGCTCCAGCTCGCGCATTTGCGATAGCAGTGCGCGTTCGGTATCCAGCCAATGTTCCTTAACGGTGGCGCCGGAGCTCTGTCCCGCACGGCGCGAGCGCAATGCCGCGCGCCTGACCGTCGATTACGGCAACCTGCGAAAACGTCGAAGACGAAAGGCAATAGGCGAGGTCGCACGCGGCCTCGAGGCGGTTGTACTCATCGTTATCCGAATTGTTATGCCAAAGCTGCTGCAGAATCAACGCGATGGCGTCGAAGTCTTCGGTATCAAACGGTCGGTAGAGAACCCGCGAGACCATGGTGCCTCTTTCTTTTGCGGATGCATATCGAGCACAGTTCTACCACGCTATTGGCATCTAATTATGGTGCCCCTGTGTTCCATGAACTCACCGTGCCCGGTGCCGTGCCCATCCCCTCCGCTCGCAACTTTTTCTGCATATGCGCCGTTGCGGGGTGCATCGATGCGCTCGATGCGCTACATTGAATCAGTATTTTCAATGCCGCTGCGCGAGCGCTGCAGATCGACGTATCACCGGCTCACAGAGCACGGCGGCGTACCAGACAGGAGGACTGCATGGGATCTGATGTGAAGATTGCACGCGCGTTGATCTCGGTTACCGATAGACGGGCGTCGTCGATTTCGCACGGACGCTGGTCGATGACTTTTGGCGTCGAGATCATCTCTACGGGCGGCACGGCTCGTGCCATCGAGGACGCGGGCGTCCCCGTCAACCCCCATCGAGGAGTTCACGGGCTATCCCCGAGATGATGGACGGCCGCGTTAAGACCCTGCACCCCAAGGTTCACGGCGCGCTGCTGGCCCGCCGCGATTCCGAGCAGCACATGCAGGAGGCTGCTCAGCACGGCATTAAGCTGATCGACCTGGTCGTCGTCAACCTGTACGAGTTCGAGAAGACCGTCGCCAACCCCGAGGTCACCTTCGCGGACGCATCGAGCACATCGACATCGGTGGCCCCTCCATGCTGCGCTCTGCCGCCAAGAACGCCGCGAGCGTACCGTCATCTCCGACCCGGCCGACTATGATGCCGTCCTGGCCGAGATGCACGAGACCGGTGGCTGCACCACGCTTTCCACCCGTCGTCGCCTGCAGGTGAAGGTCTACCAGACCACCGCCGCCTACGACACGGCCATCTCCCGCTGGCTTGCCGCTCAGGCAAGCGACGTGGCGGACACCTCTGCCAAGCTCGAGATCTCGCTGGAGAAGGTCGACGACCTGCGCTATGGCGAGAATCCTCAGCAGAAGGCCACGGTCTATCGCTTTGCCGAGGGCTGCGAGAATACCGCGAGCTCGCAGTTCCCGCTCGTGGGCTCCGAGCAGATCCAGGGCAAGCCGCTCAGCTACAACAACTATCTGGATGCCGACGCCGCTTGGAACCTGGTCCGCGAGTTCGACGAGCCGGCCTGCGTGATCCTCAAGCATCAGAACCCCTGCGGCTCCGCCGTGGCCGAGGACATCACGGCCGCCTACGACCGCGCCTTCGCCTGCGATCCCAAGAGCGCCTTCGGCGGCATCATCGCCTGCAACCGCGAGGTCCCTATGAGCTGGTTGAGCACTTTGCCGATCAGAACAAGCAGTTCGTCGAGGTTATCATCGCTCCGAGCTACACTGCCGAGCGCTCGAGCGCATGGCCAAGCGCCCCAACCTGCGCGTGCTGGCCACCGGCGGCGTGGACCACGGCGCCCAGGTGGAGCTGCGCTCCGTCGACGGCGGCATGCTGGTGCAGGAGGTCGACCACGTGACCGAGGATCCTGCGACCTTTACGTTCCCCACCGACCGCAAGCCCACCGACGCCGAGATGGCCGAGCTCGAGTTTGCCTGGAAGGTCTGCAAGGGCGTCAAGTCCAACGCCATCCTGGTCTCCAAGGATAAGGCCGGCATTGGCATGGGCCCGGGTCAGCCTAACCGCGTTGACTCCGCACTGCTTGCCTGCGAGCGCGCCGAGGACTTCTGCGAGCGCGAGGGCGTGGAGAAGGGCGGCTTTGCCTGTGCAAGCGACGCGTTCTTCCCGTTCCGCGACACGTCGACGTGCTTGCCGCGCACGGCGTGACCTGCATCATCCAGCCCGGCGGCTCCAAGCGCGATGACGAGAGCATCCAGGCCTGCAACGAGCACGGCATTGCGATGGTGTTTACGGGGGCCAGGCATTTTAGGCACTAGAGGCTTTCCCAAGCACCCGACCTTGCCCCTCAAACCGTCGCTTGCGTACATTTAGTACGCGGCGCTCCTCTTTCGGGGCAATCTCGGGCACTTGGAAAACCCTTAATGGGATGTTGTTCTATCCCATTAAGCCGATCGGTCGCCTGACCGTATCGTCAAAATAATCTCTGCAAAAGACGGCTGCTCCGTTTGGAGGGCCGTCTTTTTGGTATAAGAGGACGGAATGACTAACACGAAAGGTATGACCATGCCCCAGATTGATGATGCCGAGCTGTTTGGCAATGCCGAGGATCAGCGTGCGTACGAGGACTTTTGCGCCAATCAGGAGGCGGTCGAGAAGTTCACGCTCGACAAGCCCGCGCTTGTCTGCCGTTGGCGCATGTCCAACAAAAGGTGCCCATGCTCAACCGCCACATCCGCGCACTGTCCGAGCGCCTGGTGCAGGGCGAGCCGCTTACCCATAACATGCTCAGCTGGGCCAAACAGCACGTTGAGTGGTCGCTTGCCGAGGGCGATTACACCGCACATGACGGCGTACTCATGCTGGTGATCGACGTCAACGGCAACGCCGCCATGACGGTGGGGGAGTACGAGCCGCTCGCCGATACGTCGGCCAAGGCGCTGCGCGCCCGCTCCGCAGAGGCCCGCTCCGAGGCCGACGAAACCGGCGTGGCGCCCGAGCTGCTCGCCGCCGTCAACAACGGCGAGCTTGCCTTTGTGCGCCGGCGGACGAGTGCCTGTGCGGCACGGCGACGCTCATCGAGCAGCTGGCCCAGACCAAGGGCATCCCGGTCACGCGCGTAGACATTCCCGCGCAGCTTAAGGGCGCGCTGTTCCTAGTGAGCGACGAGCACGGCGTGGTCCCCGCGACCGAGACAGATGCCGCCGAGGCCGACGCCGCCACGGTCGCCTTCTTCGCCGAAGGCTACGAAAAGCTCCGTGCCCGCCGCTAAATGATTTTTCTGGGACGGGGATTAAAGAATCATTTTGGTCCCCGCCACCGCTGCGAGCGAAGGGCAAGCTAAACGCTTTCGTTCGCGAACAGTTCTGTCACCTTGGCACCGCGCGCGGTGCACACCTGCAGTTTCGCGGCCATAATGGTGGCAAGACAACCAAGAGGGGAGCGGAATCCATGGCGCTGATCTATATCGTTGAGGACGACGAGCCCATCCGTCGTGAGCTTGTCGACATCCTTGCCCGCGCTGGGTTTGAAATCGAGGCCTGCGAATCGTTTGAGCATGTCTCGCGCGATATTCTCGCCGCCGCACCCGACCTGGTGCTGCTCGACCTCACGCTTCCCGTCAAAGACGGCCAGCACATCTGCCATGAGGTCCGTCGCGAATCCGAGGTCCCCATCATCGTTCTCACGTCGCGCACGACCGAGATCGACGAGGTCATGGCCATGACGCTCGGCGCGGACGACTTTGTTCCCAAGCCCTACAGCGCGCGCGTGCTTGTGGCGCGCATCAACGCACTGCTGCGTCGCACCGCGGCGGCAGGCGAGCGCAGTACACTTGTCCACAAGGGGCTGGAGCTCGACCTCGCCCGCTCAATGGTCACCAACACGCAAACCGGCACTAGCACCGAGCTCACCAAAAACGAACTGCGTATCCTCTCACTGCTTCTGAGTCGCGCGGGCAAGATTGTTTCGCGCTCGGCCATCATGCAGGACCTGTGGGACTCCGACGCCTTCGTGGACGACAATACGCTCACCGTCAACATCAACCGCCTGCGCACCACGCTCGAAAAAATCGGCATCAAGGGGTATTTGACGACGCATCGCGGCCAAGGCTATTCGGTCTAGGGGCCGGCTATGTCGTTTGGCAAATTCTTTAAAGATGCGCTGCTTCCCGTCGCCGTGTGGACGTGCGGCGTGCTGCTGAGCTGCTTTGTGCTGACGGTCGCCGGTGCACCCGTTTCTATTGTGGTCGTGGCGGTCGGCGTGTCCTTTATCTTTGGTATGCTCGGCATCGTGGTCGAGTACGCGCGTCGCCGCCGTTTTCTGCGTCAGCTGGAGCGCGCGGCCGAGGAGCTCGAGAGCCCCGCATGGGTGCAGGAGATGGTGCAATGCCCGACCTATGCCGAGGGCGAGCTCGAGTACGAGGTCTTGCGCCGGGTGGGCAAAGCCGCTTGCGACGAGGTTGCCGAAGGCCGGCGTCAGACCGATGACTATCGCGACTATATCGAGAGCTGGGTCCACGAGGCCAAACTGCCCCTGGCGGCGGCTCATCTAATTTTGGAAACCTGGATGGCAGCGAAGACGACCTGTCTCGTGTGGATGACCTGGGCCGTGAGTTGGCTCGCGTGGAGCGCTATATCGACCAGGCGCTGTACTACGCGCGTTCGGAAGTCGTGGAGCGCGACTACCTGATTCGCCGCTGGGATCTCAAGACCTTGGTGACGGGCGCGATTAAGGCCAACGCGCGCGAGCTCATCGCGGCGCACGTGGCCCCGGTGTGCGAGAACCTCGACTTTGAGGTCTTTACCGACGAGAAGTGGCTCGAGTTTATTCTGGGCCAGCTCATTCAGAACAGCATTAAATATGCGCGCGAGGACGGCGCAAAGATCGTGTTTTCGGGCGCGTTGCTGGACGAGGGCCTGGCGAGCGAACGCATCGAGCTCACCGTCGCGGACAACGGCTGCGGCGTGAGCGCGGCCGACCTGCCGCGCGTGTTCGAGAAGGGCTTTACCGGCGACAACGGCCGCACCACCAAGCGCGCAACGGGCATTGGCCTCTACCTGGTGGCGCGTCTGTGCTCCAAGATGGGTATCGATGTCACCGCGGCATCCGAGCCCGGCGAAGGCTTCGTCGTCACGTTTGCCTTCTCGACCAACAAATTCCAATACTTTGAGTAGTCGTCGCGGTGTACGTCCCGGAGCGTCATTCACGTTAAGACAATTATCCCAAACGGGATAATTCCATCATGATGTGCTATGATTATCCCCGTTTGGGATAATCATAGGGGGATTAGCATGCAAGACTGGAATGAGCGAACGATTTTTGACCCAGCTGAACTCGGTGCATATTTGCGTGAGCGCCGGAAGAAGCTCGGTTATACCCAACGCGATGTGGCTGATTTCAACCAGTGCAGTTTGCGCTTTGTGAGCGAGCTTGAGCGTGGAAAGGCGGGTGCCAATCTTCGCCAAACCCTTCAAATCGCTAACAGCTTGGGGGTCGATTTGATCCTGAGGGAGAGGGGCGACGGCTCATGGCATTAAAAGGTTTATCGTGAGTATCGGGGAACGTTTTGAGCTGGTCGGAGAATTTGAGAGGGCCGACCCCGTAAACGAGACGTTTGCATATGATGAGGGATATCTTGAACGCGACGATGCTGCTGCACTCTCAGCTTCTCTTCCCTTGCGACATGAGCCATATGCCAGCAATGAGTTTTCGGCCTTCTTTTCGGGCATGCTTCCCGAGGGCCCGGTTCGGCATGAGCTGTCGATGCGTTTTCAAATCCCCCAGTCAGACTATTTATCGATGCTCGAGCGTTTGGGCGATGAGTGCGTTGGTGCCTTGAGGTTTCTCGGCGATGAGAAATCGAGCTACGATCCGGGCTATCGTCCTCTGCAAGACGAGGATTTTGAGGCACTTTCTAAGGCGGAAGTGTTTGAGATTGCAAATGATATGCAGGATTCGAGGCTGTCGTTGGCGGGCGCTCAGTCTAAACCGGTTGGTTTTACCGCGCGGTAAAGATGCAAAAAAGGCCGGGTCGGGGGATTGGATGCTGCCGCTCGGCTCTGCCCCCTCGACTCACATAGTCAAGATTGCTTCAACTAAACATCCGGATTTGCCGTTCAACGAATTAATTTGCATGACGGCAGCGTCTGCTGCTGGGCTTGAAATTGCCCGTTCAGAAGCTTCGGATACGATTCCTGGTGCGTTCTTTTCCGAGCGTTATGACAGAATCTGGAGCAATGAGCCGCCGTCGATGAGCGGATTCGATGTGCCTCTGAGGCTGCATTCAGGAGGATTTTTGCCAAGCGGTTGGCTGGCCTTCGTATATGAAATACGAGACACGTCCCGATAGCTGCTATATGGCTCTTTGCGGCCGATTGATAAGAGAGCAATCGTCTAACGTAATTGCTGATACTCAAATGTTCGCTCGTCAGGTAATGGTCGATTATGCGTTGGGGGAATTGCGACTCGCATCTCAAGAACCATTCGTTTCTTTATAGTCCGAGTTGGCGGGAAAAGAGGTTGGCCCCTGCATACGATATTGTTTGCACGACGATAATGGGATACGACCATAATCTTGGGATTGATATTGGGGATCACCGGGTGATCGATGGGGTGACTCCTGAAGATTTCGAATTCATGTCTCAAGATTTGCATCTGCCACTCAAGATGATCAAGAACATCGCGGCGGAAGTGGCTGAAGAGGTGTCTGCCCAGCTTGCAGAACTTGCCTCTGCAACCGGAGATTTGGGTCGGGTCGCTCTGAAAATTCAGACGGATTCCGTTGAGAGAATGAGGGTTCTGGAGCAATTCTCAGCCTAAAGCAAAGCGGGGCCACCGTAATGGTGGTCCCGCTCTTGGAAGACTTGGGCACGTGGGCTTGCGCTCCGCGATGCGTTAGGCGTACGTTTGCTACTTCACGACCAAGATGTCGCAGTCCGTATTGCGCAGCAGGAACGTCGAAATCGAACCCAGGAGCGCATACTTGATCGAGGACAGGCCGCGTGCGCCGCAGAGCACCAGGTCGGGCTTCACCACGTCGAGCATCTCGTCTTTGAGCGTCTCGCGAATGCGGCCGGCGCGAATCATGACCTCGACCTCGGGAATGTCGGGATTGGCCTTGGCCTCTTCGAGCTGCTTGGCGATGGAGTTCTTAAATGCCTCCTCTAGGCCGTTGACCAGGTCGACCGGATAGGAGCCGGCGCTCTCGAGTGCCGTGGAATCGATAACGTGGCCGATAATCAGCTTGGCGCCGTTGTTCGCGGCGACCTTGATGGCGCGTGCGAGCACAAAATCCTGCTGCTCAGTACCGTCGAGTGAAACAAATACCTTGGTGTAGCCCTCGTTCATGGTTTCCTCCTTGGTCTATCGCACGGGCGCGGGGCTCGTGCGTCGGGCGGGCGCGGGTGCGTTGACCGCCGGACACTTTATCTTGTTGCAGTTATACCCAAGGATTTCGGTTTAACTGCTCGCAATTCTGTGAACGGGCGAGTTTTTTGGTAAGGGTAGGCGCGGTCGCACCGCCAACGGTTGATAATGGGACATCGCCCGCATCGTCCGCAGAACATCTACCGGCGGGTGTCTAACGAGGGGGTCCCTTTGGATATTATCGAGCTTCTAAAATCTGCCTTCATGGGCCTGGTCGAGGGCATCACCGAATGGCTGCCCGTTTCGTCGACGGGTCACATGATCTTGGTGGACGAGTTCGTCAAGATGAACGTGAGCGAGACGTTCTGGAATATGTTCCTGGTCGTGATTCAGCTCGGCGCCATTCTGGCCGTCTGCGTGCTGTTTTTTCCACGAGCTCAACCCGTTCTCGCCCAGCAAGGGCAAGGAGGGCCGTCGCGACACCTGGGTGCTGTGGGGCAAGATTGTGCTCGGTTGCATTCCTGCGGCGGCGATCGGCCTGCCGCTCAACGACTGGATGGAGGAGCATTTCTACAACGCTCCCGTCGTGGCGCTGGCGCTCATTGTGTACGGCGTGCTGTTTATCGTGATAGAGAACTGGCGCGCGAGCAAGCGCGAGGAAATGGCCGTTGCCGGTTCGTTTGGTTCGCGTGCTGTGGTGTCGGGTGGACGTCCCGCCGGTGCGCACTTTGCGGCGTCCGCCACGGCTACCGCTGAGGATGAGGACGATGACGAGAATCTGGACTTTGGTTCCATCGCCACGCTCGAGGACCTCAGCTGGAAGACTGCGCTGGGTATCGGCTGCTTCCAGGTGCTTTCGCTGGTGCCTGGTACGTCTCGCTCCGGTTCTACCATCATCGGCGGCCTGCTTTTGGGCTGCACGCGCTCGGTGGCGTCTAAGTTCACGTTCTTCCTGGCCATCCCTGTCATGTTTGGCGCGAGTGCGCTCAAGCTGGTCAAGTACTTCATCAAGGGCGGCACGTTCGGCACCAACGAGATCGCCATCTTGGGCGTGGGCTGCGTTGTTGCCTTTGTGGTTTCGCTCATCGCCATCAAGTGGCTCATGGGCTTCGTCCGCCGTCACGACTTTAAGTGCTTCGGTGTTTACCGCATCATCCTGGGCATCGTAGTGCTCGCATACTTCTTCGTTCTGGAGCCCATGCTCGGCCTCTAACTTAGTCGACGCTGCGCGGCGGCCAGAGCGACAGCTTGTCATTCAAAGAGGGTGGCATGACCAAAAGGTCTATGCTGCCCTCTTTTTTGGGCGATGGGGTGGGTCCGATGGTGGCGCACGGAGTCGTGGTGTGATTTGCGTCGGTGTCCGCGCGGCTCGGTATACTGATACGGCTCAAACTATGGCGCTGCCCGCAGGCGCGCCGTCCGTCAGATGAGGAGTCGCCCATGACCCAGCCCCTGCCCTGGGAAAAGAACACTGCCGCGCCCGTGTCGCCCGCGCCGGAGCCCGTGTCGCTCGATGCGTACACCGTCCCCGCCGCGCCGGAACCCGAGCTCGTTCCGCTCGACATCTACGACGCCCCGGCTCCGGCGCAAGCCCGCCAAGCCGTCGTCGATATCGATAGCCTGAATCCCGCCCAGCGCGAGGCGGTCCTGACCACCGAGGGCCCGCTGCTGGTCCTTGCCGGCGCCGCTCGGGCAGGACCCCGCGTCCTGACCTTCCGCATCGCACATATGCTTGGCGACCTGGGCGTTAAGCCTGGCAGGTCCTGGCCATCACGTTTACCAACAAGGCCGCTGCCGAGATGCGCGAGCGTCTGGCGGCACTCATCCCCAGCGGCACTCGTGGCATGTGGGTGTGCACCTTCCATGCCATGTGCGTGCGCATGCTGCGCGAGGACGCCGACCTGCTGGGCTATACCGGTCAGTTCACCATCTACGATGACGACGACTCAAAGCGCATGGTGCGCGACATTATGCAGGCGCTCGGCATTGAGCAAAAGCAGTTCCCCATCAACATGATCCGCAGCAAGATCAGCTCGGCCAAAAACGCCATGATCGGCCCCGAGGACATGCTCAAGAGCGCCGATAGCCCCAATGACAAAAAGGCCGCGCAGGTCTACTTGGAGCTGGAGCGCCGCCTGCGCGCCGCCAACGCGATGGACTTCGACGACCTGCTCGTGCGCACGCTCGAGCTGCTGCGCACCCGCCCCGAGGTGCTCGATAAGTACCAGGAGCGCTTCCGCTACATTAGCGTCGACGAGTATCAGGACACCAACCACGTCCAGTACGAGATCGCCAACCTGCTGGCCGCCAAGTACCAAAACCTTATGGTCGTGGGCGACGACGACCAGTCCATTTATAGCTGGCGTGGCGCCGACATCACCAATATCCTGGACTTTGAGCAGGACTTTAAAAACTGCAAGACCGTCAAGTTGGAGCAGAACTATCGCTCCACGGGTCACATCCTGAGCGCCGCCAATGCCGTTGTTCGCCACAACTCGCAGCGCAAGGACAAGCGCCTGTTTACGGCCGAGGGCGATGGCGAGAAGATTCAGGCTTTCCAGGCAAGCGACGAGCGCGACGAAGGTCGCTGGATTGCCGGCGAGATCGAAAAGCTGCATGCCAAGGGTACGAGCTACGACGATATCGCCGTGTTCTACCGCACCAACGCCCAGTCGCGTATCCTCGAAGATATGTTCCTGCGCGCGGGCGTGCCCTACAAGATCGTGGGCGGCACGCGATTCTTCGATCGCGCCGAGATCCGCGACGTCATGGCCTACCTCAAGATGATCGTGAACCCGGCAGACGAGATGAGCGTCAAGCGCGTCATCAACACGCCGCGCCGCGGCATCGGCTCCACCTCGATTCAAAAGATTGAGCAGCTGGCGCGCGACAACCGTTGCTCGTTCTTCCAGGCCTGCGAGATCGCAACAGCCGAGACGGGCATGTTTAGCGCGAAGGTGCGCAACGGCCTGTCGAGTTTTGTGGCGCTGGTGCGCGAGGGCCGCCGCATGGACGGCGAGCTCAAGGACGTCGTCGAGATGATTGTCGACAAGACGGGCCTGCTGCAGGCGTTCCGCGCCGAGGGCACCATGGAGTCCGAGAGCCGCGCCGAGAACATCCAGGAATTCCTGGGCGTCGCTGCCGAATTTGAGGAGACGCACGAGGATATCGAGGGTACGCTCGAGAGCCTAGAAGAGCTGCGCGCAGCCGGTGTTGCCGACGTGCCTGCCGGCGCGAGCCGAGCCCGTCGTGGTCGAGCGCGCCCGCGCCGACGGGC
>ENA-OQAL01000378-OQAL01000378.1-human-gut-metagenome-genome-assembly--contig:-NODE-378-length-10551-cov-1.719877_pt1 | contig 10551 bp, 14 predicted proteins | sample MGYA00242491_ERZ504519 | MGnify/ENA primary metagenome ERZ504519 (study PRJEB26092, sample SAMD00036260) | human gut metagenome | host: Homo sapiens | study: EMG produced TPA metagenomics assembly of... | reverse complement strand
CGCCGCCGCCGGAGAAAAGACGCCCCGGTGCGCAACATGGAGTATATTTATTTGTAGATTATACCATATATGCTTTCAATATGCAATATTTGCGTTAAAGTTCCCATTCTCGACTTTTGCCGGTGTTTGAACGAGGTGTAAACACTGCGTTCCGGCTCTTGCAAAAAGCGGCGGTAATCTGTATAATATTATAAGCAATTTGAAAGGAACATCGCCATGAAAAAATTACTTTCCCTGGTGCTGGCGCTGCTGCTGGCCCTCTCCTTTGCCGGCTGCTCCGGTTCCACCGCCATGACGGAAAAGAATGTAAACTGCCACCGTGGACAGCGCTTTGACGCCCTAAAGCGTTTGACACCAAGAAGCTGGAAAAATATGTAGACTCTAAAACCCTGTCCGTGATCATCACCTATGCCAACAAGCACGACCAATTTGCGGACCTGGGCAAGGCTCTGTTCAAGAACCTGGAATATAATATTGAGAGCATAGACCTGAACGCCAAGACCGTCACCGTCAGCGTGCGCAACAAGGACTTGAAAGACACTGCGTCGGCATTCACCAAGGCGCTGGTAAGCAAGTATTCTGCGCTGCAAATGCTGAATCTGCTGAATAACGAGACCTGGCTGAACACCTCCCTGAAAAGCCTGACGGACAGCATTGCCATTGCCAAGATGCAGTCCGCCCCGGTAAGTGTGACCCTAACCGTTACCGCCGGCAAAAAGAACTGATGCTGGGCTTGACGACGCAGCGGAGAACGCCGTCTCCGGCGGTGCGCTGCAAGCGGTCAAGTCCATGACCTCCGGACTCACCGGCAGCAAGAGCACCACAGAGAGCACAAGCAACTGACCCTTGGCGCCGTAATTATTATATAAAAATAATATTTTTAGTGACAATCTTGCCAAATTGTGGTACAATGATTGTTAACGCCTGCAAAATCAGGCACCGTTTCAAATCATTTTGGAAAATACATCAATAAGGTGGAAAAATAAATGGCAAACAAATTCATTACTGCCCTGTTTGGCGACTACTCCAAAAAGGAAGTCAAGCGCCTGGGCAAAACCAAGCAGAAAGTGCTGGACCTGGAGGAGAAGTACCAGGCCATGGACGACAAAGAGCTGACCGCACAGACCGCCGTCTTAAAATCCCGGTTGGCGGACGGCGAGACTTTGGACGACATTTTGCCGGACGCATTTGCCGTCTGCCGTGAGGCTGCCTGGCGTGTGCTGGGTATGAAGCACTTCCCCGTCCAGATCATCGGCGGCATTGTACTGCACCAGGCCGTATCGCGGAAATGAAAACCGGTGAAGGTAAAACCCTTGTGGCGACCCTGCCCGCTTATCTGAACGCGTTGACCGGCCGCGGCGTACACATTGTCACCGTCAACGACTACTTGGCCAAGCGTGACTCCGAGTGGATGGGCAAGCTGTACCGGTTCTTGGGGCTGAGCGTAGGTCTGATTATTCACGAAAAGACCAATGAGGAGCGCCAGGAGGCCTACAACTGCGACATCACCTACGGCACCAACAACGAGATGGGCTTTGACTACCTGCGAGACAATATGGTCCAGTACAAGGAGCAAAAAGTGCAGCGCGGCCATGTTGTTTGCCATCGTAGACGAGGTAGACTCCATCTTGATCGATGAGGCCCGTACCCCCCTGATCATCAGCGGTAAGGGCGAGCAATCCACCGACCTGTATCGCCAGGCCAACGCCTTTGCCCGCACCTTGAAGATGGTGAAGGTTGCCAAAATGGACGAGAAGCAGGACACGGAGGCCACCTATGACGGTGACTTTATCGTAGACGAGAAGGCCCGTACCGCCACCCTGACCCAGGACGGCGTAAAGAAAGCAGAGGCCTACTTCCATGTAGACAACCTGATGGATATTGAGAACACCACCCTGCTGCACCATATTGACCAGGCCATCAAGGCCATCGGCGTCATGCGCCGGGATATTGACTATGTGGTCAAAGACGGTCAGGTGCTGATCGTAGACGAGTTCACCGGTCGCATTATGCTGGGCCGTCGCTATAACGAGGGTCTGCACCAGGCGATTGAGGCCAAAGAGGGTGTTAAGGTGGAGCACGAGAGCAAGACTCTTGCCACCATTACCTTCCAAAATTACTTCCGTCTGTATGAGAAGCTGTCCGGTATGACCGGTACGGCCTCCACCGAGTCTGCCGAGTTCAGCGAGATCTACAAGCTGGATGTGGTGGAGATCCCCACCAACAAACCGCTGATCCGTGTGGACCATCCGGATGTGATCTTCCAGACCGAGGCGGGCAAGTTCCGTGCCGTAATCAAGCAGATCAAGGCCTGCCACGAAAAGGGCCAGCCGGTGCTGGTGGGTACCATTAGCATTGAGAAGAGCGAGCAGCTGTCCAAGCTGCTGAAGAAAGAGCATATCCAGCACAATGTGCTTAACGCCAAGAACCACGAGCGTGAGGCAGAGATTATTGCCCAGGCCGGTAAATTCGGCGCGGTGACCATCTCCACCAATATGGCCGGTCGTGGTACGGATATTATGCTGGGCGGTAACGCCGAGTTCCTGGCCAAGGCAGAGATGAAGCGGATGCAGTTCAGCGATGAGCTGATTGCAGAGGCTACCGGCTTTGCCGAAACTGACAATCAGGAGATTCTGAACGCCCGCAAGACTTTCCAGGATCTGGAAAAGAAGTATAAAGAAGAAATTCAGGAAGAAGCGGACAAAGTGCGTGAAGCCGGCGGCCTGTACATTCTGGGCACCGAGCGCCACGACTCCCGCCGTATTGACAACCAGCTGCGCGGCCGTTCCGGCCGTCAGGGCGATCCCGGTGAGAGCCAGTTCTACCTGTCCTTGGAGGACGATTTGATGCGTCTCTTTGGCGGCGAGCGTATGCAGGCCATGATGAGCCGGCTCACCGACGATGAGGACATGCCCATTGAGTCCAAGATGATCTCCCGCACCGTAGAGTCCTCCCAAAAGAAGGTAGAGGGCCGCAACTTTGGTATTCGTAAGAACACCTTGCAGTACGACGATGTAATGAACCGCCAGCGTGAGCTGATCTACAAGCAGCGCGACCAGGTGCTGGACGGCATTGACCTGACGGAGAAGATCCGCGGTATGCTGGAAACCAACATTGCCGAGAATGTGGGCAACTACTGCTCCGGCGAGACCCAGGCAGACTGGAATATCGCCGGACTGAAAGAGAAGTACAAGGGCTGGCTCACCACCGACGAGGATTTCCAGAATGTGGATGAGCTGACCGTGGACGATGTGGTGAATACCTTGACCCAGCGGGGTCTGAAGCGGCTGGAAGAAAAGCGGGAGCTGATCGGCGACGAGATGTTCACAGAGTTCCAGCGCATGGTGCTGCTGCGCAATGTAGATGTGCTGTGGATGGACCACATTGACGCCATGGACGACCTGAAGCAGGGCATTCACCTGCGGGCTTACGCCCAGCGTGACCCGGTGGTGGAATTCCGTTTGCAGAGCTATGATATGTTTGACGAGATGACCGCCGCCATTCGGGAGAACACCGTGCGCATGCTGCTGACCCTGGTGCCCCGTCGCCGGGAAGATGTAGAGCGCAAGGCCGTGGCTAAGGTCACTGCCACCTCTGCCGGTGGGGACGATACCGCCACCCACACCACCGTGCGTAAGGGCAAGAAGGTAGGCCCCAACGATCCCTGCCCCTGCGGCAGCGGCAAGAAGTACAAAAAAGTGCTGCGGCGCCCCGGGTAAAGAAAAGCCCACCCAGGAATAACACCTAAATCACAAACCGGCCGAGACCATCAGGTCCCGACCGGGTTTTTTTTTTGTTGCTTTTTATTGGTCTATAGAATCGTAGGGGCGGCAATTTTCGCCCGTTGATCACTCTGCGGTTGCATTCATATACAGCCTATCACCTTATTCAAAGCTCTTTTTCGCAAAAATCAGCCGCAACAAGCCCCGACTTACCGGTCCGGCTGCAAAACGCCGCTTTTCAGCGCTACATTATACACTTCCATTCCGTAGGCCATGGTTACGGACATCAAAATTCCAAACACCAAACCCTGTCCTTTTGTTTTTTGGCATAAATCATTACCTCCTTTGCCAAAATCGGCAAACAAAAAAGCGCAAGTCCGATCCGGACTTACGCTTTTTGCTACTCGATGGTGCTTGTTTTAGCAAATTCAATTGCCCTTGTCAAGAATGAACTTGACAAAGAAAAAAGGAAACGCCTGCACCAAACGGAACAGGCGTTCTCTCTTATATAGTATGTATAGACTTACTGCTTGGCACCGTTATCAAACATCTCCAGCGCCTTTACGCTGACGGCAAAGCAGCCGGCCAGACCCTCTTTGTTCATATTGTCGTAGGTGTCCCGGCGGGTGTGGTAATAGTCCTCCAGCTTGTGGTTCAGACCGGTTACGCCGGTGGCACGGAACCCGGCCTGGGCAAAGGCCGCAGAGTCGGTAGCGCCGCCCAGCGGGGGCACCCAGCCCTTCTTACAAGGCACATTAATGGCGGCGGCTGCCTCCATAAACAGGTCGGACACATCTTTATCTGCCTTCACGGTGCCGTTCAGATCCCGATAATTGGTCATCAGGAACTTGGGGTCGTGAATGGTGTCGTAAGAGAAATGAAGGTGGGCACATCGTCAAACTCGCCCTTGTGCTGCTCACACCATGCCTTAGCGCCCCGCAGACCGGCCTCCTCGGAGCCGGACAGGATCACGCCCACTTCCGTGTTCTCCAGGGTAATACCGGCGTCCTGCAACGCCTTCATCACAGCAATGCCCATATAGCAGCCGGACAGGTTATCGTTGGCGCCGTCTACAACGCGGTTCTTGTTCCACATCCAGTACAGTCCCACTAAGAACGGCACAAACAGCAACCCCCACATAGCCGCCTTAAACAGGCCGGAATGGGGATCAATGGGCAGAGAAGGTCAGACCGTTCTTTGCCATATACATAATGGACAGCACCAAATAGTACACAGCACCTACGCCGCAGATGATGGCGTGGCCCTCAAAGCCAACGCCGCCCAGCTTGTAGTTCACCGGCCACTCCCAGGCCGCGTCCGGGTGACCGTTAAAGAAAATGCGGCGCTTCACTTCGCCGGTGCACTGCTTCACAGCCGTTACATTATGGCCGGTCTTTTTCCGGGAACAGCCGTCAATCAGCTTTTTGTACAGACCAAACTGCATAAATACAATGAACAAACCCACAACAATCAGCACCGCAGACAACAGTGGGCAGAAGAAAAAGCAAGCAATGGCCGCCAACACAAAGGTGATGGTAAAGTAAATCCAACCAAAGAACGAGCCGGGGTTCTCCTTAAAGGACTCCACATCTGCCCGCTGGCAGCCGCAGTCTTTCTTCAGCACCTGGGCCATGTATTCACAGGCCTGTTGCTCACCCTTAGAGCCGGGGCTCGCGCTTTTCAAAATCCCGGCAAATGTGGGTGATCTCATCCACCATGTAGTCCGCATAGTGGTCTTTTTGATCAATAATGTGTTTCAAATCCATAAAAATACCCCTTTCCTATGCTCATCGGTCCACAGCGGCACGCCGCTACCCTCTCCCAAAGGCAGCCTATCCTGCACAGCAAAATTTATGCAGCGACAGGCATACAAAGACCAATTCGCCCTCGTACAATACGATACTTTAACTTTACCATAGGAACGATGTCTATTTTTGTCTGTTTTGTTAATAAAATTATTAACAAAATGTAAATACACGATTTACAGTTGATTTGTTCCGCCACGCCTTTGCGAATGACCCGATGAAGGGAGGTGAAATACAGCACCACTGCCAGCAGACAAGTGAGCACATCTGCCACCGGTTGAGTAACAATCACTCCATCATAGCCCCAAATGCTGCTCAGTGCCCAAATGACAAGACCGTAGATCACGCCCTGACCGCTGATGGACAGCACGAAGGCACCCACCGCCTTGCCCGGTGGCCTGGAAAACGCAGGTGGTCACCAGGGTAAAGGCATAAATGCGGTGCCCAAGCAACAACCGCCGCAGCATGGCAACCCCCAGGTCGTACACGCTGCCGTCCTGCATAAACAGGCGAATCAGCAGCGGCGCAGCTGCAAAGACAATCACAGTTAGCACCAGACCCAGTCCAATCGTAAACTGATAAGAGAAGCGCAGCACCTGGCGCAGCCGCCGATAATTCTGGGCGCCATAATTGTAACCGACCAGCGGCTGCACGCCAAAAAGCAAAGCCGATGAGCACCAGTACGGCGATCATACTCACCTTCAGCGCAATGCCCATGGCTGCCACCTTGTCTGTACCGTAAGGTACCAAAAACGGTTGTGATCAGCACACAAAAGCTCTGGGCAATATTGGTAATGGAAGCCGGAATACCGATGGCAAACACCTGGCCCACCTCCTGCCAACTCACCCGCAGCAGCCGAATATCCACAGACAAATGACGGCTGCGCCGCAGCAGGAACCACACATAGTACAAATCCGTAAACACATAGCCGATCACCGTGGCAATAGCCGCACCGGCAGCTCCCAGCTTGCAGCCGAAAATCAGCACCGGGTCCAGTACAATATTCACCACCGCACCTAAAATGGAGCCGATCATAGACGCATTGGCAAACCCCTCCGTGCGCAGCTGATTGCAGGGAGTAAAGGACAAAATGATAAACGGCGCGCCGACGGCGATCCAGGTATAATAATCCCTAGCGTACTGCACCGTGTCTGCCTGGGCGCCCAGCACCGTCAGCAGCGGCGTGCGCAAAAGCAACAGCAGCGCCGTAATGCCCACGCCGGTAAACAACGCACCATAAAAGCAAAACACGCTCAGCCGCTTGCCGTCCTGGTCCCGCTTTTGGCCAAACAAGCGGGAGATAAAGGAACTGCCACCCAGGCCGAAAATATCGCCCACGGCGATCATCAGGGTAAACACCGGCGAACCCAGCGCCACACCTGCCACCAGGTGGGCATTGCCGGTTTTGGCGATAAAATAGGTATCGACCATATTGTACACCAGCGACACCACCATACTCAGCACCACCGGCAGCGCCAGCTTAAAGAAAGCCTTACGCACCGGCATTTGCTCAAACAGGGCGTTCTTTTGCTCCATATCCGCGTCTCCTTTTTATTTATTACTATATTATACATAACATCCGTTTGTCCGGGTATGGTAGCACACCGGGCAGCCAATGTCAACCCCGCTCCAACTGTACACGGAATTTTTCTGTATTTTGTATATTGAAAAGAGGACACCCTGGTCGTAAAATAGACACATCTTAAAAGAAAAGGAGACTTTGTATGCAACAGTCTAAAAAAGTCAATGTCCGTTACATCACCTTTACCGCCGTGATGGCTGCACTGGTGTTTGTATTCACATTCACCTTCAAGATCCCCCTGGGTACCGGCTACACCCACCTGGGCGATATGATGATCTTCCTGGCCGCCTGGCTGCTGGGCGGCAAAAGGCAGCCCCCGCTGCCGGACTGCGCCTGCCTGGCTGATCTGGCTCTGGGCTATGCCGCCTGGATGGCTCCCACCTTTATCATCAAGTTCCTGACTGTGGCTATCTGCTGCCTGATCGCAGAGAAAGCCATGCACCGCAGCCTGCTGGGCTACGGCGTAGGTGCCGTTGCTGGCGGTGCGTTCCAGATCGGCGCATACACCTTGGCAAAGGTGCTGATGTATGACAAGACCTACGCACTGACCACCCTGCCGGAGCTGGCCATCCAGACCGCCGTAGGCATTGCGGTTGCCGGTGTACTGGTCGTGATTTTAACCAAGAGCGGCGCAGGCGCTAAATTGCAGCGTATGGCCGGCGGCGCAGGTAAGGAGGCCAAAGCGGCATGAAAAAATAGACGCACATTCTCATATCGGTTCCTTTGGCGGCTGGGCCGGTGTGGCCTTTACCGCAGAGAAGCTGCTGGAGCAAATGGACGAGTACGAAATTGAAAAGACCTTTCTCACCGGCGCGTCCTTCCGGGACAACGACACGGTGGCCAAGCGTTTCACAAATACCCGGACAAGATCGTGCCCTTTGTATGGGTCAATCCCCTGCTGGACAATGTACCGGAGAAGCTGCACCACTATGTGTGCGACGAGGGCTTTATGGGCATTAAAATGCAGCCCCTGTTTGACAGCTTTGTGGCCGACGACCCGGTGGTGTATCCGGTAATGGACTTTGCCCGGGAGCACAAGATCCCGGTGTTTATCCACTGCGGCCACCCGCCTTATTCTCTGCCTTGGAGCATTGCCCTGCTGGCTGAGCAATACCCGGATGTGCCGGTAACCATGATCCACATGGGCCACGGACACGGGGTGTATATCGACGCCTCCATTAAGATGGCCAAACGCTACCCCAACCTGTATCTGGAAATGAGCGGTATGCCCATGGGCTGCAAGATTGCCGAGGCCTACAAAACCGTAGGCACCGATCGCATTATGTTCGGCATTGACTCTCCCTTCCATCACCCCTCGGTGGAGATCCAAAAGGTGCTCACCAGCGGCCTGACGGAGAAGGAGCAGGAGGATGTATTCTACAACAATGCCAAAAAACTGCTGAAGCTGTAAAAAATCATAGAAGACGGCGGTGCTCATGGGAGCGCCGCTTTTCTTTTTTCGCCGCCTTTCCCTTGCATAAAACGGACTTTTATGCTATAATATAAATGAGGTGTAATTTTTATGGCAATGAAAGAAATTGATATTCGCGAAGTAAAAGAGAATCTGGTCCACCTGCTGGCTGACGAATGGGCGCTGGTCACTGCCGGGCGCGGCGATGAGCTGGGCACCATGACCGTCAGCTGGGGCGGTATCGGCGAGCTGTGGGGCAAGGATATGGCCACCATTTATATTCGACCCCAGCGCTATACAAAGAAGTTTTTGGACGAGAACAACTACTTTACCCTGAGTTTTTACCCAGAGCAGTACAAGGACGCCCTGCGTCTGTGCGGCAGCAAAAGCGGGCGGGAGATCAACAAGGTAGAGGCCACCGGCCTGACTCCCTGCTACTACGAAAAAGCCCCTTACTTTGAGGAGGCCAAGCTGGTGCTGGTGTGCCGCAAGGTGGCGGTCAGTGCGTTTGAGCCGTCCCAGTTCCTGGACTCCGGCATTATGCAGAACTATGCGCAAAACGATTTTCACGCCATTTATTACGGCGCGATCGAAAAGGTATTGATTTCAGAGTAGATCTGTGCTATACTGTAATGCACAAAAGGCAGAGCACTGCCCATAGTTTATAATGTAGCGTATGGGCCCTGTGCGACGGGATGCTACGAACCTTGTCAGGCGGGGAACCGAGCAGCAATAAGTGGATGTTTCTGTGCGCCGCAGACCAGTCTGTACGTTACATTATACCCTATGGCGGCTCTGCCTTTTTCATTATTCAGGAGGTCCCTATGTACCAGGTTTTATATCGTAAATACCGCCCGCGGGTCTTTGCCGATGTGTACGGCCAGGACCATGTGACCTCCACGCTGAAAAACGAGATCAAAGAGGGTCGCATTTCCCTCGCCGCTATCTGTTTACCGGCTCCCGCGGCACCGGCAAAACCACCTGCGCCAAAATCTTGGCCAAGGCGGTGAACTGCCCCAACGCTGCGGACGGCGAGCCTTGCAACACATGCGAGATCTGTAAAGGGCTGGATAGCGGCACCATCTACGATGTGGTAGAGATCGACGCCGCCTCCAACAACGGCGTAGACAATATCCGCGACCTGCGGGAGGAGGTCAACTACACCCCCACCCGCGGCAAGTACCGGGTCTACATTATCGACGAGGTGCACATGCTCTCCACCGGGGCATTCAATGCCCTGCTCAAGACGCTGGAGGAGCCGCCTGCTCATGTGATCTTTATCTTAGCCACCACAGAAGTGCACAAGCTGCCTGCCACCATTCTCAGCCGGTGCCAGCGCTTTGACTTTAAGCGTATTCAACCGGAGACTATGGCGGTGCGCTTGCAGCAGGTGGCCGGACTGGAGGGCATGAAACTGGCGCCGGATGCTGCCACCCTGATCGCCCGCATTGCAGACGGTGCGCTGCGAGACGGCCTGTCCATTTTGGATCAATGCGCCGGGCGCAGCAAGCAGATCACTGCCCAGCTGGTCAGCGAAGTGGCCGGTTTGGCCGGGCGCGAGGCGCTCTATCGCCTGTCTGACGCCGTACTGGCCCGGGACAGCAGCGCCGCTGTGGAGGAGCTGGCGCAGCTCCATGAGAACAGCTACGATATGGAACGGCTGTGCGTGGAGATGATCAATCACTTCCGCAACTTTATGATGGTCAAAACGGTGAAGAAAAGCCGCGAGCTGATCATCTGCACCGATGACGAATACAAGCATATTGAGGCGAGCGCCGGGCAGTTTACCCTGGCCCAAATCCTCCGTGGGCTGGACCTGTTTCAGTCTACTTTGGTAAAGATCAAGGGCGGCGCCACCCGCGGATTGAGATGGAGATGGCCTTTATTCGCCTGTGCGAGCCCAAGTTGGAGACAGACCCGGACGTATCAACCAGCGCCTGTCCGCTTTGGAGCGAGCGGTGCAAAACGGCGTGCCTGCCGCACCGGTCAAGACCGTGCAGTCCCCGCTCCGGCGGCGCACCCTGCACCGG